>Ga0255052_10002444_pt1 | contig 13413 bp, 6 predicted proteins | sample JV7_2_21_MG_FD_188632 | JGI IMG/M metagenome (GOLD analysis project Ga0255052, IMG submission 188632) | Seawater microbial communities from Jervis Inlet, British Columbia, Canada - JV7_2_21 | ecosystem: Environmental > Aquatic > Marine > Inlet | place: Canada: British Columbia | collected... | reverse complement strand
GTTCGGCGATACCGGACCACACAGGGCCGATCTCGACAGAATCGAATCGCAATCTGCCATCTGGAAACGGTGCTCGAAACGGACTTCTATCGCTTCAAGGATCGAGGTTGGCAAACTGGCCGACCTCGTTATTTTGAATCAGAACCTGTTCGAAAAGTGTTTGTTAGTGCCGGTTGGTGTTGGTAGATGTTAGGCAAGTTCCAGGCGTGCCGTGGCAACCCAAAGGAGACATCGACGCTCCCCCGTCGAATCGGTGCGGCGGCGGCATCATGTCGGGTTTTCGAAAAGCAATTTTCAACTCTACAAAATAATTTGTCGGGTTATTGATAGATTTTGTCGCGTTATTGATACCCCGATCCCGGAGAAGTCCTCAATAATCGCTCTCACAAACTGGTTTCCGGTGCGAAATTTTTCTGCTCGTATCGGATTAAATTTGGAGGGGTTATGAAATCAATTAATGGTAGAAAAAGCAGAATCGTCGCGCTTGTCGGGCTGGTCGCATGGCTAGGGCCTTTATGCGTGCTGGCTGACAACATATACGTGTCCTTTGGTCAGGCTGGCACTGTACAGGTCATTGACTCATCGGGTCACTCGCTTGTTACGACCCTAAGCGTTGTGCGTCCCAAGGGAGTCGCAGTTAGCCCGGATGGCACACGTTTATACGTTCTCGAAGGCGGGACTAGCTTTTGCAATGATGATGGCGTCAGGATTTTCGACACGAGTACATTCGCTCTTGTTGGCCATGTCCTCATCGCTAGCTGCACTGATACCGATCTCGTGGTGAGCCCGGATGGCGCCAGTTTATACGCGATAACAAATATCGGTGGCACTTACGGAGCCACGGTCATCGATACGTCAGCCGAAGCCATTGTCGACCACATAGTTCTCGGCGGTGCGCCACGTGCGATAGACATTTCGCCCGATGGCGCCACATTGCTGGTCGCCAATCAATCGAGCGATGTTGTCCATGTTATCGATACGTCAACCGGGACAGTCACCGGAAATATACCCATCCTGGCCGATATTTCCGGGACGGGAATCGGCTTCAGTCCTGACGGAACGAAGTCCTATATGGCGGATAACATCACGGACGAAGTTTTCGAGTTGGACCATGCCAATCTTCTGGTCGTCAGATCGTTGTTCCTCAATAGAAACCCGGGCCCGGTAAAAGTCAGCAGCGACGGCGCTCGAGTATACGTTGGGATAATCGGTGGAACCGGGCCGAAGGTTGTCGACGCCGTCAGCTTCACCGTGACAAAGGGGCTACCCGTCAGCGGTATTCGTGATATGGCGTTCAGCACGGACGGCACAAGATTGTATATGGTAACGCTTAGCACTAGTGAGGGACTCGGGATCATGAATACGGTGCTCGACAGCTTTGCCGGCCGCCTGCCCGCATACAGGGGTAACCACGTGGCCGTCGGTACCTCGGATTTCGATACGGACAACGATGGAATCGCCAATAGTGAGGACAACTGCCCGGATACGGCGAACGCCGATCAGACAGATACGAATGGAGATGGCGAGGGCGATGCCTGCGACGACGACGATGATGGCGACGGCGTGTTAGACGGAACCGATAATTGTCCGTTGGAAGTGAATCCAGGTCAGGGCGATTTCGATATGGATGGCGCAGGTGATCCTTGCGACTCCGATGATGACGGCGATGACGTACTGGATGCGATCGATGCTTGTCTTTTGACACCGGCGGCGGCGATTACCAATGCGGATGGATGCGCGATTGCCGATCTTTGCCCGTGCATACATCCGGACGGCTCGGACAAGTGGAAGAACCACGGCAAATACACGTCCTGCGTGGCCCGTGCCGCGAATGACTTCCGCGACGCGGGTTTGATCAGCGACTCCGAGCACGGTGACATTGTCTCGGAGGCCGGCCAGTCCGCGTGCGGAGTCAAAAACTAAGGATTGGCGTTCTCATAGTGCTTCAGGCGGAGACCCAGACCGGGTCTCCGCCTTTTCTTACCAACGTAAGGGGAAAGTAATGCTTCCAAACAATAACTGTACTTTGCAGTTCCTACTCATTTGTACGCTGATTTTGCTTGGCTGGAGCCAGCTTGGTTCGGCGGGCGTCGTGATCATCAGCGGCGACGATGCCGATGAGGATGGCCACTGCTACCGACTGCACTCAGATGGCACGCTGGATGGCACCCTGTGCGGCAGCCTGTACCCTAACGCCTTAAATCTGGCTATTGGCTCATCCACTTCTCCCGGAACCGGAATCGTAGCCATCGGAGGGGCAAACTGCGGCACCGCCGGTTTAGCCCTGACAGCGTGGAACGATCCCGCCAATGGAGGCCCCGGCGCGGCGATCACGTTTAAGACGTCCACCACAGCGATCACGAGCGTGAATCTTTCGGATTTCGCAATGATTTACGTACCCTCGATACACGTTCAACTCGGCGGATTTTGCGGGCTCGAGGACAATCAATTAGCGGCGTTGAACACACTCGGGCCACAGATACAGAATTTCGTCAATGTCTTGGGCGGATCGGTCGTCGCACTGATCGAGGCGGATGATGATAACGATCGCACTGCTCCCATTATCAACCCATGGGGCTGGCTTCCCTTTCCGTTCGTGACCACGCCTACGAGTTTCAGAAATGTCACGACGACGGTTAATATGCCGCTCGTCTCTCCGACGACAGATGCTGGCAATCTAAGTCACAGCGCTTTTCACATGGTGTTCGAGACACCGCTGCCGTCGGGATTCTTGTCGCTGGCGAATGCGGCCGACGGCCCAAATATTCCTCCCGAGCACATTGGCAAACCAACCTATTTGATTGCCAACATTATTACTCCCGAGAATTGCAGCGACGGGATCGACAACGATGGGGACGGCCTGATCGACAAGAACGACCCGGACTGCTTGATTTGCGGCGATGGATTCCTCGATGCTCCGCTTGAGCAATGCGACGATGGAAACCTCGCATCCGGTGACGGCTGCGACATGTTTTGCAAGCTTGAGGGCCCGCTTGACACCGACGGTGACGGGATCGAGGACGACGCTGACAACTGCCCGGACACGGCGAATTCCGACCAGACCGACACAGATTATGATGGCGCAGGCAATGCTTGCGATCCAGACGATGACGATGACGGCGTGGCGGATGGCACCGATAATTGTCCCTTGATCATAAATTCAGATCAGGATGACTTTGACGGCGATGGCGCGGGTGATCTTTGCGATACCGATGCTGACAGTGATGAGGTTCTGGATGCAGTTGATGCATGCCTGTTCACACCGGCTGCGGCAATCATCAACACGGATGGCTGTGCAATTGCTGACCTTTGCCCGTGTATACATCCGGATGGGACGGATAAGTGGAAAAACCACGGCAAATACGTGTCCTGTGTGGCCCATGCCGCGAATGACTTCCGCGACGCGGGTTTGATCAGCGACTCCGAGCACGGTGACATTGTCTCGGAGGCCGGCCAGTCTGCGTGCGGAGTCAAAAACTAGGGACTGACATTTTCATAGCGCTACAGGCGGGGACTCACACCGGGTCTCCGCCTTTTATTTTCGCGACGAGTACAGACAACATGCAAGGTTTTATTGCGGCAAGTGGCTGCGTCTATCCCGATACTCGGTGGGCGTACGGCCATACTCGGCCTTAAAGCAGCTTGCGAAATAAGCCTGTGACGAGAAACCGACGGCCCTTGCTGTATCACGAACGGTGTTGCCGGCGAGCAGGAATTCGAGTGACTTGGATAGTCGAAATGACCGGACGTACTCAGAAGGTGTTTGACCAGTCAGCGACCTTAACTTGCGTTGTAACTGCCGCTCGCTAATACCCATCTGCCGGGCCATTCCCGGCAGGTCAAAATCACAGTCCTGATAATTCAGTTCAACGACTTGATCGAACCGCTTGACGATCAGGTTCGCACTGCGAATCGTGACATGGTGAAATTTGGGATTCATACACGTGTAGTGTTGAATCCCGAAACGTCTATGCGTTACTAATTATCCGACTGTTTTTTTCGAATACGCGACAATGTGACTAGTTTAAGGAACGTTGATACTGCGACGGCGTACGACCGAATTCTGATTTGAAGCAACTGGCAAAATACGCCTGTGAAGAGAATCCGACGGCCTCTGCAACCAGCCCGATCTGTGCGCCCTCCCGCAACTTCTTTCTCGCCATTGTGAGCCTGTAGCCGCGCAGGTATTCCGCGGGCGAATGATCCACGAGCGCTTTTAATTTTCGCTGCAACTGTCGATCGCTCATCGCCATAGCCGATGCAAGTTGGTCCACCCGGAATTCGGGGTCAGAATAGTTGTCCTCCAGCAATGCCTGCAATTTATCGAGGAAACGCTGCTCGCGAGCGCCCAGGTCTCCCGATATCTCCGAGCCATCAAACAGTTGCCTGCTGTAACGGCGCTTCATCGTGTCACGCGAACTTAGCAAGTTCGCGACCCGAAGCGACAGCTCTTCGTCGCTAAACGGTTTGGTCAGATAGTCATCAACGTGTTCGCGAAGTCCGTGCATGCGGCTATCCTGATCACCACGTCCGGTCAGCATAATAATCGGAATGTGGCTGGTGGCCTCGCCGTTTTTCAGGACCTTGCTGACTTCGAAGCCGTCAATTCCGGGTAGCATGACATCGCAAATCACGATATCCGGAACTTGCTCGGTTGCCATTTTTGCACCCTGCTCCCCGTTGGCGGCTATCTGACAGTGGTACGAATCGGATAACAGAGACACAAGGTATTGCTGCATATTCGCGTTGTCCTCGATGACCAGCAGTGAAGGCTGACCATTCGGCCCGTTGGCTGCAGCGATAGCCACTGTCTTCGGGGTTTGCGCGGAGACTGCCACCTCGAGCGGGATTTGCCCCGTTTCACGCACATCCGTCGCAACTTGCTGATCTACCGGTCGAACTCGATGGCGCGGCAGCAATACACTGATCGTTGTGCCGAGGCCTGGCCTGCTTTCCAACTCAACCGAGCCACCAACCGCCTCTGCAAGCTCTTTGACTAATGCGAGTCCAAGCCCGGCGCCCGGGGCAGACTCGCCACCATTTCCGTTGGACCGAAAGAAGCGCTCGAAGACTGCATCGTGGTCCTTTGGATCGATGCCGATACCCGAGTCACTGACAGCAAGTCGGACAAACTCTGAGTCCGCGGTTGCGATTTGAACTTTGACCCAACCGCCGTCGAGCGTGTATTTAATCGCGTTCGAGACCAGGTTCAGAAGAATTTTCTCCAGCGCATCTGGTGCGCAATTGACCCACAGCCCTTCGCCATCGACGATGTCCAGCCGGACACCCTTTTCCTCCGCTAATGGCTGGAACGACTGCACGATGGTCGTGGCCAGTGGAGTTAGCGGTTGCGGTGACCGTGTCACCGGCTCCTCGGCGCTCAGCCGGGACAGGCCCAGTAATTGATCGACCAGTCGCAGCAGGCGCTGGCTATTGTCCCTGACCATGCTCAGCTGCATTGCCGAGTCAGAGTCAGGCGTTCGCCTCAGCATGCGTTCAATCGGGCCGAGGATCAGAGTCAGGGGCGTGCGAAACTCGTGTGAAATGTTGGCGTAGAGCTTTTCCTTGACTTGCAGCAGTTCCTCGAGATGATCAGCCTGATGCTGAATGAGTCGCTCGTTCTGTTCGATTTGGCGTGTTCGCTCGGTCACGCTAACCTCGAGTGCAGTGGCTCGTCGTCTCAAGGCCTCCGACCGCATGTTCATGACCAAATAAACGGACAACACGAGCAGCACGGCGTATGACAGATAGGCCCAATTCGTCTGCCATATCAATTGCGGAATGCTGAAGCTCAGCGCCATGTTCTCTTCGTTCCAACTGTTATTACCGAGTTTGGCCCGCACGCGGAACTTATAGTCGCCGGGCGTGATGTTGTGATAACTCGCGACACGATTGGACGCATCAGTCACGGTCCAATCGTTGTCATACCCTTCAAGCTTGTAGGTGTACTTTGTACTGCTTGGATTCGCAAAATTCAGCGCGGCGAATTTGAAATCCAGTTCGCTGGATTTTGACGGCAGGTCGATTTCGCTTCTGCTTCTGTCAATCGGCAACGGCTCGCCATTTACCAAAAGTTGCGTAAGCGTAACGGACGCATCCTGCTGCGTTACATTCAGTCGCCGCGGATCGAAGGCATTGATGCCGTTCAAGCCACTCACAATAACCTCGCCACGACGTGTTACATAAATAGCCCGACTGGTGAACCGATTGCCCTGCAATCCGTCAACGGCATTGAAATTGTCAAACGTGTTCGTTACAGGATCATACCGAGCGATACCCGATGACTCTGTGGTCACCCAGATATATCCGGCGCCGGCTGCGACACCCGTAATGTGGTTCTCGGGCAGGCCATCCGACTCGTAAAAATGCGTAAATGACTGTGTCGCTGTATCAAACCGGTCAAGCCCGGCGCGGGTTCCAATCCAGATAACCGGGTCGGACCCCGCTCCCGCACCGCTTCGATCCTCGTAGATCGATGTGACGTGATCGTCGCTCAGGCCGTTGGGCGTATTCGGGTCATGGCGATAATGAGTGGCGGTTCCCGATTTCGGATCAAACTTGTTGACGCCAGCGTCTACCGTTGCCACCCAAATGTAGCCTTCTTTATCAACAACGACGTCGTAAAAAATTTCGCCGTGTAACGATGTATCGTTCATCGAATCTGGATAGATATGAGTAAACTCTTCGGCCGCAGAATCAAATCGTGTAAGTGATGTGGACGTTCCGAGCCAAAGCATTCCGGCCGCATCTTCGGTGATGGATAGGACTTCGAGAACCGATGGGCCAATTGGGCGAATATCGTAATTCTTGAACTGCTCAGTGGACGGGTCGAATCTACTAAGTCCCGCCCAGGTTCCGATCCAAACCACTCCATTCTGATCCACGTGTAGCGCATGAATTGATGCCGATGGCAGGCTGTTAGGATCATCGGCTTGATGCCAGTACTGGCGCAATATTCCGTCGGAACGATCGATCTGGTTCAGCGCGCCCTCAAACGACCCGAGCCAAAGGTTCCCCGAGGCATCTTCCGCGATTGAGCTAATGTGGTTATGGCTCAGGCTGTCCGGATTCCTCGGCTCATGCTTGTAATGACCGAACATCATACTCGCCGGGTGGAATTTATTGACGCCTTTGTCCTCGGTGCCAATCCAGATGACACCGAAACGGTCTTCGTAAAGCACGGTCAGGAAATCGGAACTCAAGCTGTAGGAGTCCCCGGAATCATGCCGATAGTGATCAAATACCGAAGCCCAGGACGCGTCATTCGAAACGCTATAACGATCGCCATCGTCACCGATGTACCATTCGACCTGTTTGTCCGGCCCTTTGCGGTTCAACCCGCCACCGCGTGTTGCAAACCACAAAGTGTCAAGCTGATCTTCGAGAATACCAACAACGTAATCGTTGCTGATGCTCTTCTGCTCGTCAACAAAGCTATTGTATGGAGCCAACCAACCCTCGTGGTCTTTGGTGGCACCGGTATCTGTAGCCATCCAGAACGCGCCAGTCGAATCTTTAAGTAAGCTGTTGATGTCCGTGGCGACCGGGCGATGTTCTTCCCCGGTGTGCACAATATTGCAATCGCCGTGTTCGGCGTTGGGACAACCATAGGTGTGCATGAAGGTGTTGGTCTGACGATTAAACTGATCCAACGCACCAAAATCGTGGGCACGGGTCGCCACCCAAAGCCCGTTATCAGGATCCTCGTAAATCGCCGCAACGGGTCCCTCTGCAATGCTGTGCCGCAAATCCTCAGAATCGTATTGAAAACGCTCGAATGTCTCGTTTGCGTTAATGAATCTGTTCAGCCCGCCGGTTTTCGTTCCAACCCACAACACCGATTCATGATCGATCAGCATCTTCGTAACGTCGTTGTTACTTAGAGACAAGTCATCGGCCGGGTCGTGCTGAAACCTGGTAAAAGTTCCCTCTCCCCGATTCAGGCGATTTAAGCCGGCCCCGGTTCCAACCCAGAGATTGCCGAACTCATCTTCAGCAAGGCCCCGAATATCGCTGTCTGTGAGACTCGTCGAGTCGGTGGGGTCATGACGATAAACAACAAATTCGTACCCATCGTAGCGATTCAGGCCATTCCCGGTACCAATCCATATGAAACCTGATTGGTCTTGAATGATCGATGTGACGCGCGGATGCGACAGGCCATGCTCGACCCCAATTCGTTCGACTCGAATTTGTTGTTGCAGCGCATGCGCTGTCGTTGCAAGAACGAAGCAAAGAAACAGCGCACTTGCAAAGCGATTTATGTTCTCATTCGTTGCCACATTTGTTCTCGGGCAAACTCATCGCGGCCTACATACAATAGTGGGCCAATTCTGTGATGACCTGGCTGTTTGCTCGGCCGATATGTCTCCGAAGATCCCGTTTGCATCGAGGCCGACATCGCTGTTCGGGCTGGTCGTATTCGGATCGCATACCACTTCCTTTACGTGCGATCCAATCGTTGACTCCATTCGACAGTATTCGATATCGTGCGGCGAACCTGCAATTTGTTCTATTGGTGCACATCCTGATGCAACAGAAAGAGCGGCCAGCACGGGCAGTATAGAAACAGCTTTCTTCATTTTCCAATTCCCCTGTTGCGCTAAAGCGTAATGGTCACGCGGGCATAGATCATTCGGCCACGCATGCTGTAGTACTGCGTATTGAATCCTTGCGGATTAAAATCGCCGGCAGAAAATGGTGGAGCCTCGTCAAGAAGATTCGTAACACCCAAAGTGATACGTGTTCCATCCAAACTGAAATTCGAAATCTGTGCATCCCATTCGATGTGTGACGCAACATCGCTCTCGCCGCGTATGTCCTCGTAACCATCTGTCCAGCGGCCATACAGGCCGAACTGCCAATGGTCTGTACTGAGGTAAGTGTCAAGCGTCGCACGATTTTCCGGATGACCGTAGGTACCGGCCAATTCCCGCGATGGATCGCTTGCATTGAACGCGTATTTGCTCGACTCAAGTATCGTCCAAAGCAGCCTGGAATTTAGCTTTCCGATACCGCCAAGTTCGCGCTCGAATGTCGCGTCTACGTCAATACCGCGAACTTCATTTTTCGCCAAGTTGATGAACCGGTTATTAACCCGTTCTATGTTTCCTGGTACTCCTGCGGCGCGTTCCTCGAAATCCGGCGGATTTCGTTGCACCAAACCAGATCCCAGAACCAGTTCGTTTGCGAGAATCATATCGAGGCCGGGGGAGATGATTCTATTCTCGTGATCAATGTTCCAAAAATTTGCAGCAAGGCTGATGCCATCAGCGACATCGAACGTAAATCCGACGGACAAGGATTCCGAATCTTCTGCTTCCAATGCGGTGTTACCGGACGTCACATACTCGAATGACTCATAGAGACAAGCGACGAACGGAGGATTTACCCAACTGAGTGCGGGACATTGACGCGGATCCCACGCCGCAAACATTGATGCCGACGACCCAAGGTAAAGTTCGGGGAGTGATGGCGCACGGAAACTATGTCCCCAGGACCCACGCAACGTAACTCGAGACCATGGCTGATAACGAATCGCGATGCGTGGATTCAAATCGGCCCCAAAGTCGCTGTAATCCTCGAACCGAAGTGCGAGCTGCAGATCCAGATTTTCGAGCACTGGAATCTGCAATTCGCCAAAAATTGATACCTGATTCCGGTCACCTGTGGCGGTCGGCGCCAAACTCTCATCGAGATCCTGAACCCAGAAGCTGTCAGGCTCTATATCCTCAACGCTGTCAAGCCGGACCGCCCAGAACAAAGGGGGAAACTGCTTTGCGAGCTGTTCGGCGAGGCTCAGCTGATCGCTGACATCACGTAATGCGTCCCTGCGCCACTCGAACCCCACCACGCCCCGTATCTGACCATGCTTCAGCGTACCCATATTTCCTGATACAAGACCATCTAGCGACAATAATTCGGTAGTCGAATGGCGCGATCTCTGTGACAGCATCGTACTCGTCAGCTCCGAACTATTCGGATTGGATGCCGCCGAATACAGATTCCAGTACTCATTCGGCAGCAGAGTCCCGTCACCATTCAAATCGACGCCATTGAGCGCGGCTTCGATATTTTCAGCGCCAAGATGACCGCTCTTTCCCAGCCAGTGCGACTCCGACTTGTTGTAGAGAAGGCCAAGCTCCCATAACCAGGATCCCTCGACGCCTTCCAGGGCAAGCACTGCCCGCGACGTATCGGTCTTGACGTCATCGATGGTTGGCCCCGCTTCCGTAAACGCATATGCGTATGGGAGTAATGGCTCACCGAACGAGCCAAACTCCAGTGCTGAAGCGGGAAACGGGTTCCACGGATTGTCGAGTGGGAAGTAGTCACCGATCTGTAAATGTGGAGCCAATTGATTGCGAACCCTGGCTTCCTGGAAGCTGCCCTCGAAGTGCAGTGTCAAATCATCTCGAAAATCATGATTGACGAGAGTCATCAGGCCCAGCCTTTCGATGCGCGGCTCGGCGATTGTTCGATTGGGATCGTAAACGCACAGCCCAAAATCCAGTAGCTCGAAATCCTGGTATCCGGGAACGAGACTTTCCCTCTCCTCGCACTCAGCGCCGTAGGCTGACCATGCACCGTTTATCTGGAAATTCGATGACTCGAGAGTGCGGAGATCGACCCCACCCAGGCCAGTGTGATTGCCTGATCGGCTTACGCTCCTGTCTCTCCAATACAGGTGCTCCCGCTTCGTATACGTCGCGATAATCTCGGCGTTGGTCTGTGTACCAACAAATCCCATTAGCGCGCTGACCGATAATTCCTCGGCGCCCGTTTCCGACGTATCTCCGAATCTGCCTTCGATCTGGATTCCAGAAAGGTCTTCTTTCAATACAATGTTAATGACGCCCGCTATCGCGTCTGATCCGTAGATGGCCGATGCACCGTCTTTCAGTACTTCAATTTTGTCGACCGCTGCAATTGGAATACTGTTCAAGTCGACAAACGAAATCAGGCCGTCACCCCCAACAGAAAATCCGTACGGAGCTACGCGCCGTCCGTTAATCAGGACCAACACTGCGTTCGCACCCAATCCACGAAATGAAATGCCGGTCCCACCAATCGCTGATGACAACGCATCACTGTCGCTGAAGGAGCCATCATTACCAAAGGGAAGCCGTTCTAATGCCATTGCCACAGTTGGCGCACCAGTGCGCTCGAGCGCGTCCCGGTCAAGGATAGTCACAGGCGAAGGGCCGTCTGGATCAGCCTGTCGAATATGAGTACCGACAACGACGATTTCGTCGACGGTGGCTTCATCATCGCCGGACTCTTGCGATTGCGCACTGATGGGCAGACCGGCAAATGTCAGCAGAGCGGCCACAACAGCCACTCGCTGTACAGATTGTCCCGCGGTACCAGGTGCTGAAACTATTGCCATGCCATTCCCCCCTGTGAATGGCTTGAGAACTGCCCTGAATTCTTATTTAGAAATCGCGTCTCGTGTTATTAAAATTGCGACAAGGCTGTTCGATTCTGCGACAAGAAGCCGCAAATAGCAGATCTAGGGTGGCTCTTATCCCTTGTGATCGCCAGATTTCATCAAATATTTCCCATTCGCTAACAATCTACGCCTGTAAGCACTTCGCCGCAACTGACGGCGAGCGCGTCGTAGGCTTTGAACTCTTTCTAAATCAACTGGTTAATAATCAATTGACATAAGGGAGAATTGGCCCGCCGAGCAGCCTTATGCGAACTTGACTTGAACGAGTAGAAGGAGTTTATTGGACGAAGAATAAGAATTTGCCATCCGACCAATTTTAATAACTACAAACACTGGCAGGCGATGGCGCTCCACTCCCCATACCAGCGTCGGGAGTACGCCAGAAGCAATTATTGCGTTGCGGAAAGCCCAGCCACCTGAAGTTGTCGCTTTTTTGATAAGGCCGGTCGGAATTTTGATAACCACGAACCGTCGAATACGTGAATATTTGCCACGGATCGACAATACCTTTCGTCCCGGAGAGATTGGCACGATGCTGAACATTACAACGATACATTCTCTGTTTGCCGTTGAGCGTACGGGAGTAGCGATGTGCCGACTTTCCGTGGCTGTGTTCGCTTTCCTGCTGATAATCCCGTACGCCAATGCACAAACGAGCTCCAGAATAGAGGAGACCGAGATCACCCTGGTTGGAGCTTGGGATACGGAATCTCATGACGAATACAGCGACGGTCGTGCCGTTCTTGCCAATTTTAGCGCTCATGATCCCAGCGCTCATGCAACTTTTGAGTTTGAAGGCACCGGTATCACCTGGATTGGCGCTCGCACTCATAATGGTGGGTTGTTCGACTGGATTATCGACGAAGCCACTGCGGACGAAAGAAGTGGCACGGTCAACACATATATTGACGGAGTTGAAAGGTTTTCGACTGAGGTTCTGGTAACCGACCTGTCGCCCGGAGTGCATACATTCAAGTTTCTCTCGCTGGGAATACATGGCGACTCGATGCTTTCTGGCTCTCCGTCGGAAACCTACATCGATGCATTCGATGTGGTCATGAACGATAACACTCCAACAGTGACTGTAGTGGCCGCGTCGGCGACTTACCCGGCCAGTACTGAAGAGGGCGGGTTTACGTCCACAAGCGACGATCCGCTTGGCCCGTTTTCCGGACAATCCGTCATGTTTCGGGGACTGAATGAAGGTGGTGTTGCGCAGGTATACCGCTACAGGCTCGACTATGAGCAGATTGTAACTCTAGACTCGGTCGTCGTCGAAGGCGCCGCGTGGGCCGGCGACACCATCAGCTTGTTAGACGAACAGGGGATCGAAATCACAGACATCATCCCCTTGAGTCATAACGGTGGCAATTCGTTCTTCAATCAAATAATAGATGTCGCTGATGTCACTGGGCAGACCTTTTTTCTTGAGGAATGGAACACAGATACAAACTGGAGATATCGTAGCAATATCGAGGTCCGGCTCAAAGAAGATGTGCCCGCCGACGAGGTTCATGTCAGGGTACGTGCGATTGTCGATGGCAGAAGCCAAATAAACATCCAGGACAATCAGCTCTGGTGGCACCATTTTCAGGACATCGCGCCAGGCAAACACAACGGCCTCGATGAACCAACTATTATCAATGCATTCGATTGGTTTCCGGTCTGGCCTTTCAACGACGAGTTCCGCAGTTGTGACTGCGAATCGGACAAGTTCGATCTTGCTGATGCGGGTGTACAACTCACGAACGACCTCGAACTTCTTGAACTTCGCGTAGTCGACGCGCGCATCTCGGCATCGTTGATACAATCACCGTCAGCCGCTAACGGTTTCCATACCATCATCGAATTGGACGACGATACCTCGGGTTCGGCCACCTACCAGGTCGTCGCTGTCTTCGGAAGTAAGAGCCCTATAAAGGTTCCGGGCACATCGAATCCCTGGCTCGCCGGAATGCCGG
>Ga0255052_10002442_pt1 | contig 13430 bp, 7 predicted proteins | sample JV7_2_21_MG_FD_188632 | JGI IMG/M metagenome (GOLD analysis project Ga0255052, IMG submission 188632) | Seawater microbial communities from Jervis Inlet, British Columbia, Canada - JV7_2_21 | ecosystem: Environmental > Aquatic > Marine > Inlet | place: Canada: British Columbia | collected... | reverse complement strand
ATGATCTTCCCGGGAACAGCTGGTCTTACCGATCTCGGCCCGCATCGCCTCGATGTCGGTATCGTCGAAGCTAAATGTCTTGAGATTCGCGAGGCTCCAGTAGCCATCTCCAAAACTCGGCCGCAATTCGATCGCCTGGCGATACGCTTCAATGGCGTTCTCCTGCCGACCGACAGTCTTCAACGCGTGACCGTAACTGAGTGCGATACTCGCTTGCGCGTGAAAGTGAGACAAGAGATATTCGTAGCACGGTAACGCCTGTTCGAAGTCTCCCATCCTGACGAGTATTGCGGCACGCTGCGCAAGGTATGCGGGTTTATTCGGCTCCGCGCTCAGCAACTGATCGATCTGCGCCAGCGCCTGTTCCAGTTTCTCTCGTTTGCCAAGCACATTGGCATAGTTGAGTCGCGCCAGGCTGAAGTCCGGCGCCAGCTCGAGACATCGTTCGAGCAGATTTTCCGCATCGACATACACACCGATTTTGATGCCGATCTCCGCCAGCAATCTGATTGCCGTGACATTGTTCGGGTCATCCTTGAGCAGCTCCCGGCACAGACGCTCTGACCGGCCGAATCTGCCGGCCCTGAAATGATCGACCGCACGGACCAGGTTCGGGTCTTTATTCGACGACAGCAGGTGCTGGCGAAATGCTTCATTAGCAGAATCCGCGTCGCCATCGACGAGAAACAGCTCTCCCATCATTTTCCAGCTAGCCGACAATTTCGGCTGCGTGCCGACTGCGCTCTGCAATGCCTGGATGGCCGGCAGCAACTTTCCTGTCGTGGCATAAGCGAAACCCAGCTCTTGCTGTGCCAGGGCAAAATCGGGGGCACGCCGGGTTAAGTCCTGCAGGCGCCGCAACGCGTCATCTTTATGGCCCTGGGCCCGCAGCGCCGACGCAATCACGAACTGGCTGTTAATTTCCCCGGGAAAGTGCTTGAGGATCTCCTCCGCCTGCTCCTTCGCCAGTCCGGCCTCACCGGCGCTCAGCAATTGCATCGCCTGCCTGACGGCCGTCTTCAAATCACCAGTTTGGGATTCTGCTTCCGCACTCATTCGATGGTATGGACTCCGGGAAATCGAATTCATCTTCACACACGGGACTGGCGAAAAAAAGGGTGGCTTTCGCCACCCTTTTTGACCGTTTTTCGTAAACCCTTATCAGAACCGGGTCCAGTACCTCAGGCCGAAGGTACGGGGGCGATTGGTCGTGGTCGACGGTTCGTACGGCCGCGGGCTGACGTATATCTGCGCAACCTCATCCGTTGCATTGTTGATATAGCCGTCGATGCCCCAGTTGTCCCTGCCGAAGCCCGCCCTCAGGTTGACCATACTGTAGGAGTCCTGCGGCGCCCGTACATCGGGCCGGATCTCGTTCCAGCTACCACCGGTATACATCCAGGCCAGCTGCGCGTAAGAATCGAAACTCGCGACGTTGAATGAGTAACGGGTCCAGATATTGCCTTTCCACTCCGGCACGTTCGGCAATGCCGTTCCGTCCGGCACCGCCAGTCTGTCGTTTATTAATGTGAAATCGCCTTTGGTCTTGCCGTCGTTGTAGGCGACCGCCGCGGACAATTCCCAGTCATCCGTCAGGAGCGTCGTTACATCCATTTCGAGGCCTTTGATTTCAGCATCGGCCAGGTTGTAGACCGAGCCGCAGCAGCGCGACAGGCTGAAGTCGTAGATCGTGTATTGCACCTTCTCCCAGTCAGCAACATAGAATGCGCCGTTGAATCGTACGCGGGAATCCGCCAGCGTGGTCTTCCAGCCGACCTCGTAGTTCGTCAGCTTATCCGGCGTGTAATCGGCGGCTCCGAATTGGGCAAGACCCGGGTCCCGATTGAGTCCGCCGGGCCGGTAGCCTTCCGAGGCCGTGAAGTAGAACATCACGTCATCAGTGGCACGCCAGGTCAGGTTGAATTTGTAGATAGAGTCACTGTCGTTGTACGTCGCATTGACGAGCGTATCTGCATTGCCGAACAGGACCGGTCCCCAGCCAACAACACCCACCAGCTTGGAGTCGTTCTCGAAAAACCGGGCCCCAACGGTCGCGCTGAACTGGTCGGTGAAGTCGTAGGTAATTTCACCGAATAATGCTGTTTGTTCGTCCGTACGTTTCTGGTCGGTGCGGAAGAACCGGTTGGCGGCTCCTCCCGGGACAACGCGATTGGGAGATATGCCCGGCTGGATCCATTCCTGTAAGTATTGATGCGTGATTTCGGTGTAGAAAACGCCGACCGTGTAATTAAAGCGGCGGTCACCCACGGACTGCAAACGCAGTTCATGGCTGCTGCGCTCGTAGGTGTTGTCTTCCTGGTAATACTGCTCGAGACTGGTGCAGTCCGAGTTGGTCTGCGTGGCAAGGTCCGCGCCCGTGGCGGTGTAGTCGCAGACATAATAGGGCACCCAGTACGCATCTTCGCCGTAGGCGGTATAATCCGCCTGGTAATTCACGTCCCGGTCCATAATGGTGCCCGAGTAAACGAGCAGGTTATTACCTATCTCACCCTGCACCGTGATATTGCCCTGGGTGAAGTTGTCGTCGCTGAAATCGGCGAACCAGCGCTGAATATTACGTTGACCTACGTTTGCCGGGTCGTGATCCCAGGTGCCTTTCGTGTCCAGATCCTGGTAGATGATGCTGCCGTCCAGGGTCCAGTTGTCGTTCAGATTGATACGCAGGGCTGCGCGAGCGCCGATCTTGGTCAGCTCGTTGGAGTTATCGCCGACAAGGCTCGCATTGACTTTCGAGGCAGTTCGGCCATAAGGGGCATTGGGATCCGTGTTGTAACCGAAACCGCCTTCCAGCGTGTAGTTACGAGTGCCCGCGAGGTTGTCGATATAGCCGCCCTCGTCGAGGTACCAGCCGACGAGCCGAATCGCCGCCTTCTCACCCAGCGGCGCGTTGACGAAGCCTTCCAGGGAATAACCGGGATCGCCACCGGTGGCGCCGTAGCCGCCGAGATCGATGCCGGCGGAAAATTCCGTGGTATCGGGTTTGTTGGTAATGATGCGCAGGTTGCCGGACTGGGAACTGGCGCCGAACAGCGTGCCCTGTGGGCCGGCGAGCGCTTCGATTCGTTCGATATCGTAGATGTGGATGTCGAGGTTGGACGCGATCGTCGTGACCGGGGCCTCGTCAAGGAACAGGCCGACGCTCGGCTGTGAGCCCGACGCGTTTCCATCGCCGCCATCGGATGCGCCACGCATGATAATTGTTGCCGTACCGGGACCGACAGCCTTGAACGACACCGTCGGCAGCATGAATGCGTAGCTCTCGAAGTCCATAATGCCCAGCGACTCGATCGTAGTGGCGCTCAAGGCATGCACGCTGATGGCAATGTCCTGCAGGCTTTCTTCCCGCTTGGTCGCCGTAACGATGATCTCTTCCAGAGCCGCTTCCTGGGCCGGTGCCTGCTGCGGCATCGCCAGGGTGCCGGTAACGAGCGCCGCTGCCAGCAACTGCCTGCGGTTCGCAACAATCTGCGTCCTGACCGCCTGCGTTACCGGATTGAGTAAGGGCTGCGGACCGTCGGTCCGCCTGATCTTCTTGACCATCATTGTGCTCCCCCCGTGGGATTCATTTTGAATGTCAGTCTGGCTTCGCTTGCCCTCAAGGCCGGGCAAGAGATTTGTATCGGACGGATTAAATTCCATTTGGGTGAGTACGTAAACGTAAAATATTGGTCTCACTTGAGTAACATTTTGATCACGCGAAATGGCCCACGCGACCGCTGGCAATTATTTGCGGTGGCGTTGGTCGCAGATATGGCAGCTCCTGTGCCGTACGCTCGGCTACCTTCCATTTTTCATTGCAGGGATTAACGAAAGACAGGAATATTTTTGCCGATTGTCGTAAAACCTGAATGGACGGGAATTGGTCGGTCGGTGCTTGTCTCCGGCTGCAGTATGTGGACCGGGTTCTCGTACGTCGGTTGAACTGGTCATTTTGCGAGCATCAGCACCTGTACTGTCCTCTGACCGAGGTGTCGCACAATTTATTCGCAAGGCACCGGAGCCGGACGCGGATCGAAACCATTGTGTACGCCCACAGACACGCAAGCGCGGTGAGCCAGACCACGCTCAATTACGCAGCGGTCTCCCGTTTTCGAGCATAAATTCGATCCGCGCCCTGGTCTCTTCGGTCCTGGCCAGACTCAGGAACGCCTTACGTTCCAGCGCACATATTTCATTTTCACCGCACAGAGTATCTGCGTCGACATCCCCGCCAGTAACAATCATTGCGACCTGCGTGCCGGTGCTGACGTCGTGCGCCGTCAGCTGGCCATTCTTATGCGCTTTCCGGAGCCGCCCGACCATGTCTTGCCAGACCCCCTTTCCCGGCATCGGCAACGGCTCGCGCCGCTGCACTGAATATCCGTCCGCCATCGCCATCACCGTGCCGATCGCCGTGTCCAGCAATCGATCCCGGTTCATGACGTAATCATCGATCCCGTCCCTGAACATGGCTAGCGGTTCGGCCTCCAACGGTGACCTGGCGGTCTTGCCGTAACCTACGTTCATGAACGTTTCCCAGGCGGCCTTGCTGACGTCGCCCAGTCGCTCGTGCCAGCGATACAGCATTTCCTTCACGCCGCCGCCACCGGGCACAACACCCACGAGTGATTCCACCAGGCCGGTGACGGAGTTGGCATGGTAAATAACCTTGTCCGAATGCAGTACCACCTCGAATCCGCCCCCAAGTGAAAGCCCGGAAGGTGCCGCAACGACCGGAATCGGCGCGTACTTCATCGCTATCACCGTCTGCTGAAAATGGTCGAGGAATCGATCCAGTCCGATCCAGTCTTCGCGCACCATAAAGTCCAGGACGCTTTCGAGGTTGACCCCACAGGAAAAATGGGCTGCATCATTGTGGACGACGAGGCCCTGGAAATTATCCGCTGCGTGCCGCACGGCGTCGGCAAGAAGATGCATTGAATCCCCATCGAGCGTGTTTGCTTTGCTGTGAAATTCCACCAAGCCGATGTCCTGCGGCAGACCGAAGTAGCTTGCCGCCCTGTTCTCCAGCAACGGTGTGAGCTTGCGTCGCTCTTCGCTGAAGCGAATAACACCGGCAGCTCTTTTGAGGTCACGGTAAGACCCGTCTGCGAGCAGATATTGCAGCGCACCGTTTTGCACACGATAAAACGACCTGCCCGCTGCAGACTGCAGAAAGCGGGGAACATCGCGCCGCTCGCGTTCCAGGCGTGTAATGAAATGATCGATGCCGATGGCATCGATCATTTCGAACGGTCCCTGTAACCAGTTGTAGCCGAGTTTCATCGCATCGTCGACCGCGACCAGGGAGTCGTTGACGTCCGGCACCAGTCCGGCCGCGTAGCACAAGGTATTGGAGAGTATCTCCCAGGCATATTGCCCGTACTTGTCAGCGGATTCGAACAAGCGCGTGAAATCACCTGACTGCTCGGCATCCGCTGCTGACTGTGGCCTGCCATGATCGAAGTCGCGGTACTCGAAGGTGTCGAAATCCAGCGTCTGCTTGCTGGTACTGTCGGCAGGATCCTGCAAATGATAAAAGCCGCCCCGGGTTCCCTTGTTGCCGAGGCGCCCTTCGCGGATCATTCTCTGCATCAACGGTATCTCCGCAGATACCACATGGAACATGTCGTTGTCCGGCAGGATCGATACCAGGCTCCTGGCCACATCGCTCATCAAATCGATGCCGATCAGGTCGTACAGACCGAAAACACCGGTCTTCGGAATGCCCATGGGCCGCCCGAAAACGGCGTCCGCCTCCTCCGGTGTAAGGCCCAGCCTGAAGGCGGCATGCAGGGCCGTCTGTATGGCGAAAACCCCAACCCGGTTGCCGAGGAACCCGGGCGTGTCATTGCACACGACGATGCCCTTGCCCATGCGCGACTCATTGAAGCGTTCCAGGCAATCAATAACCTCGGGCCGGGTCTTCTCGCCACGCACGATTTCCAGCAATCGCATGTAGCGAACCGGGTTGAAGAAATGGGTAATGGCGAATTCGGCGCGGAAATCTTCGGGCATATCCTCCACCAGCAACGCAATCGGTATGGTGGAGGTGTTCGAAGACACGATCGAGCCGGATTTGCGAACCGCATCGATCTGCCGATACAGGGCTTTCTTGATATCCAGCCGCTCCACGACCGCTTCAGCAATCCAGTCAACGTCGCCGAGCTGCTGTAAATGATCCTCGATATTGCCGATCGTGATTCGCTCGAGATTATCGCGGTGCGTGAGGCCCGGTTGATTTTCGTCCAGCAAACGTTCTATGGCCCTTTCACCGATGGCATTTCGATTCGCGCCCGGTGCCGGAACATCCAGCAACAACACATCGACACCCGCATTGGCGAGTTGGCCGGCAATTCCCAGCCCCATGGTTCCGGCGCCGATCACGGCGGCTTTGTTGATTTCGTACATCGGTGACAGGCTTTAATTTTAAGTGGACGGATTATTGGCAAAAATAAATGTCTTTAGAAAGTTCCTGCAGGTATTTGGCGCTTCCAGCGGCACCATGTGACCACTCTGCGGAATAACGTGCACTTCGGGATCCGGAAGGTGAGCTACCAGTTCGCTGCTGGCCTTGCTCGGCGCCATTCGATCCAGGCCGCCGAGGATAACCTGGACAGGTGCTGTTATTTTCGCGGCTGCCGACTTGCCGTTCTCATAGGCATCGCAGGCCTTCAGATCAGTAGCCAGCTCAGCGGGCACATTGCGGCGCATGACCTTGCGGCCGCCCGCGACCATCGAATTACCGGGGATCGGGCCCTGGTGCAAATGACCGGCCGGGCCAAAGCCCCACGAAACCATCATCGCGATCGCCGCCTCGGGATTGTTCAGAGCGTTATCGATTAACGCCGGGTTGACCGGCGTGGCGAGGCCGCTGGCAATAAAAGAGACACTGCGAATTCGCTCGGGATAGCGGGCTGCAAATTCCAGCGCATTGAGGCAGCCCTGGGAGTGCGCCACAATGGAGACATTGTTCAGGTCCAGCGCTTCGACAACATCGTTGAGCCAGTCCGCAATCGCCTCGATAGACACCAAAGCTGGTCCTTCGGAATGACTGTGTCCCGGCAGATCCGGCACCACGACAGCATAATTCCTGAATGCGAAGAAGCGCGAATGCAGACCCCAGAACGTGTGATCGAGGGCGCTGCCGTGTAGAAAGATGACCGCTGGCTTGCTGTTATCGAACGGCTTGCCACCGGTCGTGGCGAATACCTGCTTGCCGTTCACCTCAAAGTACATGGTCAGTCTTTGACGATTTTCTTTGCCGCTCGAAATCCGTTTTCGAAATCGGCCTGTAAGTCCTGGATGTTTTCGAGTCCGACGGAAAGACGAACCATGTCCTCGGTGATGCCGGCAGCCACCAGCGCCTCGGCATCGATGCGGGAGTGGGTGGTGGTCGCGGGGTGGATGATCAGGGTCTTGGCATCGCCGACATTGGCCAGGTGTGACGCCAGTTGCACATTCTCGATGAAAGCCTTGCCGGCCTCCCTGCCGCCTTTGACGCCAAAGCTGACAATCGAGCCCGCTCCTTTGGGCAGGTATTTTTGCGCCAGTTTATGGCTCGAGTGCGCAGGCAGGTCCGGATGACTGACCCAGGAAACCTGGTCATGGTTCGACAGGAATTCGAGCATTTCTTTGGTATTGGACAAATGTTTGTCCATGCGCAGCGACAGCGTTTCGATGCCCTGCAACAACAGGAATGCGTTCATCGGGCTCATGGATGCGCCAAAATCGCGCATGGCCTCGGCGCGGATGCGGGTGGCGAAGGCGCTCGGACCGAACTCCTCCCAGATGTTCATGCCGGAGAACGGCGCGTAAGGCTCGGTGATGGTCGGGTACTTGTCGGTCGCGCCCCAGTCGAAATTGCCGCCGTCCACGATAGCCCCACCGATGGCAAGACCATGCCCCCCCATCCACTTGGTCACCGAGTGAATGGTGATATTGGCGCCATAGTCGAAGCACCGGCACAGGTAGGGCGTGTTGAAAGTCGCATCGACCATGAAGGGGATGTGGTCTTCCCCGGAAATTGCCGCAATGGCTTCGAGGTCGAGGATATCGAGACCGGGATTGCCGATCAGCTCGCCGTAGATCAACCGCGTGTTGTCCTGAATGGCGGTGCGAAACCCTTCAGTATCCGTTGGGTCCACGAATGTCGTTGTAATGCCGAATCGCGGCAGGGTGTTCTTCATCAGGCTGATGTTGCCGCCGTACATTTGCGATGAAGCGACGATGTGGTCGCCCTGCCCCAGGATCGCAGTGATGGCGCAAAACGTCGCCGCCATGCCGGAGGCTGTGCATACCGCAGCAGATCCTCCTTCCAGTGCGGCGATGCGTTGCTCGAGGACGCCTACCGTCGGGTTCGTGATGCGGCTGTACGCATGCCCGCCGCGTTCCAGGTTGAAAATCGAGGACGCGGTGTCGGTATCCGGAAAGACATAGGACGAGGTCTGATAGATCGGCGTCGCGCGCGCGCCGAACTCACCGTCCACCGTTTGCCCGGCATGCAGACTGAGCGTGTCAAACAGGTAGAAATGCGACATCGTTTCAGCTATTGATTATTGCGACCGGCGTTCAGACCTGGTCCAGCGCACGATCGAGCGCACCGATCAGGTCTTCGGCGTCTTCCAGGCCAACGGACAAACGCACCAGTCCGTCGATGATGCCGACTCGCTGACGCTCCGCTTCCTCGACATCCGCATGCGTCATGGTGACCGGATGGGTGATCAGGGACTCCACCGAACCGAGATTCTCGGCCAGGCTCCAGACGTCGATGTTGTCCATCAGCTTCTTGCCGGCATCGAGCCCCCCCTTCACTTCGAACCACAACATCGCGCCGTATCCGCTTGCCTGGCGGCTGGCCAGTTCGTGTTGCGAAAACGATTCGAGACCCGGATAACTGACCTGTGCGACCTTGGGATGCGCCTCCAGGTGTCGCGCAATCTCCATGGCGGTGGCGGACTGGAGGTCCATTCTTACCGCAAGCGTCTTACAGCCTTGCGAGGTCAGCCAGGCGACCTGCGGTGACATGATGCTGCCGGTGCTGTTCTGGATAAAGCGCACCGCCTCCGCCTGCTCGCTGGTTTTACTGATCACCGCACCACCGACGGTCGCGTTATGGCCGTCCATGTACTTGGTTGTGCTGTGAATCGAGATGTCCGCACCCAGTTCCAGTGGCCGCTGGTAATACGGCGTCAGAAAGGTGTTGTCCACCGCATGCACGGCGCCTGCCTTGTCTGCGATCTCGGAAATAGCCGCGATATCCGAGCATTTCATGGTTGGATTTGCCGGTGTTTCGGTCAGGAACAGCCGCGTATTGTCGCGAACCGCTGCCGCCACGTTGTCCGGATCCGCCGTATCCGCAAACGTAAATTCGATACCGAAGCGGCTCAGCACCTTGGTGCACAATCTGTAAGTACCTCCATAAGCGACATCCGATACGACGGCATGCTCACCGGCATTGAGGAAAGCAAGCATCACACCGTGCACCGCGGACATACCGGTGCCGAAGCAGGCACAGTCAACACCGCCCTCCAGATCGGCCAGCTTCATCTCCAGCGCACTAACCGTCGGGTTGCCGGAGCGGGAATAGGAAAAACCTTTGCTCAGGTACTCGTCGACTGACGGCTGCACGTAAGTCGTGGTCTGGTATATCGGTGTCAGTATCGAACCGGTAACCGGATCCGGCGTAACGCCTGCATGTATCTGCCTGGTTCTGAAACCCATAAATGCTTTTCCTCGGCTTATTCAGACAGCGAAACTGTCTCGATTTTGGGGATGCAAATCATACACGGAATGCGCTTCGACAGGGAACAGGGCTGCGCTCAGCGCGAGCTGGGGGCATTGAGTTGCAGTGGGTCCCCCGGGTCGACCCCCGGCATGAACTGCAATTTGCGGTCGAGGTTTGTCAGTTGGTAAACCAGCCCGAGCCAGTTGTTGACAATCGCCTTGCCGGTATCGCCCCAGGTGTTATCGACCTGCGCGATGAGCTGCGCTTCCGGAAATTCCGGTGTGGCGTTCCCGTTGCTCATGGCCTGTTCGATAAATCGATGCGCGATGTCCGCCGCCTCCGGTGAAAAATAATTCTCGGGGTAAGGCGGTGCGGTCTCCAGCTCACCGTTCAGGAAACGAAGCACCTCTCGCTTGTATTCCTTCAGCAAGCTGATGGCGTCGTATTCCGGATGCCCCTGGAAGTAGACGACATGGAACAGATCGGGGCTGACAGCCAGGTGCACGCCCGCCTCCTGGCTTTCCACAAGGACAGTCAATCCGGCCTGCTCGAGTTGCGATCTGGCGATCTCGTTGTAACGCGAGTGCGGCGCATCGAAACGCGTATTGATGTCGCGCATCAGCGGATGTTCGGGCCAGTTGATTCTGTGGTTGTACACACCCCATCGCTTTCCCGGCAACGGCCGCCGCTCGATGCCGTGACGATGCTTGAGCAAGGCATGGGTCGCGAGGCAGGAACACAAAACGGAAGCAACGTTGTGCTCGGCCCAGCGCACTACCTCGATCAGCGGCTCCCAGAACGACTCCTGGTCGAGATGAGGATTGGCCACGTTGGCGCCGGTGATCATCAGCGCATCCAGACCCTGCTCCTGCAGAGTGGCAAAATCGAAATAGAATTTCTTTATGTGCTCCCTGGCCTGCGGCCCGCGGTTCAATTTCGGTATCGAGAATGGATACACATAGAACTGGGCGATCTGATTGCAGTTGCCGATGAGCTTGATGAACTGCTGCTCCGTGGCCGTCAAAGCCGCATCCGGCATCATGTTGAGCAGACCGATATGCAGTTCGCGGATATCCTGGTGCAGCGCCCGCTCGAGCGTCAATACAACCTCGCCATGCTCTCGCAAACGTTGAAACGTGGGCAGTTTGTTATGTTCGACCAGGGGCATAGCGCTCAGCTACCACGTAGCGGGAAGTCGCAATGAACGCCACCACTGTCCCATAAATTGTCGCTGAAATCTCCTGGCTGCTGCAATGGCAAAACATCGGCACAAAGGGTCATGTCCAGATGGTGGAATACAGGCCTATGGGACAGTAGTGGTTCAACACTTAATTTTAATGAGCGGCAGAATCGGCGTGACCCAGCATCCGCATGAGCGACCAGGCCAGCAAGACATAGACCCCCAGCAACGGCAGCGATGCGACGACAGCCGCAGTCTTGACGGGCTCGAGCCCGTCGAGATAGACGAGCGCGATGGGCAGTGCGCCCAATGCGAAGGCCCAAAATACCCGGTGAGTCGTGCCAGGCTCCTCCGTTGCAGCAAGACGATGACTTGCCGATGCGGCCAGCGTGTAGGAGGCCGAGTCATATGTTGTTGCCATGAAGACGAAGCAGATAGTTCCGAATAACGGCAGCACGACAGAGGAATACGGCAATGAAGTCACGATATCGATTACGGCAACCGCACCGCCTGATTCGTTCAGACGATCGACAATAGCCATCGTTCCAGTCAGTTCCATTTCCAGCGCATAGTTGCCGAGCACGATAAAGACCAACACACAGCCCAGGCTGCCGTAGCCCATGGTGCCGAGAATGACATGACGGATCGTCCGGCCTCGTGAAATCTTGGCAATGAACATGCCGACAAAGGGACCCAATGCGATCCACCAGGCCCAGTAAAAAACCGTCCACGATTCGACGAATCCGGAGTTCGCTACGGGATCCGTCCAGGTCAGCATGCGAAAATAGTTCTGTAGCACCAGCCCGATGCTGTTGGTACCGGTCTTCAGGATGAACAATGTCGGTCCGGCCAGCAGCACGAAAGCGAGAAAAAAGAATACCAGGCCGGTGTTAAGAAGACTCAGGCGTTTGATGCCTTTTTCCAGTCCCAGGTAGACACTCAGCGCAAACAATGCGGTGCCTGAAAGCATTACCCAGACCTTCAGTGCGAAACTGTCCGGCCAGGCGGTAAGCCGGGTAAGCGTTTCCGCGATCAATGGCACGCTAAGACCGATGCCGGTCGACGCGGCGCCGATAAGGCTGATCATAAAGAGAAGGTCGATGACTCTTCCCGGCCAGCGCTCTGCGTGCGCGCCGAGCACTCCCTGGCACGCTATGCTCAGGCGTAACTGTGGCAGGCCTTTGACATGATAGACATAGGCAATGGCAAGCGACGGCAGACAATAAAGCGCCCAACCCGCAAAACTCCAGTGAAAGATTCCGTAACTCGCTGCCCATTCTGCGGCTAGCGGTGACCGGGGTTCGATGCCGAATGGCGGCGCCTGATAGTAATGTACCCATTCAATCGCGCCCCAGTACATCGCAGCGGTGCCGATTCCTGCGGCGAATAGCATCGATGCCCAACTCAACGATGAAAATTGCGGCGGTTCGCCTGGCGGACCGAGCAAAGTCTCCCCGTAACGTCCAAACGCAACCACGAGCAAAAAGATAATCGTCACAATGCCTGCCCAGATGTAGACCACGCCGAGCTGGCCGGTGATGCCTGCAAATGCCCAGGACACCCATTCGGCGCCGCGTTCGGAATTGACGAGAAATCCGCAGGACAACAAAAGCAGAATTACGGTCGTGCCGAAAATAAACCAGTCGATGTTTGCGGTTCTGCTTTTCAAATAATGCTCCCATCTGTTATAACGCGCCGATTCGTCTTCACCAGGCGCGGGCACCGGCCCGAGTCAGGTTACCGAATCGGAGAGAAAATGCCAGCGATTACAATTGGGCCGAGAGTCAGAAAGTCGCCGTTCTACGATGCGACTATCCGCCATGGAGCGCGGTCGTTCACGATCTATAACCATATGTTCATGCCGATGATCTACGAAGCGGACCCCACAGCGGATTATTCGAACCTTCTTAACGGAGTGCAGATCTGGGACGTTGCTTGTGAACGGCAGGTGCAGATCAGCGGCCCTGACACGATGAGGCTGGCGCAACTGTTAACGCCGCGAAACCTGTCGAAGTGTGCCGCAGGGCAATGCATGTACGGCCTGGTCACCGATCATGACGGTGGTATTATTAACGATCCAGTCCTGTTGCGGCTCGCGGATCAGCATGTCTGGTTTTCATTGTCCGACAGCGACATGCTGTTGTGGGTGAAAGCTATTGCTGCGAGCAATAAACTGGACGTCAACATCGACGAACCTGATGTCTCGCCGCTTCAGATTCAGGGACCGAGGGCGCGAGATCTGTTGCGCGACGTTTTCGGTGACTGGGTCGACGAGCTCAATTTTTTCTGGCTGCGCGAGACGGAACTCGACGGCATGCCCCTGGTCGTGGCCCGCACCGGCTACAGCAAAGAGCTTTGCTACGAGGTATTCCTGCGTGACGGGCAGTACGGCGACAAGCTATGGAACAGGTTGTTTGACGCCGGCGCGCCATACAATGTCAGCCCCGGTGCACCAAACCAGATATTGAGGGTTGAGGGGGGATTCCTGTCGTATAACACCGAAATGGACCTCTCAAACAATCC
>Ga0255052_10002441_pt1 | contig 13430 bp, 10 predicted proteins | sample JV7_2_21_MG_FD_188632 | JGI IMG/M metagenome (GOLD analysis project Ga0255052, IMG submission 188632) | Seawater microbial communities from Jervis Inlet, British Columbia, Canada - JV7_2_21 | ecosystem: Environmental > Aquatic > Marine > Inlet | place: Canada: British Columbia | collected... | reverse complement strand
GCAAGATCAATGGATACTACCTCTTGTATGAGAACGACCACCGGCGGACGGTGGTGCGCACCACCGGCTACTTCATGTTTGTTCATAAGATATTGCCGGCTGAACTTCGCCAAAATATCACCATGGAAGCGATAAATGAATTCGGCGTCGAACACGCGCTGGAGAAGATCATGACCCACGAGTTCGAGGATCTCCTGAACCAGGAATACAACTTTGCGTATTTCATTGAAAATATGTATGGGCAATACGCCCAAATTTCCGGCAATCTGGCAGCAGACGTGGATAAGCATATTCGAGCCATAGAAAACCAATAACTGCTTGAAATAAACCGACAGGAATCAGGGTCTATTCTCTAAATGAGTAACGCCGAAATTCCCCGGGGAAACGATATGAAATCTCGGATCCTGGCCGCAACCGGTCTTGTTCTGCTTCTTTCGCCAATTGCCAACGCCGCGGAAAAAATCGACTGGCAACACTGGGAACTTGAAGCCTTTTCCGAAGCGAAAGAGAACGACAAGATCATCCTGGTCAGCGTCGGCATGGAGGGCTGTGCCGCCTGTGCCAGGATGGAGTCCATCACCTATACCGATAGTGCCGTCATTGCCTTGGTAAGCGAACATTTCGTTGCCATCGAAGTCGATGCCGAGGCCCGGCCGGACATCGGCGAGCGTTACTCGGACTGGGCCTGGCCTGCCACGATTTTCCTCGCACCTGATGCCACGCAGGTCCTGGCGCTTCGCGGTAACCGCCTGCCGAGGAATTTCATACCGATTCTCAACGACGTCATCGGCAAACACGCGGTCGGAGAACTGGAACCGGATGCCCGCTCGCCGTATGCCGCACCACCAGAACCCGCCGAGACCGATCTCACACGAATGCGCGACGATCTGCGGGCACAGATCGATCGTTCACTGAACCGCAAGTATGGGGGCTGGGGCAAAAGCGGTATTGGCGGTGAGGAAAGTGGCTCGCGACTTCGTCATCTTTATCTGCGTGCACACCTCTATGATGACGCCGAGATACACGATCTGGCGCTGAAAGGCTCTGCCGGTTTTCTGGACAATATCGATGATGTCTGGGGAGGCAGCTATAGTGCTTCCTTCCCCGAAGACATGGATGTACCCGGTAAGTTTGGGGGGCTACGTGCCATCCCGGAAAAACGCATTCGCGTTCAGTCGAACGCCATCACGGCCTTTGCCATCGGTTATCAACAGTCCGGCGATGAAAAATATGTCGCGGGCATCAACGACATTGACCGCTACCTGAAAGAGTGGATGTTATCGCCGGAAGGCACGTTTTACACAAATCAGAAAAGCATGCCGGCCAATCTGCCAAAGGGAATGTCAGCGGATGATTACTGGCTTCTGCCCAGCGATGCCGAGCGCCGCAAATTCGGCATTCCTCCGATCGATCACGCGGTGTACACGGACAGAAACGGCGAAGTCATCGCAGCTTACGTACTCGCCTATGAGGCGACCGGTAACAGTGACTATATAAGAACCGCGATAAAGGCCGCTTCATCCATTCTTAAAGAGCGCACGCAGGACGAAGGCTGGGTCGTCCAGGCGATGTTCAACGATAAAGTCAGTGACGACGCCAGGATGCGGGCATACGTCACCGAAGCCCGGCCTTTCTTGAGTGCGCAGGCCTGGTTCGGTACCGGTTTGCTATCGCTCTACCGCGCAACCGGACATGAAACCTGGCTGCAGGCGGCGGATCGCATCGGCAAAGCGACGATTCAATACTTATACGATGATCAAAACGGCGGTTTCTTCGCCACGATCCCGGACCCAACTGCTGCCATCATCGCACCCAGAAAGCCCCTCGAAGCGAACGGTACCGCAGCCAGTTTCTTCTATGACCTGTGGATCTACACTAAGGACGAATCCTACGGCCCGATTGCCGAGAGAACGATTCGAGGCGTCGGCCAGCCCTCCATCATTCGTCGCGAGGGAAGGATCACCGGCGAATTCGCGATGGCGCTGGAAAAAGTGACAAATGCCTATGTCGAGTTTTCCATCGTCGGCGATTGGAGCCACCCGAATTCACGAGCGCTCTTCGATGCAGGCCGGAAAGTTTTCGAACCGAGAAAACTCCTGCATTACGAAGCACCCGGGCGTTATCCGGTACGCGATAGACCTGCCATGTACATATGCAATCCCGACATGTGCTCCGTACCGATAGAGGACCCGAGCAAGGTAGCGGAACACGCAGCAGTATTCCACGGACCAGCAGCGAATTTGTAACGGAAAAATTCCATTTCAGGCACAGCCTGACACGGTGTAATTTTATTGTTCGTCGCCGTCGAGAGTGCCGTCGCTGTCGCGGTCGATTCCGACGCGTGTACCAGACCCCCACGGCGTGCACATGAACGTCAAATACTGATCGGGCCCGCTGATGAGTCCTTCAAGACCTGCCCGGTCAATCGACGGGTCGGCTGCCTTGTCTGACTGAAATTCAGCAGTTCTTGCCATCAGCCAGCCCCTTGCCTCGCCGTTGATCACACCTTTCACCACCAGATCACATTCCGGCACCGGCGCATCGACCTGTGAGCGTTCAATCAATAGATCTATTCGTGGCTTTGCATCAACGCGATTCGAGTCGGTCAAAGTGACCTGTTGTCCCGTAATCGGCGGCGACTCGGTCGGGAACGAATAAAGAAAAGCCCGTAGGGCGAGCAAGTCATCTCGCGGCATGCCCAGATCGGCAATGATGAAGTTCGAACTCGTCGCGCCGTTGTGATTGAAGGAGAATCCCCTGACCTGCGGCCCGGTTGCCGGCACTGTATTAAAGGCCCAGCCAAACATGCCGACTTTTTGGTATTGATCACGAAAGTGCGGAATCTTGAAGTTGCGCTCGCCCGTTTGACTGTTATCGGAACTCAGGCCCCTGGATCCGAAATTACCCGTTGCCGGGTTCAGTGTATGACACTGTGCGCAGACTTCGAGCAGGCCGGTCTGTATGCGAACCACACCGTTTTTGAACAGCCTGTCTCCATCGATCTCGATGCCGACCAGTGAATTGTCCAGTTGACGAATCGGATTGGGCGGATAGTTGATACGCATCGCAAAATCGGTGAAGTCCTGCATGTCGGCCGCAGAGATTTCTCTGCCCAGTCCTGCCAGGGCGTCGAATGCTTCATTGAACTCTTTGAAAGCGGCCTCTTCCAGGGTCTCGCCGCCAACGCGGTTCGCGCCGGTACGATCTCCGCGCCAGTGCATCGGCCCGTGGCCGCGCAAGCCGCGCATCGACTGCGTCGTCATGGGCCCTTTCATCGGATGGAACTGGTGTGGGGTGGCAGCCGGTGAAATCGGAATGAAGGTATTCGGTATATTTTTTGCCGTTCCGTCCGGGTCTCCGAGGTCCCAGGCCAGGCCATCTGTGTCTCCGAATATGTGGCAGCTCGCACAGGAGTCGTTTCCGTTGCCCGATGTCAACCTGGCGTCATACAGGAACTTTCTGCCTTCCGTAACTTCCGCAGGTTCTGGATTGAACATCCTCAGGTGTGCAACCTCCTGGTTGCTGGTCAAATCAACCGTCGAGATGCCGTTGTCAAAACGCGTCAGCACGAACGCCCTGTTGTTGGCCTCGTCGAGCACGATCCCGCTCGGTCCACCATTGCCTAGTTCGATTTGGTTTTGCGCATCGGGAACGAAAGTATTGTCCTCTAACTCCGTCGTATCGAACACGCCAATCTTGTTCGATCCGAAAGCGCTGACGTACAACTTTTGACCGTCCTGACTCACCGCCATGCCGAGCAATGTTGACAGGCTCAGGTCACGTTCCATTTGCGAGCCGGAAGGCTCGCTGAAATCGATATGTTTGTTCAATGGTCGTGGCCGTACGTCCTGACCAGCACCGACGACCGTGATCTGCTGATCCGTGAGATGGCCTCGCACTGTGGAGCCTGCCCGCGACGCCACGCCCGCGAACCGCACGTGATTTAAGGAGTCGAGGTTGGAAACATAAAGCATATCGCTTATCGGATTGACAACCATATTAAAGAGTACGGTGCCGACCCTCGACACGCGGCGCTGTTCTGTCAGCGTCACAGCATCAATTTCAAACACGTCATAGTCGGGTAAGCTGAACGGAACCTGGCTGCTCCGATCAATGCCCTGATCGTCGAACCAGCGCGCCCCGTCCAAACGCACAATCAAGCCGGTATCCGGTTGTTCTATGCCATCAGCACTGTTGGCTGGTTGGCCCTTGGCAAAATTACCTGGCGCAATGGATGTTGTCTTGTTGCCGGAAAGAAAAATACCGGCAAACACGCGCAGCCCATCACCAGATACGGCAAGCGGCCGCGGCCGATCGCCAAAGAGCGTAATGATCTGCTCGACCTGGCCACCCGGCGTATCGTTCAGCGCAGTACTATCGAATACCCACACGTCCGCCCGGCCAATGCCCGGCGTATTCATCGCCGGATCAACGGGACTGTTTTGCCCACGGTGCGCGGTGGTAATGAATGCCCGCTCACGACTGGTACCGGCAAACACGATGTCACGAGGCTCATCACCCACCCACAGTGTCTGTACCACCTGCGGAATCGCCGCGCTTACGTCCACGACGCTCACGCTGTCGGACAAATGATTCACGACCCACACTCGCCCGTCCGGGTCCTCGGCCACGGCAATCGGCTCAAGGCCTACCGGTACCGACGCGATCGGTGCAGGACTGCCCGCAATGGAGAAGATCTCCAGCTTGTTATCCGGTGTATTGACGGCGAAAAGACGCAGGCCATCGGCAGACAACGCTAACGGTCTGACCTGACCCGACTCGAAGCCAACAAAGGATTGCGGTTCAGCAACCGGCCTCGGCCCGGGAAGGGAATTACCTACCGGCGGTACGCTCGGAGGCGGCGGATTGCTGCCTGGCGGTGGCGGGCTTGCGCCTGATCCACCACCGCCACCACAGGACGCCAGCAGAAAGCAGGCAATGGCAAGAGCAGGCAACACTCTTGCTCGGCATCGCCAGTCACCGGCTGAGCTCGAGTTTGCGTCGACTTCATCAATGATCATGCATCCCCCGCAAGGCCATGCCCTGGCCGCCGAACAGCAAATTCTCAGTATTTTTTGTGCGGCGATCTAGGCATACGACAGCGTCAGAGGGACAAAATTCCGCCAATCCCGCACGATAAGGTGCCCTTTACATCGGCCATACCCACATGATCATCGGTATCGACACCGCTACGATCAGAATTTCCAGCGGCAAGCCCATGCGCCAGTAGTCGCCAAAGCGATAACCGCCGGGCCCCATGATCAGCGTATTGTTCTTATGGCCGATCGGCGTCAAAAACGCACAGGATGCGGCAACGGCAACGCCCATCAGGAACGGATCCGGATTGACGTTGAGCCGCATAGCAATTTCCAGGCCAATCGGCGCGGCGATAACGGCTGTTGCGGTGTTGTTCATTACATCCGACAGCGTCATCGTGACGATGATTAACATCGCCAGGACGACGACCGGCGAAAAACCGGAAGAGAGGTCAACGATGCCGTTGGCGATCAGGGCCGTACCGCCGGTTGAATGCAACGCGCTGCCAATTGGAATCATGCAACCCAGCAAGACGATCACCGGCCACTCGATCGAGTCATAGATCTCGCGTAACGGCACAATATTGAAAAGCGCCATCAGCGCAACGACACAACCCAGTGCAATTGGCAGATAAACCAGCCCAAAACTTGCAGCGACAATAGCCGCGGAGAAGATGCCCACTGCGAGCCAGGCTTTATCCCGCTGGATGACGCGCTGACCACGATCCGCCAGCGGCAGCAGAGACAGGCGGCCCGTCACATCGGACAGTCGTTCCTCTGCCCCGAGCAGCAGCAGCACATCGCCGGCTTTGATCTCGAGCTTGCGAACCCGGTCCCGGAAACGCCTGCCGCCCCGCGAAACGCCCACCAGCGCTACGCCGTAACGATAAAGCAAACGGAACGAGTTCGCCGAGCGGCCAACCAGCTTGGAGGACTCCGGCACGATGACCTCACTCAGCGAGAGATTCTCGGACTGGAGCTGGCCAGCGCCGGTACCGATGTACTCCAGACCCATACTCCCCAGCACCTCGGTGATACTCTCCGGAGGCGCCTCGACCACCAGCGTGTCACCCGCCCTGATCTCGACTCTGCGGGCAAGGCCCGGTAATCGCTTGCCGGTTCGCGTCAACCCTATGATCTCCACGTCACTCTTGGCAGCCAGTTCGTCCAGCTCCCCGACCTGCTTGCCAATTACCGGTGAACCCTTCGGTACTTTGAGTTCGGCAACGTAGTCGGCCAGATCGAACAGCTCCTTCGGTGAGTCTGTTGTTCTCCGTTCCACCGGCAACAAGCGCCATCCAATCAAGGCCACATAGGCCACACCTACCGCCGCACATGCCAGTCCGACGGGCGCAAAATCGAACATCTTGTAAGCCTCACCCAGTGCATCGTTGCGAAACTCCGCTACGACGATGTTCGGCGGCGTACCGATCAGCGTGATCATGCCGCCCAGGATCGATGCGAACGACAGCGGCATCAGAGTAATTGCAGGCGAGCGTTTCGATTTCGCCGCCGCCTGCATATCGAGCGGCATCAGCAGCGCCAGTGCCGCAACGTTATTCATGAACGCGGACAATACCGCCGCCAGTCCGGACATGATGCTGATATGGGCAAAGAGCTTGCGAGACGCATCGACAAAAAACCGCGCCAGCAATTCGATTACGCCGGAGTTCGACAATCCACGACTGATGACCAGCACCAGAGCAATGATCACGGTCGCAGGATGCCCGAATCCCGAAAAAGCCCGATCCACCGGCACCACGCCAAACAGCAGCGCGAGAAGCAGCGCTACAAACGCCACCAGGTCGTAGCGCCATCGTCCCCAGATCAGGAACACGAACACGAACATCAGCACTGCAAAAAGAATGATTTGGTCGGGCGTCATATCACCAGGGGCGATCTAGTGCACTACCTGCAGCAACAGAGCCTCGAATCGCGGATCGTCCCGGAGATCGTCGAGATCCGGATCATTTTTCATCCAGGCCAGGCTAACGGTACCGTGTTCGACCGCCTGCTCCAGATAATCCAGCGCTTTGTCTTTTTCACCGAGCGTCACCAGGTTGCAGGCAACGTTATAAAGGACAACGGAATCGGTCGGATCGATTTTCATTGCCCGTTCTAACCAGCGAAGTGCTCGCTCTGTATCGCCTGTAATTAACAGTGACCCCGCTCCGAGATGCAGGGCACGCGCGTCGTCCGGATTCCACTCCAGGTGCGTCTCGACGACAGCAATGGCCTCCTGCGCTTCCTCGGTTGCCTCTGTCATGCGGTCCAGACCCCGCAATATTTGCACGCGAAGCATTCTGGCCTGGAAATCGGCCGGATTGACCTCTGCCGCCTTCGCGAATAGATCTGCTGCCTCTTCCAGCTCTCCCTCATGGAATCTTGCACGGCCAAAATAGTAATACGCCTCGTACAACCTCGGGTTTAGCTCGATCGCCTTTTCGAACTCGACATCGGCCTTGGAAAATTCATCGCAGATCAGAAATGCCAGCCCACGCGATGCGTGTGCCTCAGCCGACTCCGGATCGAGATCCAATGCTATCTGGCTGGCGGTCCCTGCCTCTTCACGATAGCTGTCTTGCGGATCGACGTACATGGCCAGAAACGAGTAACAGTCCGCGTAGCCGGCCCAGGCAGGCGCATAGTCGGGGTCGATCTCGGTCGCCTGATAAAACATCTGGCGGGCAAACTCGATGTCTTTTTTGCGAAAACGATTAAAAAACTGCCGCCCGCGAAGATAGTGCTCGTAGGCTTGTACATTCTGACTCGACCGGGTCTTGATAGCGGACTGTTCCTGGGGGCTTAGTGTCTCCACCAGCGAATCGGCTATGGATTGGGCGATCTCATCCTGAATGGCGAAAATGTCCTCCAACTCCTCATTAAAGGTCTTCGACCAAATATGATAGCCATCGGCAACTTTTATCAGCTGAGCCGTAACCCGTATCCGATTTTCGGCTTTTCTGACACTGCCTTCGAGCACTGTGCTAACGCCCAGATTCCTGCCAATTGCACGTATGTCGCCCGAGCCCTCTGCGAACTGAAACGATGAGCTGCGCGCGGCAACACCAAGTTGTTCAATTTTGGTCAGAGCATTGAGAATCTCCTCGGCCACCCCCTCACAAAAATGCCCCTGGTCCTGGTCCGGGCTCATATCTGCGAACGGCAGGACCGCAATCGAGGGGGTAGCAGTTGCGCTCGCAGAAGATGCATCCCGAATAGCTGTCGAAGCAAACCCGGAGTCACGCTTGAACCCTGTGGGACTGATATCGAAGAACCAGGAGATCACCAGGGCAATCGGGAACCCGATGATCACAGCAATCACCAGAGCCGTCATCACCCAGGGTGGGAAATGCAACGGTTCGAACGTGACTTCCCCTAACTGCAGTAAGATCCACGAGACGACCGCATAGGCGACCGCAGTACCATATACCTTGCGACGTTTCAGCTCGCTGAAGAACGAAGATGAGGACGTTAGCGGGGTCTTTTTCATTTAGGCAGGTTCAACCACAGATGAACAATTGTAACTCAGCTTATAATTCCAATAGCCATCATGCACTGAACAGATTAGATGCCTGAGCAAAAAACACCTCAATTCGAAGGGGCCTGCACCTGCGGTGCCCTCCGTTTTCGGATGAACAGGAAGCCGATGTTCGTACACTGCTGCCACTGCCGCTGGTGCCAGCGCGAGACCGGCTCGGCATTTGTCATTAACGCCCTGATTGAATCTGATTGCGTCGAGATTCTCGCCGGCAGGGTGGAGACGGTGAATCTGCCCTCGGCCAGTGGTGACGGACAGGACGTCGTTTGTTGTTCCGAGTGCCACATCGCCTTGTGGAGTCGCTACTCGGGGCTGATGAGCTTTGTGCGAGTGGGTACGCTCAACGAACCGGACCTTCTGCCACCGGACATACATATATATACCTCGTCAAAGCAGCCCTGGGTAATCCTGCCCGAGGACATACCGTCCGTCCCGGAATATTACGACCTCGAACGATACTGGCCGGCTCAAAGCCAGGCCCGTATCAAAGCACTTTCGAACTGAGAAAAGGTGTCAGGTTTATTTTCCCTCATCAATATAAAAGTGACACCTTTTATAGTGCAGATCATTTCCTATGTGTCTCGAATAATCTGTATAGCGGTCACGGAGTGCCGGTATACTTGGCAGGACGCGAGAGAAGGAACATCTGACTATGAGTACATATCGACAAGAGCTGCCGCAGCTGTCCGGTGACCTCTATCTGACCGATGCCGGCATCGAGACCGACCTGATATTCAACCACGGCATAGAGATCCGCGAGTTTGCGGCCCATACGCTATTGCCTGACGAGAAAGGCCGCGAGGCCGTTGCCGACTATCTGCGCGGCTTTCTGTCACTTGCGAACGAGTACGATGCCGGGTTTGTGCTCGATAGCCAGACCTGGAAAGCGCATATGCACTGGGCGGAGGACCTCGGCGCTACGGAAGAAGAATTGCACGAGGCCAACAAGGGTGCGATCGCCTTCATAGCCAGCCTGCGAGATGAATATGCCGGTAACAGCAGGCCTGTTGTGTTGAACGGCGCGATTGGCCCCCGGGGAGATGCCTACGCACCTGAGGCCGAAGTCGCAGCGGACGAGGCGGAGAAATACCACGCCAAGCAAATTGCTTGGCTCGCAGACACGGACGTCGACATGATTACCGCCCTGACATTCACACAGGCCGACGAGGCCATCGGCGTCGTCCGTGCCGCAAAGGCCCATGATCTACCGGTCGTGATCTCATTCACCGTAGAAACAGACGGAAAACTTCCAACCGGCCAGCCACTCGCCGAAGCCATCCAATCGGTCGACGATGCGACTGACTCGTATGCTGCATATTTCATGGTGAACTGCGCTCATCCGGATCACTTCATTGATGTGCTCAGCGATGATGACTGGGCCAGGAGAATCCACGGTTTACGTTGCAACGCATCGCGTCTGAGTCATGCCGAACTCGATGAATGCGAAGAGCTGGATGACGGCGATCCGCAAGAGCTTGCCGAACAATATAAGTCGATTACAGAGAGCATGCCGTGGCTCAATGTCTTCGGTAGCTGTTGTGGATCAGATTTACGGCACGTGACCGAGATTGCCGCTGCGGTTAGCAAAAAATAAGAGACAAACCGTTTAAGCAGGCATAGCAAAGGCGGTCATGAAGCGCTGCAGCTTGTCCTTCGATCCGGATGAACGGAGCTGCTCCGATTCAGGCCCCGCAAACAGTTCCTTGATTGTGCCGCCGACTATCACATCGGCTGATTCAGCCTCCCCAAGGCCCATCGTGACACGCTGACTCGCGACCGCAATCCATGCGGCAAAGTCGTCGGTCCGGAACTGCACGCAGACCGATAAATCACCGGCCCGGTTGGGCTGGAACAGCGCCTTCAACGCCACCAGATCCCAGTCATCCTGGTGGTGAAAGCCTTTCCGGTTCGCAGGACCATAGGCCAGCCCCCAACGCACCAGGGCGAGCAGGGCGTGCTCAAGCGCCTTGCCGGCCTCCGTCAGTCCGTAATGATGTTTCCACTGCCCACCAAGGCGCTCGATGATCCCGGCGTCCTCCAGTTCTCGCAATCTTGCAGACAGCAGATTGGAGCCGATGCCCTTAAGTGACTGCTGCAACTCCCCAAAACGCCTGGGGCCCACCAGCAGGTCACGGACCAGGAGCAAAGACCAGCGTTCACCGATCACATCGCTCGCCTGGGCCAGCGCACAATTCTGTTTATAGCTCCTTTTAGTCATACTTGACGAATCTACCATTTCACTATATATTTTTAAAGTACTATATTATTTTAAAGTGAGGACAAGATGATTTCCGACAACAACCTGTTACTCCGTGCATTGACCCTGAACGCAATGTTTTCGGGCTTTTCAGCCATTCTGATGTTCATTGGCGGCGCCTGGCTCGCAGAACAATTCAGCCTGAGCAGCGTCATCCCCGTTTATGTCGTCGCGGGATTTCTGGCCGTGTTCGCCATCCAGCTCGGCAACATCGTCCGGACCAAAAACATCCGCAGCTGGGAAATTAAGAGCATTATCAGCGGTGACATCGCCTGGGTCGTAGCGAGTGTCGCAATAATTACCCTTTATTATCAAGTAATTACACCAACAGCCTTGATCTTGCTCGATATCGCTGCCGTCGCAGTATTATTCTTCGCGGTCATGCAGGTTCGCGGGCTAAGGCAGTACCGGAAGCTGGAAGCGCATTACTAGTCAGCCAGAATCTGAAAATTGCTGGTCGTCTCGATCACGATCGAGACAATCACCATATAGCCAAACAGTACGGCCAGCGACTTGAGCGACGCCATAAGCCAGCTCGCGCTGTACACAACGCGCACGGAGATGACGATATAGCCGAGGAAATAGATGAGCACGGCGACCTGTACGACCAGCGGAACCCAGTGTTCCCCCGCAACTTGTTCCAGCGGAAGCATCAGCGCAAGCACGACATATGCCGCACTGTGCAGGTGTACCGAGAAAATGACGTGATCGAAATAGAGCCGCTGTGGAAAGACGATCTTGATCAGCAACGCAAAAATCGGCAGCAGCACGAACATCAGCCGCGGCAGTTCATCAGACATGAACTGCGCCTGAGAAGCAGCATGCGCCTCCCGCGTCTGTCCCGGATCCAACAGAACACCCTGGCTGGCAAACCACGCCATCAGCACAAAAAATGACACACTGATGACTAGGTAAAGGCGGAGCGGGGGAGTGTACGAACGCCGCCGGCCCAAAAGATATTCGCTGGTCAATACACCTGGATGACGCAGCAAAGTTCGAACCGTACGCCAGGCACGACCATCGAGGTCCAGAGTCTCGCGCAGCACCTCGCCAACAAGAGCACCCAACGGCCGCTCGAGATCGACGTCCTTCTGCCCGCAGTTCGGACAGAACGCCCCCTCAAGTTGAGTCTGACAATTCCTACATTGCGCCATGCATTGATACCCTGTTGTTCATTGTCACTGTGTTCGATTGACAATAATAGCTTCATTCATTTGCCGTTCAGCTTTCGTTCAGTATCGCGGCTGTAGCGTGTTCTGAAATAACCAGTTGCTGCGGCGCGTGACAAGCGCTTACCGAAGAGAGTGCCATTCGCGTCTTACCGTAACAACGCCTTTCTTAGGGAGATGCTGCCATGAATCTCTTCTTGGGTTCGCTTTGCGCTCAAAGACCGCCGTTGATTTCGATCAACCACCACGTCACTCGCGCTTTTTGCCTCAGTTTTCTGGTCGTGATGATCTTATCCGTTCAGGCTCATGCAAAAGTCAACAAACCAACGATACGACTTTTCCCGACGACCGTTGTCGAAGACCTTCGGCAAACCAGTTCGGTCGCCCAGGAAATGGAGACCGGTTTGCAGGAGGTCATCGATCGTCTCGATCAGCAGCAGCAGCTCTACAACGAGAGCAAATGCGATGGCGCCGAGGATGATCCCGGCTGCCAGCGACTCGCCAAACAGATCGGCGCAACCTACCTGGAGATGCTCTCGATCATGGAAGAGCGCCTGCCAGACATGGAACACACCGTCAACAACACCCGGCTCAGCCTCGAGAAGCGTCTGCGCACCGAACTCGGCATCAAAATGACGTCCTGGACGTTGCAGGAAACATTACTCGGCGGCAATCCTCAGGGAGATGCGACATCGGCACCCTCACCGAGCATGCGTGGCCGCTCGGGCATGCGTCTCAGCGAACGTTTCAAGCAGTACTACAAGCTCGTCGCGTCCTCCAGCAGTCAGTCTGACCAGTCTCTCGCGGTCCTCGCATCCGACATATATCTCGACATGGACGAGACCAGCGAGCTGATTGCGCGAACGAGGGAAGAAATCGCGCGTGCCAGCCTCATCGAACAGCTAAATCAATCATTCGGCACGATCACACCAGAGATGATGGAAGTCGTCGGCGGCGTGAAATCCATCCTGTTCGGCGACGAAGCCAGCCAGAGGAGAGTCGCCGGCCCGCCGCCGGGCAGCATCAAGCAGGCCTACCGTAGCCCGCTCGAGCAGTAAACCATCGAACCATCAACGAAATTTATCAGGAGAAAGAGTCATGACTACTTTCAGGAACCCGCTCTTTGCCCTAGCAGTACTCATCGGAAGTTCAGTGCTCCTGACTTCCTGCGCCACATCACCACCGCCCTGCGATGGCCCGCATTCTCGCAACTTGAGCGCCGCGGTGGACCACGTCAAGAATTCTCTCGAGAACGGCTGCGCCGCGCATTTCGATCGTTTCTACGATGATCTGTTACAGATCGCCGAAGGAGATCCCAAGCCCGAGAACAAGCGACTCTTCAGCGAGTTCCTCGTCTGGACAGCTGACGAAGGTCTCCTCAGCCAGCGACAGGCGAAAGATTATTACAACCGTTACTTCAACGTGAA
>Ga0255052_10002440_pt1 | contig 13432 bp, 15 predicted proteins | sample JV7_2_21_MG_FD_188632 | JGI IMG/M metagenome (GOLD analysis project Ga0255052, IMG submission 188632) | Seawater microbial communities from Jervis Inlet, British Columbia, Canada - JV7_2_21 | ecosystem: Environmental > Aquatic > Marine > Inlet | place: Canada: British Columbia | collected... | reverse complement strand
GGGCAACTATAGCACCTGCCTTGCCTTTCAGACTTTTTTCAGCCTCTATCTGAAGGTTAATATCTATAGTCAGCCTGATATCTTTGCCTTTAACCGGTCGGGTTAACCTGGCAACCTGAATTATGCTGCCTGTTGCATCTACTTCTATGATTTTCTTCCCAGCTATTCCTCTTAACGCTTCATCATAAACTTTTTCAACTCCAAACTGACCAACAAATGCCTCTGGCGGCACGCCTCTATATTTCGGGGAGTCAATCTGCCTAGTTGTCATACTACCGAGATAACCGATCAGATGACTGCCAGAATGACCATAAACATATTCCCTGCTACCAACCACATTTATTTGCAGGCCCTGAAAACCCGACTTTCTTGCTTCAACTTTTGCAACTTCTGAAAATGAAACATCCTGCTTCAGGACAACAGGCCTGAACGGCCTTGCCGGCGCTTTGTTTATCCTGGAGCGAAGATAATCAGGTTTCAACCCAATCAGTCTGGTTAAATCAGACAATATTTCAGGCTGCTCGGGGATGTATTCTTTTAAAATAGATATATCAAAAGAAGGAATATTCTTTACGAGGGCCTTGTTATTTCTGTCATATATAATGCCTCTTGGAGCCGGGATATTTAATACTCTTAATCTATTGCGTTCATCAATCTGTCTGTATTCATGCCCTCGTAATATCTGCAGATGCCAGAGCCTTATGGCAAAAACCCCAAATAAAATAATGACCGCTATTACCGCAATATTGATCCTATTTTCCATTCTGGCTGTCTTTATCAAAAAATGACACGTTCATGGATTTAAATATTCAATGGTTCCAGTAATCATTCTCATATGCCCTTTGTCTCCTTAGCCGGGTTAAAGACTGGATACAAAACAAGAGATGCCACGACTGTATAAATAACTTCCTTTACAGATATGACTATTGATCTATTAATAAACTTAACCTCGGAAAAAAAGTCAAGACAGATATAAACCACAACTACATTTATAACAGAAAAAATACATATTGCCAGGGTATTAATAAAAATATTCCATTGATATAAGTTTTTCCTGAGTGTTTTCACAAAAAAAGCTGCTACAGACTTAGCAATAATATTTGGTCCTATCAAAAAACCGTTTACTGTATCGATCAATAGACCGGCCAGTGCGCCGTAGGCAACTCCATTTGTCCTGCCGTATTTGAGGGAATAACTGCATACAATAACTAAAATAAAATCCGGCTTTATCCCTTCAAAGAGTGTAGCCTGAACAGAAAGAGCGATATAAGCTAAAACTATATAAAACAAAAAAACCTTCATCTTTTAAGAATTACAACCTCCTCTAATCTATTGAGATTTTGAGCAGGCTCTACCTCAATAACCTGAAACATCTCCTCGCCTTCCTGTTTGACACTTGTTACATGACCGATCAGCAGTCCTGCAGGATATAGACCGTCAAGCCCGGAAGTTATGAGCCTCTCTCCAACCTTCACATCAGCCATTTTTGAGATATATTTCAGATAGCAGCTGTTATCCCCCCGGCCCTCAAGTATCCCTTCGATTCTCGACGTCTGAAGCCGGACAGCAACGGAAGAATTAATATCAGTTATCAAAATGATATTAGAGCCCTCCTGAAAAACTCGATGTACCTTTCCCACAGGCCCGATAGTTGTCACAGCTACCATGTTTTTTGCAATTCCCGAACTCATGCCTTTATTTATCCATAAGCTCTGAAACCAGTTAGTCGGATCTCGCGCGAACACTCTGGCTGTAACCACGTAATCAGTCCGGGCCTTTTTCAGTTTCAGTATTTTCCTGAGTCTCTCGTTCTCTATTCCGGCCTCCAAAAACTCATTCTTTTCCTGTTTCAGCTTATCGATTTTCCCATGAAGTTCCCTGTTCTGCTGTTCCTTTCCGAAAATTATGATATAGGTATTAAAGAAATTTCTGATCTTGTGAATAATTGCAGAAGTCCCCTTTTCCGCAATTGTCAAAGGGGTGAGAGTAAAATCGATGAAGTGACTTTCGCCTTTAATACTTTGAAATGTCAGTAATCCAAAAACAAGAAGAATAAAAAGAACAAAGACAATTAATCTTTTTTTTGTCATTCTCCGCCATAAATCATATCGAAACTCTTCTCAAAATATCCAGATCATCCAGCACCTTCCCAACACCGTTCACAACAGCCAGCAATGGTTCTTCCGCAACAATTACCGGCAAAGCTGTTTCATGCCTTATTAACGAATCAAGCCCTCTCAAAAGTGCTCCGCCACCGGCAAGAACAATCCCCCTGTCCACTATGTCGGAAGCAAGTTCGGGCGGGGTATTTTCGAGTGCTGTCTTTATCGCATTAATTATTACCATTACTGTCTCGTATATTGCTTCTCTGATCTCGTCTTCAAATATTGTTACTGTCTTCGGGATACCTGAAACAAGATCTCGCCCCTTGATTTCCATAGACCGGTTATCATCATCCACCTTAAAGGCTGAACCGATCTGTCGCTTGATGCGTTCAGCAGTCCTTTCTCCTATAAGGATTCGCCCTTTGCTTTTGATATGTCCTACAATATCCTCATCCATTTTATCACCGCCCATCCGAACCGCTTTACTGTAGACAACGCCATGCAAAGAAATAACAGCAACATCCGTAGTTCCACCGCCTATGTCAACAATCATGTTGCCGGACGGTTCTCCGATAGGAAGGCCAACACCAAGTGCTGCTGCCATCGGCTCTTCTATAAGATAGATCTCTCTTGCACCGGATGCCTGCGCTGCATCTTTGACAGCCCTCTGCTCAACCTGGGTTATACCTGATGGCACCCCAATAGCAATTCTTGGCGATATAAAACTTTTCCTGTTATGCACTTTCCTGATAAAATATTTGAGCATCTCTCCTGTTTTATCAAAATCAGCAATCACACCTTCCTTCAAAGGTCGCATCGCAATGATGTTAGCCGGAGTTCTTCCAAGCATCTTTTGTGCTTCTGTACCAACAGCTATAACTTTATCATTTTGAATCGCAACAACAGACGGCTCATTGCACACAATACCCTTATCCTTGGCAAAAACAAGTGTATTAGCCGTACCAAGGTCAACAGCAAGATCATTTGAGAACCAACCGAGAATTTTATGAATCATTTAATCCCCCCTGTTTATCTTCAACAACCTGAGTTTTTGCAATTTCATCACCAAGTCTCATTCCATTTTCACTTCCCATCATAACCAGGCATTCAAAAATTAATATTCCCAAAATAATTACAAAAGAAAAAAGCCAGCCTATTAATGGAATTACTTTTAGAATTCCGAATAAAATATATCCTGCTACAAAAGGAAAATTCCTGAATATGGATTCCTTGAATCCAGATACACTACTGGTTTCAGAACCGTCTTTAATGATAACCTTCAGCCCTATCAGTTTCTTGCCAATGCTTCTGCCCTGAAATAACCCATCAGATATTAAGAGGTAAATCATTCCCGCAAAAAAACCGATAGTCGGTATTATTTCATATAACGCTACGACTATAATGAAGTCAATAGTCCTGGCTATGACCCTGTTTAAAAATCCAGCTTTGGTTAAATCCTGATTTCCTTTCAGAGTCTGCTCATAAAGAGGTTCTGTTTCACTCATAATAAATTCCACCTCATACTAACAAATGCCCTGTATTATTTCAATGAACAGTATAATGTGAAGCCCTTAAATTATCAATATAATTAAGTAGTAAGGAGGCGAGAGTAAGCTTTTTTGATCCACTTCTGTAAATCACGGCAAATTAGAAGGAATACCCTTCCCATTGTTAACAGCCCTCAACAATTGACCGGCATATTTTTTCTCAACTCCGAATTTGTATTTATCAGCCAGTCTCTGACTTTTGATGAAAGCATTCATCCCTTTTTTCTTTTTCCCACGCAAATAATCGATCTCTCCAATGCCTAAAATGCAATATATTTGACCTCTGGGGTCTTTCGTCTCATTGAAAAACCTTGCAGATTCATCGAAACTCTTAACTGCCCTGTCGATTTTTCCGATCAATTTGTATGTAGTCCCAACGCTCCAGAGAGTGTACGCATAACTGACCCTGTCTCCGATCTTCCTGTAAATTGTTTCCGCCTTTTTAAAATAAACCAATGCGTTTTCATAGTCACTGTTCATTCTGCATGCATTTCCAAGACCGCAATAAGAATATGCCAGGCCAAATCTATCATTCAGTCTATTGAACATTCTGTTTGCTATTTTGTAATATTTTTCCGAATCCCTGAACTTGCACGCGACCCTGGAGCTTCCACCCAATCCGCAGTAAGAATATGCCATTCCGGAACTGTCTTTCAAAGCTCTGAATTTTTCGAGTGCAATTTGAAAAGTCTTGACCGCTTTATTTACATCCCCCTTTATCCTGTACGTCCCTGCCCTTGCCCAGGCAGAGAATGCCTGACCTTTTCTGTCACGAAGTGTCACGTATAACCGTCCAGCCCGGTTAATTAAGGCCATAGCTTGACTCCAGTCCCCAAGAGCCCTATAGCTGAGTCCCAGCCCTGCCAGAGAATCAGCTACCGCAAAATCATCATCAAGAGACTCGGAAAGATTGAGTCCCTCTTCATAATATGTTTTTGCTGCAACAAAATCTCCTTTTGCTCTTAAAGTATCGCCTAACGAAAGGAAACAGTTAAGTACTCCGGGAATGTCTGATATCTTTGTAAATTCATTAAGGGCTTTTTTATATAGCGTGACCGCTCTGGAATATTCAGTTGATTGTCTGCAAACTTCAGCTTGTTCAAATAAATCTTTTTTCATATTTATCATTTTTAATCTAACCGCACCTTTCCCTCACCTTCTTGACTGTCTCGGCATAGTCATCCGAGTTGTAAAAAGCGCTTCCCATAACCACTATATCTGCTCCGGCATTATCAACATCCGCCACATTATCAACATTGACACCTCCGTCTACCTCAATTTCGATACTCAAGTTTTTTTCTATAATAATACTTTTGAGTAATTCGATTTTAGGAAGCATTTCCGGTATAAAGCTCTGTCCACCAAATCCAGGGTTCACAGACATCACTAGCACCATGTCCAGATAAGGAAGGATATCCTCTAAATTTCGGACAGGAGTTGCTGGGTTGATCGAGACAGCGGCCTTTACACCGCATTCCTTTATATTCTGGATAGATCTGTGCAGATGTCTGCACACCTCTTCGTGTACCGTTATAATGTCTGCTCCGCTGTCAGCAAAGTCCTTTATATAATGATCAGGGTCTTCTATCATGAGATGCACATCAAGCGGTTTACTGGCAATTTTTTTTACTGCCTTCACAACCAGGGGACCAATCGTTATGTTCGGGACAAAATGACCATCCATAACATCTACATGAATCAAGTCCGCACCAGCTTTTTCAGCTGCTTTTATCTCTTCTCCTAGCCTTGAAAAATCTGCTGACAAAATTGATGGCGCAATTTTAACCATAATTCCTCCCAAAAAAATAAAATTTAAATGTAATAATCAAAATCCCAAAACTTCTTTTAAACTTATATATTAATTTCGTTTTTATCTTTGATGTTTTTTCTTCAAAACCACATTCCCCAGCCACGACCAAGTGTAATCTCAATAGAGTCACCTGTTTTAATAATCGTACCTGCTGCCGGCTTCTGAAAGATCACCCTGCTCCCCTTATCTTTTTCTATTAGATCAACTCCCAGTTCCTTGGCCACTATCCTTGCATCCTCTACTGTCATGTTTACAAATGAGGGACATTTATAAGATACCTCGTATGGGCCAAGGCTTACAAGAAAATTAATTTCATTACTTTCAATATTCCCCTGTAACGGCCTCTGAGCGATGATTCTGCCATTCTCAACAGTATCTGAGTGAACTGATGTTATTTTTTTAATTGCCATTCCAAGATTAACCAGCGTAAGTTTTGCATCTTTGAGAAACTGACCTTCGAAAGACGGCATTGAGTACATTGCAGACCCCTGGCTCAAAATAACTCCAACCTCGGTTCCGATTCTTATCCTTTTCCCATGTTCAATCTTCTGCTTCAGGATATGCCCTTCCCTGACATTTTCACTATGCTCCTTCCCTTCAACTATCATGAATAATTTTCTCTCATTTAATAATTCACCAGCTTCATTAATATTTTTCCCAACCAGTAAAGGCACTTCACTGTTATCGTCCACATCAACAATTTTAATAACAAGATATGCTGCTAAAACCCCAACAGCCAGAAAAGTCATAAAGTAAAATATGATCTTGAAAAAAGTCTTAATCATTTATTTCAAACCTTCTTCCTTCTTTCAATTTTCTGCCCTGAAGAAAAGCCCTGATCGGCATTGCGGGCTTTCCCGATGGCTGTAATTCAAGTATAGATACAGCTCCGTTGCCTGCACATACAATGAGTTCATCTTTAGATATTTTTTTTATCACACCTTCCAGGCCATTATCGTCAGTAGGCCGGGCTGCCAATATTTTAATTCTTTCTCCATCAAGATAACTATATGCTCCAGGCCAGGGATTCATGCCCCTGATAAAATTGCACAGATCTTTAGCAGACCTGGACCAGTTAAGCAATCCATCAGTTTTTTTCAAAACCGGAGCATAAGATACTTCACCGATCTGAGCACAGGGAGTAACGCTCCCTCCTTCCACGTCCTTTAATAATGGAATCAACAGGTCTGCACCGATCTCAGAAAGTTTCAGATAAAGACTTCCGGTCGTGTCATTCTCCCTGATCTCTATCTCATTTTGTAGCAATACCGGACCTTTATCCATACCTTCATCCATTAGCATTATGGTTATGCCGGTCTTCTTTTCACCATTGATTATAGCCCAGTTTACAGGAGCCGCACCACGGTATTTAGGTAATAGTGATGCATGGATATTTATACAGCCGAGTTTCGGCAGATCTATTATTGCTGCAGGGAGTATCTGTCCGTAAGCAACCAACACAATCGCCAAAGGATTAAATGATTTTAACTCGGAAATGAAACTTTGATCTCTTACACTCTGCGGTTGCAGTATTCTAAGACCCGCTTTCTGTGCTTCAAGTTTTACAGGGGATGGTTTCATATGTCTGCCGCGTCCACTCTGCCTGTCCGGTTGAGTAACCACCGCAAGAATTTCATGGTTTGAGCTCAACAGAGTTTGAAGTGGCAAAACAGCAAATTCAGGCGTTCCAAAAAAAACAAGTCTCAAGGGTTCTCCTGTTTATGTCGAATTTAGAAGGGATTTCTTGTTTAATCTTTCCTGCTTGAAGCCCTATCGCGTGCATAACGCTTCTTAAAGAACTCTTTTTTAATGCGGCCAATCCTGTCGATCAATAAAACACCGTTAAGATGATCTATCTCATGCTGAAGCGCCCTTGCAAGAATTCCCTCAGCCTCTATTTCAACCGGTTGCTGATGCCTGTTGGTTCCTTTTACAGTAACTTTCATCGCCCGTTTGACAACCGTTGTATAATCAGGGAGACTTAAACATCCTTCCTCATATGCCTCTTCTCCCTCTAGACATACAATCTCAGGATTAATTAGAACCATTAATGAACTTTCTCCATCCCTGGCACTCACATCAACAACAGCCAGCTGTCTGGACACACCTACCTGGTTGGCTGCAAGGCCCACTCCGGGCGCAGCATACATGGTCTCTATCATGTCGTCAATCAGTTTCTGCAGCTCAGCATCATACTCTGAAACAGGTTCAGTTTTCTGTTGTAATAAGGCATCCGGATACTTTTTAATTTCAAGCAAGGCCATTTTTTAATTTAATTCATTTTCCTATGAAATAACAAGACGTTAATGGTATTCATGTTAACTCTGTTTAGATATTGAATGCCAAAACCGACGGTTCGGCAAAAAAACTCAATTAAGATGCGATGATATATATAATGGTAGCTAACCGACCTTGATCTTCCACATTGTCCCGTCTCTTTTATCCTCGAGAATAACACCTTTTTCTTCAAGCTCGTTCCTGATTTTATCAGCCGCTGTCCAGTCTTTATCTTTTCTGGCGTTTTCTCTTTCAGTTATCTTCTTATTCAGATCTTCCTCAGACAGGTCTATGTTTTTTACTTTCATCAGAGCCCTATACCATTGTTCATGTGTTTTGTTGAAAATATTCAGTACACCTCCAACTTCGGCAAGAAGTCCTTTTGTCTGGAGGACAAGATCCACGGCTTTCTTGCCCGATGGCCTGGAATCAAGAAACCTGTTAACCTCCCTGATAAGTTCAAAAATAAATCCCAAGGCCAATGCTGTATTAAAATCGTCATCCATAGCATGATGAAATTTATCCTTAAAAGAAGAAAGCAGGTCCACAAGTTCAGCTGCAGCCGGAATCTTTTCAGCAGTTCCAGCAGTTTCGATAAAGTCATTTATTCTCATCACTGTCGTGTAATACCTGTCAATCGAAAGCTCCGATTCATTTAACTGGACATCAGAAAACTCTATAGGGCTCCTGTAATGAGCTGTCAACAGAAAGTATCTCACTACTTCAGGTTCGAATTTATCAATAATATCCTTGATAGTGAAAAAATTCCCCAGCGATTTAGACATTTTTTCTTTATCTACAGTGATAAATCCATTATGCATCCAGTACTTCACGAATGGTTTGCCTGAGTATGCTTCACTCTGCGCTATTTCATTTTCATGGTGTGGAAATATGAGATCAGCGCCGCCGCCATGAATATCAAAGCTTTCACCGAGATATTTGGAAGACATGGCTGTACATTCTATATGCCACCCTGGCCTGCCTTTTCCCCACGGACTGTCCCACCATGGCTCACCTTCTTTTGAAGCCTTCCACAAAGCAAAATCAAGTGGATTTTTCTTCCTCTCATCAACATCAACCCTCGCTCCTGCCATCAGATCATCAAGATTCTTTTTGGAAAGTTTTCCATAACCATTGAACTTGCTGACTTCAAAATAGACATCTCCATCAACAGGATACGCATAGCCTTTATCAATAAGCACCTGAATCGTCTCTATCATCTCTTTAATGTGATCTGTGGCATTTGGTTCGATGTCCGCACTGCCTACACCCAGCAGCTCCATGTCTCTGTAATATTCTTCAGTATATTTGCGCGCAATTTCTTCAGTAGTAACTTTCTCCTCTGACGCCCTTGCAATAATCTTGTCGTCGATGTCTGTTATATTCCTGACATGGGTCACTTCAAATCCCCTGTATCTGAGATATCGTTTTATTGCGTCAAAGACAACGGCGCTACGCGCATGGCCCAGGTGACATACATCATAAGCTGTTATGCCGCAGACATACATATTTACTTTTCCCGGGACAAGAGGAATAAATTCTTCCTTCTTTCCGCTCATAGTATTAAAAACCTTTATTATTCCGCTCTTGCCTTCCAACGTGCTTATTCTCCTTTCGAGTTCATTCATATGTAATTTAATCTCTTCAAATTTTTCGTCAAGAGGGTCGGGAATATGCACATGATCAAGCATTTCCACCGGTCCCTCATCTAACATTTTCACAACCTTTTTCTTGATCACCCTCCCAGGCACTCCAACGACTATGGCATTCCGCGGTACAGGCTGCAACACCACTGAGTTAGCGCCAATCTTTACATTATCTCCAATAGTTATAGCCCCAAGAATCTTTGTTCCGGCACCAACAACAACATTATTTCCCAGGGTCGGATGCCTCTTGCCTTTCTCTTTCCCCGTTCCCCCCAGAGTAACTCCCTGATAGAGAAGGCAGTTTTCTCCTATCTCTGCAGTCTCACCAATGACAACTCCTATCCCGTGATCAATAAAAAAACCCTTACCAATAACTGCAGCTGGATGGATTTCGATTCCAGTAATAAAGCGAGCCAGTTGTGACAAAAACCTTGGTAAAACCGGAAGTTTCATGTTCCACAGAATGTGATTAATCCTGTGGGAAAAAATAGCGTGAAATCCAGAATATAACAAGATGACTTCAATCATATTGCCGGCTGCCGGGTCCATCCTGAAAACAGCCTGATAATCATGTCTTAAGTCATTCCAAAATCCCATAATTTGAATCCTTCAAACCCTGTCTAACGATAATTCACAAAGTCTATATGTATGCCTAATTCTTTCTCCTTTAATAGCTGAATAACCGACTGCAGGTCATCGATTTTTTTTGCCCGTACTCTCAACTGGTCTTTTTGTATTTCAGACTGGACTTTCAATTTTGAACTCTTTATCATCTTTACTATTTCCTTGCTTTTTTCGGTTGGTATTCCCTGCTGAATAGAAACAGACTGTTTAACCGTTCCAGAGAGGGCAGACTCAATCTTTCCATAATTAAGCGATTCAAGCGGTACTTTTCTTTTAATCAGTTTACCCTGCAGCACGTCTACTACACTTTTCAGTTTATATTCGTCATCAGATACAATAGCAATCTCGTTTTTCCCATGATCCAGCTCTATATTACTTTTGCTGCCTCTGAAATCAAACCTCTGTTTAATTTCTTTCATTGCCTGCTGCACAGCGTTCGTCACTTCCTGCATGTCTACCCTACTTACAATATCAAATGAATTTTCAGCCATAGATATAGACCTCCCATCAGAATTTAAACATTTAGTTTAAAGAAGCAACAAAGTATTATCAACCTGATCGCAGTCAGAATTTTAATGCAGATTATTATTATCTATGCGCTACTCTGCGAAAAATGAAGCCCCTCTTTTAACATAATTATCTATAACATCGTGTTATTACAATATGAATTAGTTACAGGTTGGAGAATTATAATTTTGTTACTCCTAGATGTTAAATGCAGGTATTCGGTCGATTGAGAATTTATCTTTAGAAATGAAGTGGCTTAGCACAGAATATTAATAATTTTAATAAATCTTATAAGAAATTTTAATTTGACTTGTCTGATGCATTCCAATAAAGTCTATAAATAATCTGCAGTTATTTAATAACTGAATCACATGAAAGGAGAGAAAGAATGTTAACAAACAAAAGGAAATTTAAAAGGTTTGACCTCCCTCTTATTGTAAAATTCAGACATTCAAATGGAGCAACAGATTACACTCTCGGTCTAACAAAGAATTTTTCGTGTGAGGGACTTGGTCTCGAGGCTCCGGACTTTAATTTTATGTTAAAAGAAAACCTGGAGTTGAATCTTAAGTTTCCTAAGAGTGGTTCAGCAGTTTCTCTAATTGGTGATGTAGTATGGAAAAGAAGGCTTGGGGATAAAAGTTTGGCTGGAATTAAGATCAAAATGGATGGTAAAGATATACAGAGTGATATGATGGAAAAAATATCCTCTCATGCAAATATCCCGGTTAACAATATATATAGCAAAGATAATGCAGATATTATTTTACTCAAGAAAAAAGGAAAGGCAGCAGCAAAATTACCTGAAAAGAAAACCAGGCCCTCATCAACGCCTTCTAAATTAGGTTTTATAAAACAGTACCTTAAAAACGATTCTCAGTGTAAAGTTACTTTCAGACTTAAGAAGGAAGCGGCGCCGGATGCTAAACAAGTAACGATAGTTGGTGATTTTAATAGTTGGGACACAGCTAAATCACCCATGACTTGCTTAAAAAACGGTGACTATCTGATAACATTAGACCTTAAAAGTCAAAAAGAATACAGATTCAGATATCTCATCGACGGAGACCGCTGGGAGAATGACTGGCAGGCTGACGCTTACTTACCCAATGATTTCGGCTCTGATGACTCAATTGTTATGGTTTAATCACATAATGTGACAGTTTAAAAAACTGTTATTTTGACTCTGAAATTATTTTGTGGATAGTTCCGAATTTCCTGGCAGCAAAATAAACCTGTTTTCGATTAATGATGTCCGAATCATATCGGATATATATATAGTCTTCTGAATAATTTACTGAAGCTTCTAATATCCCTTCTGTTTCCTTCAGAATCTTTTCCATGTCCTCGGCACATGAGATACATGTTATATCTTCTGCCTGAAGTTTCATTTCTCTGATATTTTTTTTATCAGATTTCATTTGTAAAACAGATTCCTGAAAATGGCGTACAGTATTCTATATCCTATAACAGCTATGCCCTGTATATTCCCGGTAAATTTTGATTTGCCCTTGCCTTTTCGGTAACTTACCGGTACCTCGATTATTTTAAATTTTCTCCTGACCGCCTTTGCCTGCATCTCTATAGTCCATCCAAGATTGTCGTTCATGTCAAGTTCCAGCAACCTGTCAAACTTAATCGCCCTGAAAGGACCTAAATCTGTATAGTTAAATCCATAGAATATTCTTATTAAAGTTGTTGCCAGAAAATTACCAAAGCGCACAGGAACCCTGAGAGCCCCTTTCTCCGCTTGCCCCATGACCCTCGAACCAAGCACCATATCATAATGTTGCCTTACAATAGGCTCAACAAGGTTAATTATCTGATCAGGATAGTCGCTATAATTTCCATCAAGAAATACCACTATATCCGGCTTTTTATTCTTAAGGTATTCTATTGCTTTCAGACAGGGATAACCATAACCTTTCCTGGGTTCAAATAAAAGAGTGGCCCCTTTTTCCCTGACTATTGAAGGAGTTTTGTCATTGCTTCCATTGTCCACTACTACAACTTCATCAACTAAATCTTCAGGAATGTCATTAAGAACAAGCGGCATGGTCTTTTCCTCATTAAGAGCAGGAATTATCACAGCTATTTTATTATTATCTAACATAATCTGAAGCTCGTTCTGTCTACGCTATACTAACATTAGATGCGTTAAATCTAACCATAACGTACAAGAGTTATTGTCCTGTTTTTCAGATAAACCCCTTTATAACTTCCCACAGCTCTCCCCACCAGTCCAGTTGATTTTCCATGAATTGTTTTCTGCCTGGTACTGTGAAATATATTACAGCCATAACCAGCACTGCAATAATATACAGAACAAAACATATGTCTTTCCTGTCTTTTTCTTTCACTCTTTTACTTCCAGAAATTTTACTATTTTATAATTTTCATCTGAATATACTACCTTGAATTTTTCTTCAATCCTCATCAGCCACCCCATAGAATAACGGAGATTCCTTTCCCTTTCGATCCATTTATCTTCTTCCGAGTTTCTTCTGAGCAGCACATAAGTCGCATTATTATACCTCAGCTCTGCTAACCACTCTTTATATGAATCAAGCTTTATATAGACTACGTTACTCATATATGACCTGTCCCATAATGGTGATAAGAATAGAGGTTCAAATGTATGCACAAGAGTGTCGCCCTTCACGATATTATTGCTTATCCATGTCCAGTGACCATATTCCTGTCTGGCATGTAAATCTATGTTAAAAGATTTGTGTCTGGAAAGAGTGCGTTCATTGGCAGGTAATTGCATGAAAGTCTTTATCTGCTTAAGAGTGATACATGGGGAATTAGCGGTAAAAAAAGTATATACTGCGAGTATAAGTGCCGAAATTGTTATCGCCCTTCTCCTGTCACCGACATTACTCAGCATAAAACCGAACGACAACGCCCCAAGAC
>Ga0255052_10002437_pt1 | contig 13438 bp, 12 predicted proteins | sample JV7_2_21_MG_FD_188632 | JGI IMG/M metagenome (GOLD analysis project Ga0255052, IMG submission 188632) | Seawater microbial communities from Jervis Inlet, British Columbia, Canada - JV7_2_21 | ecosystem: Environmental > Aquatic > Marine > Inlet | place: Canada: British Columbia | collected... | reverse complement strand
TGTCGGATTGATGGAAGACCGGGCGACTTTGCGAATCTCGAGCCAGCACATCGCCAACTGGTTGCTTCACGGGGTGACGACCAAAGAGCAAGTCATAGAGACATTTCGTCGCATGGCCAAAGTCGTCGACGAACAGAATGCGGGCGACCCACATTACCGCCGCATGAGCGATAACTTCGAAGAGAGCATCGCTTTCGAAGCCTCGTGCGACCTGGTCTTCAAAGGCCGCGAGCAACCGAACGGCTATACCGAGCCGTTGCTGCACGCCCATCGACGGACGAGAAAGGCGCAATAAGGCCGCACCCGGCACATTCGCCATCTTCATGTCTCGATCCCGCTTGGGGGAGCTCGCTGCGCTTTACTTGCGATGACAAACGTCCCGGCCACAGCTATCTTGTAGCAATGTCACGAGTCTGGCTAATTGCAGTTCCGTTTGTTTTCGCACCAATCGCGGATGCGGACGAAGGGACGTTGACGATTGCTGTGGCCGGCAATTTTGCGCAGCCAGCAAGAGAACTGATTACTCACTACGAAGAGTCGACAGGACACACGATTCGGGTGACCACTGCATCAACTGGGAAGCTTTACGCGCAAATCATAAATGGCGCGCCATTCGACATTCTGCTCGCCGCCGATTCTGAACGACCACGACTGCTCGAAGAGTCGGGTGCCGGAGTCGCCGGTACGCGGTTCACCTATGCAATCGGTGGGCTGGTGCTGTGGTCGCGGGATCGTGCCTTGGCGGGCTCGGACTGCAAAGACCAGCTCGGCAAGCTAGGCAACAAGAAACTCGCCATCGCCAATCCGTTGACGGCGCCGTATGGTCTTGCAGCACGGCAGACGCTGCAAGCTGAAGGCCTCTGGACGAATGTGCAGGGGAGTCTCGTCTTTGGTGAGAACATCTCGCAGACTTTGCATTTCGTCGTGTCGGGTAATGCCACGCTCGGGTTTGTTGCAGCATCGCAGGCCGCGGATTCGCGCTTGCCGGACGCGACCTGCACCTGGCAGGTGCCAAAGTCGATGCACGCGCCAATTCAGCAACAGGCGATCTTGCTTGGCAGGGCCGCGGCCGACGAGACTGCGGTCGACTTCATGGGCTATCTTCGTGGTTCGATTGCTGCTGAGATCATCGCAGCGCATGGCTATGAGATTCCGCAGTGAACCCATCTGATCTGTTTGCACCGTTGTGGCTGTCCATTCAATTGGCGGGCATTACGACTGCGCTTCTCATTATTATTGCGACACCGGTGGCGTGGTGGCTGGCGCAATCGTCTTCGCGATGGAGGCCAGCCGTGCAAACGTTGGTCGCTCTGCCCATTGTTTTGCCGCCGACCGTCATAGGTTTTTACCTGCTCATCATTCTGGGTCCCGCCGGCACGATTGGTGGCTGGTGGGTCGAGCTCACCGGTAGCGCGCTGACATTTTCTTTCACCGGGCTGGTCATCGCCTCATGCTTTTACAGCTTGCCATTTGCAGTGCAACCGTTGGTTACCGCGTTCGAGTCGCTGGGCGACAGCAAACTCGAAGCAGCCTGGACATTGGGTGCCACGCGCCTGGATGCCTTTTTCTCCGTCGCACTGCCGCTGTCGATACGAGGCTACCTGAGTGCCGTAGCCCTGAGCTTTGCCCATACTCTGGGTGAGTTTGGTGTCGTATTGATGGTTGGCGGAAATATCCCGGGTGAAACACGGGTTATATCGATTGCCATATACGACCAGGTTGAGTCGCTCAATTATGCCGCCGCGCATCAGTTGTCCGCGTTGCTGCTGCTTGTGGCATTCGTCGCATTGTTCTCGATGTTCTTCCTTAATCGAAGGTGGCAGCGGCGATGAGTTCGAACAATGCCATTCAGGTACGCTATGAGTTGCAGCGAGGCGATTTCGGCCTGGATGTTGATCTGGAATTACCGCTGCGTGGCATAAGCGGCGTCCTCGGCGCATCCGGCGCAGGCAAGACTTCACTGTTGCGTTGTATCGCAGGACTGGAACGACCGGCAAGCGGCAAGCTACTCGTAGCGGACGAAATCTGGCAGGACAGCTCCGCTGGGATCTGGCGTGATGCTCATGAGCGGGAAGTAGGCTACGTGTTTCAGGAGCCGCGCTTGTTCCCGCATCTCGATGTGCGCGGCAATGTCGAGTATGGACGGCGACGATGCAGGCACCGTACTGCGGAGAATCTGGATCAAATCGTAGCGCTGCTCGGACTTGAGAATCTTCTGCGTCGCAATACGGCTGAATTATCCGGTGGCGAAGCACAGCGTGTCGCGATCGCGCGAGCGTTGGCTTGCGCGCCACGCTTCGTGTTGATGGACGAACCACTCGCATCTCTCGATCAGGCACGCAAAGACGAAATCCTGCCGTTTCTTGATCGCCTTCACGTTGAGTCCGACATTCCGATCATTTTTGTCAGCCATAACATCGATGAAGTTTGTCGTCTGTGCGACCACCTTGTTGTCATAGAAAACGGGCGCGTCGCGGCGAGCGGAGATTTGCAATCAGTGCTTGTTAACGCAGACGCGCCGCTGTTGGCAGGCGATCAGGCAAGCTCCGTGATTCACGGAACGGCATTGTCTTACGACGAAAACGATGACATCACACGGCTGCAGTTTTCGGGTGGTGAACTTTGGGTACCCGGCAGGGCAGCCGCGGACGGTGCAGAATTGCGCCTGCGCATTCGGGCAAGCGATGTAAGTCTGTGTCGTATCAGGGCCGAGCAAAGTACGATTCTGAACATCCTGCCTGCGGTGGTTGAGTCTATTCGCGACGACAGTGGTCCGGCGGCGCTGGTTCGCGTGTTGCTTGGTGAAACGAGCATTCTGTCAAGAGTGACCCGGCGCTCGGTCAGAGAGCTGAATCTTCAGCAGGGCGACGAGGTATTCGCGCAGATCAAATCAGTTGCTGTCCGACCATCGATTACCTGAACAATCAAATACGCGCACGGTCAAACAGCCACTACTGTCCTAATTTGAGCGCGGCCGATGATTTCGTATGAGAAATAAGAAGATTACACAACGTGCAGCGATGGCCGCGTTATTCCTGTTCTGTTTTGCGGCGCCCCTGCATGCGGATTCAGCAGATGAGAAGCGCCCACAGCAAGCGCTTGCTGCGGTGGACGTTCTCGATTTGGCCGAAGACGTTGGCAGATGGCTTACCGCCACTGCGATCAGTGGGCCACGCGGCATCTCCTGGCCCAATGATGCCCTGAATTCGGAACTGGTCGGTTATGACCTGGCCGCGGGTGTTGCAGGCAAGGTCCTGTACTTTGTCGCGTTGTATCGGGCCACTGGCAATTCCGACTATCTCGATATCGCTCTGGGCGGCGCCGACTACCTGGTGGCCGCCATCGACGACCCAGGGACTTTTGACGGCAACTCGCGTCGCGCGAGTCTATACAGCGGGATTTCCGGAGTTGGCGTCGCTTTGCTGCATGTCCGGCACCACGACCCAAAGTACGAACAAGCGCTTGCTCGCATTGTCGACCGCTTGCAGGATTGGGGCGTTGAATCTGTGGCCGGGCTGCGTTGGAGCGACGATTTCAATGACCTTATATATGGCGATGCCGGAACCGCGCTATTCCTCGCCTATGTTGGCGAGCAAACGAACAACGAAGAGGCGCTCGCGATGTCACAACAGGGCGCACGTTTTTTGCTTGGGCAGGCGCAGGAAACGGAAACGGGGTTATTTTGGTACTTCCGCCGCAGCAAGCCGTTTAATTTGCCCAATTTCTCACACGGGACAGCGGGCGTGGCCTATGTGCTGGCCACTATTGGGTCGCTAGCCAATGACGAGGAACTGCTTGCGGGTGCCGGGCAGGGCTTCGATTACATCCAGTCTATTGCTGAAGTAGATGGCGGTTTGCTGCGAATCCCGTATGGCTGGGGATCGGAGACCTGGCAAGGACTGTATGAGTTCGGCTGGGCGCACGGGCTCGCCGGCTCTGTTTCCTTGTTCAAGCGTCTGCAGCAATCAGGCATCGATACCGTTTCAGCGGCGGAATTGGAAAACTTGAGCAAGCAGACGTTATTGAATATCGGCCTTCCCGCCACGCCGACGGCGCCGTTTGCTGAACCCTCAACGCCACTTGACCGGCGCTTTGGACGTGCTGGTGTTTTAGCGCTATTAAGTCAGTGGGGCTTGAACGAATCTGGGGGTGCTGACATCGCTAATCTTCGCGATGCCATTTTGTTACATATCGCGGGAGCCGCAGTGCGCGATAACAAAGGTGCACATTGGGAAGTGGATGCGCCGGAATTCATGGGCGGAGGTCGCGCAGCTTATACCGGCCTCTTTCACGGCGCCGCTGGAATCGGTCTTGCGGTTTTGCAACTGCACGCCACTTTGACGGAGCAACCGCCATACATCAGGCTGCCCGATGATCCTTTCGCATGGCCAAAGTAGCTTTTGCCGGCGAGTGTCGTCAGTCGTGTGTTCCTGGAAAGGTCAGAAGCCTCTCAGTGACTCGACCATGGGTTTAAGATGCTTTTCATACTTGCGCCACTCATCCGAACTGCCTTGATACATTATCTGTCGAACTTGTGTTGCAGAAGAAGTCCGAACCACTCGTTTGGTTTTGTAAAACTCGAGGCATTGATCCTCCCAGTTCAGGCCTATGTATTCGAGCAGATTGCGAGTTTCCTTTTCTTGGTGTTCTGTGAGTGACTCGTAGTTCAAATCGTAAATCTGCCCCGGGAATTTTTGATGCCAGAACGCCATCAGGCCGCTGTATAGTTTGTAGTACTCGACCACGTCCTGAAGATCATAAATGAAGCCGTTGCCTCTGCCGGAGAAGTAATGCTTGAAGTTGGACCAGCAGGTTGCGCGAGCATCTCGTTTTACATGGACAATCTTTGCCTCCGGAGTCGCAGCAAAGATGAAGCCAATCCACAGGAAATTGGCGAGCAACTTATCCGTGATATACGGCTCTGATGCCCCAATCGATGTGAGGCCTGACAAATATGCCTTTCGAATGGACTGTAACTGATCTGAGGAGAGTCGCGTTGAGTTCCACTTGATAGTGTGGATCGATTGGCCAAGCAAATCCCGCTCACCTGCTCCGTACACCTGAGAATGACTGGCCAGTATTTGCTCCACAAGAGTGGTGCCTGATCGAGGCATGCCCACAATAAAGATCGGTCGTTGGCCTGATGCACCTTCACGCTCTTTAACATCCTTCAGAGCGGGAACATCCTCTGCGAACGTAGATTTAATCTTGGCAAACGACGCTCTGGCAGAGGATATTTCGTATCTTAGGTCGTCTTTACGTAAGCGGTTACCCTCTAAAAGGTAAAAAAATGCTCTGTCGTGATTGCCAATATCGGCATGCGCTTTACCTAAAGCAAAGTTCAGATGCATTCGATCTTTGTCTAATAAATCATGCCGTTTGACCAGTTGAAGCATTTGGCGGATTTGAGGATCACCTTCCTGATACCGTTTGGCAGCGCTTAAGTTTCTATGCGCCTCGGCATAGTCTGGTTCGATCTGCAGGGCTTTATCATAACTGGCTAGAGCTTCTTCAGGCTCGCCAAGATCATTGAGGGCATTGCCCAGGTTGTTATGCGCCTCGGCGAAGTCCGGCTTGATCTGCAGGGCTTTGATGAGACTTGGTGCGGCCTCTTCAGGCCTGCCGAGACTATTGAGGGCATTGCCCAGATTGTTATTCGCTTCGGCCAGGTCTGGTTTGATCTGCAAGGCTTTAGTGAACCTGGATACGGCCTCTTCAGGCTTTCCAAGGCCACAGAGGACAGTACCCAGATTGTTATGCGCTTCAGCATAATCTGGCTCGATCTGCAGGGCCCTGTCGAAACTGGCTGCAGCCTCTTCAGACCTGCCAAGATCGTTCAGGGCATTGCCCAGATTGTTATGCGCTTCGGCATAGTCTGGCTTGAGCTGCAGAGCCGTGTAATAGCTGGCTATAGCCGCTTCAGAATCGCCAAGATCATTCAGGGCATCGCCCAGATTATTATGCACCTCGGCCAAGTCCGGCTTAAGCTGCAGGGCCTTGCGGTAGCTTGCTACGGCTTGCTCCAGGTACCCCAATCGGACGTTCACTGCTCCAAGCAGATTCGGGATAAACGGCACATTAGGGAACTGCTCTGCCAGCGCTTCACCATGTACCAAGGTTTCTTGAAGCTTTCCCTGATTGTACAGTGCGATCAGCCCGGCAATCTGCTCCTGGGAAGGCCCGGCATTTGTAGCCGCCTGTACCGCCGCTGGCAGCTGAAGCGCTTTCAGTCCCTCAAGCGCTGGTTTATTTTTCGGATACCGCTCCAGAATACTTCGATATCTTTCTGCGGCGAGATCAACCTCACCCTTCTTGGCGTGGCGCTTGGCTTTGCGTAGAGCTCGGTCAATGGATAAGGGCATGTTTAGCTTTGGCTCTGTAGGTTTGCAGGTGAAGGTGTTGTCAGGAATGGTGCCCTAAGTCCTGACTTTGGCGGCGACCATATCAATTTCGATAGATAATGTATCAAGGCAGATCGAATGAGGTATGCCTATATCAGGGCCAACAGCAAACGCCGGCACGGTTTCAATGATCTGCTGTCGCCGGTAGAGTATGAAAAGAAATTTACAGAACGGCTGGTAAGTGTCTAGAATATTGGGGGCGATTCAGAGCGGAGGACTGATTGTGGCAGGAACTGGCTTAAGCATGAAGGTATTCCTGGGCATCCTGGGCTCGGCCCTGTTCGGCCTGATGCCGGGGGTCGTCGCCGATGCCGCGAACCCGGAGCCGGTAACGGTCGATATGACGTTCATGGATCCAGTCTCGATCACGGAAAACAACCCGCTGCAATTCGGGCTGTTGGACGTGAACATGGCTGACCTCGAGGTTGTCCGCGTCAGACCCGGCCGCAGCGTAATCGATAACGGCAACAACGTCCTCGCCGGCACGCAGGCCGAGGCCAACCTGACGGTTACGGCGCAGGTGGGTGCAACAATCACGATCGATGCGGGTAACCCCGCTACCGCCACGGGTTACGTGCTCAGAAGGTTCAGGTGCCGCTACAACGGGGCCACCGCGGACGGAAATTGCAACGCCGGTTACACGGCAACCGCGGTCGCTAGCGCGACCCTACTCGTTGGCGGTGACGTGCGTGGCAACGGCAACGCCGTGCTCGGCGAGGATAACAGTAGTTTCGATGTCACCGTAACCTACCAGTAAGCGGACCGGTAGAGAGAGCGGTCATTGGGTGAACTAGAAGCCACTCACCTGGAAAGCGATGCGGCCTGACTGCGCAAAATGATCACATTAAGGTCGACAATCGCTCGCTCCGTTTATCGCAAGAAATAATGCGCGCGACGGGACGCTCCTTGTTTCGGCAGCGCGGCCAATTCTGCTATATTAGGCCTTGCGCATCCGTTCCAGAGCCGGGGTCCGTTTTGAAAATCATTCGCCCGATATTGCTAATACTCGCGATCATGTTGCTGGTTCCCACGCTGGCACAGGCTGCCGCTGTCCTGTTCATTCACCCGACGCTGGTCATCTTCGAAGGCGGTCAACGCAGCGGCACGATTACGGTGATCAACCGAGGCGACCAGACCGGCACCTTCGAGATGGGCTGGAACGATATGACCATGATGCCCGGAGGCGGGCTCGTGAAGACTGAAAACCCGGCACCGTGGTCGTTGCAGCCCTATGTACGCTATTCGCCGCGTCGCGTAACGCTCGAGCCGATGCAATCCCAGGTCGTCAAGATCGCCGTGGGGCATGGCCAGGACGTTCCGGAAGGAGAATATTACTCGCATTTCAGAGTGCTGATACTCAATAGCGAAGATCCGTCGGCCGTCGAGGAGGGCGCCGATGTGCCGGACACCGGTTCGGCCGTCGTGATCAAAGCGCGTTCGGCCGTTGCGATTCCGGTCATCTGGCGCAACAGCAACGAGGTGTCGAGTGCCTCGATCGAAGCCGTGAAAGTTGACCGGGCCGCCAACAAGCTTACTGTCGACGTCCGACGCCAAGGGCAATTGTCCGTACGCGGCTACCTGCATGTGCTGGAAACGGCGGCCGACGGCACGCGGAATTTCCTGGCCGAACCGGTGCCGCTCATCATCTACGCGAGCCTTGATGCGCGGACGATGGACATCGAACTAAACGACGGCGTTATGGCCGGAAACCAGAAACGCGGCACCGAAGTCTATTATTCTCAGGACCTGGAAATCACCGATAGGTCAGTGATAATCGACTCCTTCTCGATCGTGCCCTGAACATGAGCTCCTGGGCGCAGCGCCGGTTCGCTCTGTTGCGGCATGTATTCCTTGCTTGCGCGTTGCTGGCGGCGCACGACATTGTGTTGGCGCAAGTAACGATAACGGAGGTGACCACGCCCACCCTCGGCGTAATGCTAAGCGGCGCCAGTGGCCGCAATTTCATACTTAATACGGACGATACAGTAAGCGGCACCGATGCCGCCGACTATATGTCCGGCGCCGATAGCGGGCGTCTGAACATAAGTACGTCAGGGGGAAATCAAGACGCGACTATTGTCGCGGACAACTTCTCGACGACGGGTGGCGTAACCATCAACGCCGTCCCGTGCAGGTGGCGCAACAACACGCCGCAAACCTGCGACGGCGCGGGAATCACCAAGCGGCTACGGGCTGCCGCGCGGCCTCTCTGGCTCGGTGTCGATGTCGATACCACCCAGGCGCATATTGGCAGTGACGTCGCCACTGCGAGTTACGACATTACCGTGACCCTTATATAGCGCACTGCTATTCGAAGATATAGATTTTCTCGAGCACGAGATAGCCGTCCTGCGGATCCAGTGATAACGGCTGCACCAATTCACTTTGACCGTCGTTGACTGAGACACGGACCTCGTAGTCGCCGCTCGGAACTCTGGTGAAGCTGTAAAAGCCGTCGAATTCGGAACGCGTTTCGGCGACTTCCCTGCCTGCTGAGTCGTACAGCGAAACCACGACGCCCCTGACCGCCTTGTCATTTGCCGCGCCGGCGAAGATGTGCCCTTCTATATCACCTGTCATGACCACGGCGACGTCGATGCTGACGGCGCTGCCGGCGTGAGTCGTGAGCTCGTACACTTTGGCACGCGGTATGAGAAACGGATCGTCGAGCTTCAATTGCTTCATGTCGAATTGAACCGGGCGGGAGCTCGGTAACGCCGCCAGCGGCAACACGCCTGGCGATGTCTCCAATGTCTCCTGGTCCCGGTAGCTCGCCCACGGCACCGGTTGCTCATCCGGGTCCCTAATGCCGTCATTATCTTCGTCGATGAACAAGTTCATCGACGCGCGGCCCGTACTCGACAGGCCGCCGTTTTCTGTGACGAACGCCTGCCTGTGCCTGTCATAGCCGAACGCGATGTTGAATCCTGCGCCGATCGACCAGGAGTCCTCGAAGTTCGAGCTCACGCTCAGCGTCAGATCATAATCGCGGATCCTGACCGACAGCTGGTTGGTAAGATACAGGAGTTTGTCGTTCGCCAGCTGCTTGCTGAGCGTAAGGTTGTTGTTGAGACGCGGGCTTATGTTCCAGTTCGTCGACACCGAGATCTGCCTCAGCGGGTGCTCAGTCGTGAGCTCATAGTCCAGTTGGCCACGCACAGACACACCTTTGACGCGGCTCGCGAGCTTTAAGCGCCCGGTTGTGGTGCTGGAACCGGATGTCACGAAATAGTCGAGGTCATTGGTCAGGTTCAAGTGACCCAGCCGAAAACTCAGCTGATTGGACAAGCGCAGGTCGGATGGACCTTCGGCGCGGCTCCGATGCATTAGGTGAAACGTGTACGCGTTTTGCCTGTTGCTGCCAAACTGTCCGAACACGTTGATTTCGTTAAGTGCGTCGAGGTCCTCGCGGTATAACGTAGCCGGGCTTACGTAGTTACTAAAGGCACGATGCGCGATGCTGATTTTTTGCCCTCTGAACGCCGTCAGGTATTCGAGACTCCAGGCTGCGCCATTATCGAACTGGTGCACCGCCTCGCCGAGCAGCACGCCGGGTCCGAGCGTCGCGCTACCGAACAAACTCAGGTAATCAGTGTCCGTGAACGTGCCATCCCGTTCGCGCGATCCGAGACCCGTCCGCGTGTAGGCAGTTCCCAGTTGCAGATCATCGGTCAATGCTCGTGCATAGCGAAAGTCGGTCGCGTAGCTGGCCGCAAGCGAATTGACGTTGTCAGGGACGCCGTCGAGCAGGTAATGCTCGAAATCGATGTGGCTGATGCTGAAATCATAGTCGTCCCTGGCGAGGTCGGCACCGCCGCCCCAGTAGGTCTGGCGATCTTCGCGGGTCTGGCCCTGTGGTCCGTAAAGCTTCGCCACGAATACGTTTTCGCCGAAAGGGATATCCTGGTTCGGGAAAAAATATCGCCCGTCCACCCCAACCGTCGCGAACTCGAGCAGCGCGCCATTGCGATAGAGTTCGACCTCCCAGCCCGGCGGCGCGTCGCCCGCGATCGTCGCCTGGCTTAGATTGCCGCTGCGGCCCGCGGGATAGCGGTCGATGCTGAAGCCGCGGCCCGTGTTGGAATTGATGACCAGATTCGGGCTGCCCTGGTAGATGTCGCCGAGAACATAGCTGTGCACGCCGGCAAACAAAGGTGTGTCCGGCGTCGCCGATGCGCGTTCGATCGTCAGTCGACTGTTCCTGTCGCCCTGGCCGTCGTCGCTGCGTGTGAGGCCACTCGTGTAAAAGGCGGAGTGCTTCAGAAAATCCATGCCCATCGCAAGTGACGCCGTGCCGGCACTGTTCCGCCCATCACTCTGATTCTGCGTGATGAGATTTGTCGACAAGTCAATAAGGGGCAGTGTCAACCAGTGATATCGATCCGGGACGATCACATCGGCATCGCTGCGTTGCCCGGGACGGTAGCGGAACTTGGCCAGCATGCGCTCACGCCAGAGCTGGAACGGTAGTGGCTCACTCGAGTGCACGGTCAGGACCTGTAGGCGAAGATCGACGTCGAGTTCAAGATTGAACCAACGCTCGAGAGCCTGGGCCGACACATAGGTACCGTCATACGTGTCCATCCACTCATCTTGCTCAAGACGCTCGCCGTGATCGCCCGCAAGCTGGACGACGCCAAGGTCCATGCGCCACACGAATTCCCGATCCTGGTCGTAGAACCAGCCCGACCACAGCTGGCCCTGCCGTTCAATCGGGAATTCCACAGCTTCCAGAAACAACGCAAAATCGATCAGGACAGTGTCGCCAGACTCGTAGGCCGGCACGCTTTCGGCCAGCAGGTAACCGTCGGAGTGAAAGTCCAGCAAGTAGAGTTCAGGGCCCTCCTGCGCACCGACCAATGCCGGCGCCAGTACCCAAACCGCGGCAATCAGGCTAAAGAGAGCCGAGCCCAGGAGGGCTGGCAAACTCTTCTTGCAAGTGCTCGCTCTTGCCACGATCAGACCTCCGCTCATTTAGCAGCCAACAGATTATGTCCAAGTCTAGATAGGGGGTCAGATTGGGGGTGTGATGCATGCCGCAAAATGCGACATAACGCCTAAAAAAAAGGGCCATACAATGACCCTGCTTCACGCTTTTTGACTAAAAATCGTCCGGAAAGGAAACTTTCTTATTGGTAAGTAACGGTTACGTCGAAGGTGGTGTTATCCACGACAGCTGTGGGCGTGCCTACGACTGTCAGTGTCGCACCAATCTCTACGTCACCGCTGGCGGCCGCGGCACTTGTTAGGTCGTACGGCGCGTCGCAAGCTACGTCGGCCGCGCCTTCATAACTGCACAAAAAGGTGCCGAGCGTATAATAAGTGCCAACACCGATGTTATCCACGAGGATCGAAATCGCCGTCGACGCCGGCACCGTTATAGTCAGGTCGGCCGCGGCTTGCGTGCCGCCGACAACCGTATTGGCGGTGGATTCAGAATATGTATCGTCGGTGTTGATGGTTACCGTCTCACTTGCAGCCGTGCCGACATCCAGCATCCCGAACTGGAGGGCATTGTTTTCCGCGATCGCGACTGGAGCGATCCACTCCACCTCGGCCGTTACCTGCTCAGGGTTAGCCGCATAGATGCCGGTTGCGAGCATCAGGCCCATCAAGGCCGAGCCTGCAATAACCGCAAATCTCTTCATCCAATTACTGGTATTGATAATCATTACCCCTTCCTGTCCAATCAATTCAATTGTTTGAGTAAGGGCAATCCTATGTGGGAGGCGGTGCTGGCTCTATGATCCATCGCACAAAATGCAAGACGCTCCGGCAGCCAGTGTCATTTATGTGAACTCCTTCACAAAATTCGACATAACGCGGAAAAAACGGGGCCGGACTTACTGCAATCTAATTAGTAATGGTGACTTCGAAAGGGTCACGCCGACAGGCAGGATACCGCTGGCGACAGAAGAATAATGGGGTCAGACCCCCATTTTTACGGATATATGACGGTGACTTCGAAACTGCCGTTGCTAGCGCCGGCCGCAGCAGTACTGTCGCCGATCAATGTCGCGCCGACGAGCAGGGTACCGCTGGCGACGGATGTCTCCGTGTAACCCACGCCGTCGCAAGCCGTGTCACTCCCGCCATTGTAGCTGCAGCGGAAATTGGTCAGCGAATAGCCGGCTCCAGGGGAGGCCCCGTCAACGAGGATCGTGATGGATTGACGTGGAGCGGCCTTAACCGTCAGGTTGGCCGCGGCCTGCGGCGCGCCCCTGACGACAGTTTTCGCACCACCCATGAATGGGTCTGCCGGGTCGCTCATAGTGGCGATCGACGCGACCGCCACACTCTCCTGACCAGCCAGGCGCTGACTCAGAGACCCGAATTGCAGGGCGCCGACCTCACTGATCGCGACAGGATCGACAAAGGTCACCTGGACCCGGACGGCCACGGAATTCGCGGCCAGAGAAGCGGCTGACAACAACAGCACCATGACGGCGACGTACGCTATCCGGCTATTGCCGGGTTGACGAGGTTTGCGCACAAGTACCTCTTTTTATTGTTATGACTTGTGACAGACAGCGCCATTATAGCGCTTTGCGTCGCTCCTTTGTCCGCTATTCCCGGCGCAGAGCAATTGATCCCGCGCAGCGCTGCTCCGGCCAGTCGTACATCGACCGATTGTTGTTCTGGCAGCCGCTACTCCATGTCGAAAACGAGGCGTACTGCAGTTCGCTGATCTATAGGCTGCCCCTTGTACTGACGTGGCTCAAAAGTCCACGTCTTGACAGCTTCAATTGCAGAAGTTTCAAAGGTCTTTTCCGGTTCAGCACGCACTATCTCGATATCTGCTGTTTCCCCTACCTTGGTCACCGTAAATGTGACGTCGACCCATCCTGTGATGTCTCGTCTGCTTGCAAGAGTAGGATACTCTGCTGGTGCCAAAGTCAGATGGACGAATTCGCTGAGTGCGATTGACTTGGTACTTTCCTGTTCAAGTTGTTTTTTCTCAAAATCAGCCCGCAACGTAGCGATCGTATCCTCGTCAGCACCGAAATCGAGGCCGGCAGTCAGATAGGACTCCAGAT
>Ga0255052_10002436_pt1 | contig 13438 bp, 13 predicted proteins | sample JV7_2_21_MG_FD_188632 | JGI IMG/M metagenome (GOLD analysis project Ga0255052, IMG submission 188632) | Seawater microbial communities from Jervis Inlet, British Columbia, Canada - JV7_2_21 | ecosystem: Environmental > Aquatic > Marine > Inlet | place: Canada: British Columbia | collected... | reverse complement strand
AAGAGTAAATAGAGCTTCTTCGTGAGAGCGGAAGGCGTCTTGCGGCTGTTCGTGACGCTCTTGCAGATAAAGTTGCTGTTGGAGTGACAACACAAGAGCTTGAAGACTTAGCAAATGAGTTGATAGAAAAAAATGGCGACAAAGCATCGTTTAAAAACTACACACCGACAGGTGCGGAAAGGCCATTTCCTGCCGCAGTTTGTGTTTCTGTAAACGACGAGATTGTTCACGGCATTCCAAATGAAAACCCGAAGACATTAAAAGAGGGCGACATCGTCGGACTTGATTTAGGAGTTACACACGAAGGTCTCATCACAGATAGCGCGGTTACAGTTGCTGTTGGGAAGATAGCTCCAGAAATACAAGAATTAATGTCTGTAACAAAAAAAGCCCTTTTTGTCGCAATTGAGCAAGCGCGTGCCGGAAACAAGACAGGCGACATAGGTGCTGCAATAGAGAAGTTTGTAGCTGGCCGCTACGGTATTGTGGAAGAACTTGGTGGTCACGGAGTGGGCTATTCTGTACACGAAGACCCAACAATTCCAAATTATGGAAAAGAGGGCACAGGAACAGAGCTTTTAGAAGGAATGGTTATTGCGCTCGAGCCAATGCTCAATCTCGGTGGGAAGGAAATTGTACTTGATGAAGACGGATATACGTTTAAGACGGCAGATTCTCTACCGAGCGCACATTTTGAACACACACTTTTAATAACAGACGGTGACCCGGAAATTTTGACTGGATCATTTTAACATTGTTAACAAACACCAATCCGTGTATAATCGGTTTTATTTTAGAATAGAATATTTAATATAGAGATATGGAAAATATAAGAGAGGAAAAAACATTCGTTATGATAAAACCAGACGGAGTTCGTAAAGGCCTAATTGGTGAAGCGATTAAGCGATGCGAACAGCGAGATTTGAAACTTGTTGCTATCGAAATGTTTCAGCCAACTCATGAAAGCATCGACAATCACTATCCAAAAAATAAGGAATGGATTACTCGAGTTGGTGAAAAGACGCTAGACACGTACGAAAAATATGGAATGGATGCTAAAGAAAAAATTGGTACTACCGACGCGTTTAAAATTGGTACTATGGTTCGAAAGTGGACCGTTGGCTATATGACATCAGCTCCGTTAGTACGTATGGTGTTTCAAGGAGTACATGCTGTTGATATGGTTCGAAAGATTGTTGGTCCGACAATGCCGTACCTTGCTGACATGGGAACATTTCGCGGAGATTATTCTGCTGACTCTCCAGCGATTGCTAATACAGAAAAACGTGCAGTTATGAATTTGATTCATGCCTCGGAAACTCCTGAAGAAGCCGCTCATGAAATAAAACATTGGTTTGGTGATAACCCTACAATATTTGCATACAATAGATTTGGAATAGACGATTAGTAGGCGTTTTTACAGGTAAAACTAGCTTTTAAACAAAATTGCACCAAAGTATTTGGTGCAATTTTATTTTCTACACACAGGGGACTACACAAAGTATGCACTTTGCGTGTACAATGTAGCTAAGGTTATAACTAATAACCACTTAATGAAAATTATGGGGAATCCGAATTGTACCCCTTTGATGAGAATCTGACGAGGATTTCAGAAAAGAGTGTATTGAGGAAACCCACCTGGTACCACCAGGTTATGTTAGTTATCAACCTTGCCTTTATCAAACGCTCAGCTGCTCTCGCTCTGGGCGTTTGGTGCGTCTCTGGGCTAGCGTTTTCGTGAAGTGCCGAACATTTTGTGAATGGTATAATGGTTTCATGACCAGATTCACATTACCGATTACGATTGTCTTTCTCGGCATTCTTGTCGCGATTTTGCACTCAGTTGCACTTGATAATTTTTTATATTGGCATTTTCCTTGGTTTGATATTGTAATGCACTTCTTAGGCGGGCTACTTGTCGCGCTTTTTGGCCTGTGGGCATTTCGAAAATATAATCTTGGCCACAATGAGACGAGCAAAGCGCTTCTTCTCTTCGACATAATTCTATTTGTATTTATTGTTGGAATTCTTTGGGAAACATTTGAACTTGCATTTGGTCTCATTGTTGAAGATCCATATGCATACACCATCGACACCATTGCCGACTTCCTAATGAACATGATTGGCGCAATGGTTGGATTCTTTTTAGTGATTTCCGGACACTTACTTGCGAATAATAAACAAGATGAGTAAACTCACATTTTTTGGCGGAGCAGGCACCGTAACAGGTGCAAACTTTTTACTTGAAACAGATGACATAAAAATTCTTGTCGACTGTGGTTTAGTCCAAGACAAGTCAGTTTGCCATGGGTGCAATTATGATGACTTTAAATACAATCCAAGCGAAGTAGATATTCTTCTGGTAACCCATGCGCACCTTGACCACATAGGGCGCATTCCAAAATTAGTCAAAGACGGTTTTAGGGGGGTAATTTATTCAACTCCATCTACTCGAGAAATTACGGAAGTTATGTTTGAAAGCGGGCTTTCGCTTATGAAAAGAGAGGCAAAACACGACGGAAAAGAGCCACTTTATGATGAAAAAGACGTACAAAAGACACTTCGATTGTGGAAGGAAATCCATTATCACAAAGACTTCGAATTAGCCCCCAACTACAGCGTATATCTTAAGGATGCGGGGCACATTTTAGGCTCATCTATCTTCGAAATCACCCACAAAACCACCTCGGAGAGCCGTAAAATAGCGTTTACGGGCGATTTGGGTAACAGCCCTACTCCTTTACTTAAGGATGCAGAACCGCTCTCCCTCGACGTAAATTATGTATTAATGGAGTCTGTATATGGGAATAGAAATCATGATACGAACATGAAGGAGAGAACAAATGCTTTGAAAGAAGTGATTCAAGAATCAACAAAAAGAGGGGGAACACTAATAATTCCAGTGTTTTCTATAGAGCGAACACAAGTTATTTTGCATGAGATGAATCACTTAGTTGAGGAGAAGCAGATTGAAAGCGTACCAGTTTTCCTAGACTCACCCCTTGCGATAAAGGTGACGGATATTTATCGCAACTATATGCATAACTTCAAAAAGCATGTGCAAGAAGACATTAAAACCGATAAGGATATTTTTGATTTTCCACGTCTTGAGCTTACTGTCTCGAGTGACCAGTCAAAGAGTATCGCGCACCAGCATGGCCCAAAAATTATTCTAGCAGGAAGTGGTATGAGTCACGGTGGACGAATTATGTTTCATGAAAAGATTTATCTAGGCAACCCCAAAAACACAATTCTTTTTGTCGGCTACCAAGTTCCTGGAACAACAGGAAGGCAAATCCAAGACGGAAATAAAGTTGTTGACATAATGAAAAAAAAAGTAAAAGTACGGGCACACATCGAAACCATTTCAGGATTTTCCGCACATAAAGATTCCGATCATCTTGCAGAATTTGTTGAACCAATCGTCGACACCGTCGACAAAATATTCTTGGCAATGGGCGAGCCAAAGTCATCGATGTTTCTGGCGCAACGTTTAAGGGATTACTTCGAAGTAAATGCCGTGGTCCCCAAAGTGGGAGATACTCATGACATAGATTTTTAAACACGGGCCATCTCTTTTGTAGTCAAAATAAAAAAAACTAACGAGTCCGACTAAAGAAAGAAAAAATGACACCACGAAAAGGCTACTTTGTCTTAAAGATTTGTGGTACTCTCTAAATATATAGGGCTAGTTTAATACTAGCCAGGTCCATTTTGGCGAGGGCATTGTATTTACATGTGCATATGGGATGGATAAAACCTAAAAAACTAGATGACGGAACAAGAAAACCTTCAGAGTGTGAGGCTTTTGAAGCTAAGCGAGAAAGAAGCGGAATACACTCCCTCACAGCAAAAGAAGACGCAACAATTAAAAGGAGAAAGAAAAGAATAAAAGCGGCGCTAAAAGAGCAACTAGCAATAGGGAAAATTGATAGAGCCAGATACAATTCACTGAAAAAACGTATGAATGACATATCTGATGAATTAGTAGTTTTTGGAGAATCTGCAGGAGTTATACTTGGCACAAAATATGTTTGCGGAGTGCTTGATAAAGAAGACTTCGATCAAATCAAGTGTGATTTTCTTCCCGTAGATTTGGAAGAAGAGAAAAGCCAAATCATTTCTGAAATAGAAAAACGAAAAGAAAGCCTAAGAGTATTTAAAGAAGTTTGTTCTCATGACAAAAACGTATGCCAAAAATGCCATTGTGATAAAGGGTTGTTTTCTTCACTTAAAAAGGTAGAAGGAATGAAACTTTGCAACAGCTGTTTTAATGTATATGAGAAACATAAGCACTTTGATGGGTATCATGGAAAATATATAATTGCATCTCCCACTGAGATAGACGAAGACACCACCCCAACCTTCACCCTACGAGAAGACGCATATAACTAGTTGACCCCTGACACTATCTGCGATTTATCAAAAAGGAGGTTTTTTGTTTTGTCCATACTCAAGGTTTGGAAGAATATGCTATTCTTCGAGTGGAAGGAAGCGTCCAAAAGGGGAGAAAAATCGTGAGTAGCCATGCTCAATTAGCGGCATCTCCTGAAGAGGACGATGTCCATGTGTTCGCGTTTAGAAGCTCGATGTGCGGTCTCATAAAAGGAATACCAAGTAAATGGCCCAAAAATGTTCGAGGAGTGCCACTGGACAGGTGGGAAGAAGCAACATGTAAGGAGTGTAGGGACGCCGCAAAAAACCATTCATCACGCTAGAAGCACTACGAAAAAGCCCCGCACCAGGGGCTTTCTTGCCATTTTGCAGGATATTTCTTTCACACGGCGATGATATACTATTTTTATGAAATTTACAGACGTACAAAAAGATTTAAAAAAAATTTCGAGCAAAAAACGCAAAGAAGCTAACGAATGGTTTTTCAAAACAGGAAAAGGCGAATATGGGCATGGCGACAAGTTTATAGGTGTTTCAATGCCGAAGGCAAGAGTCATTGCAAAAAAATATATCAACCTTCCCATTCCGGAAATAAAAAAACTTCTTTCATCGAAAATTCACGAAGAACGCATGACAGCACTTATCATTCTTTCATATAAATTTGAGAAAGGTGATAGAAAATTACAGAAAAAGATTTATGATTTTTATTTGAGAAATATAAAGTACATAAATAATTGGGATTTGGTAGATGTTACGGTTAATAAAATTGTTGGCGCATATTTATGGGGAAGCAATAAAAAAGATAGAAAGATTTTGTATTCATTCGCGCGTTCAAAAAATATGTGGGAGAGACGCATCGCCATTGTTGCAACGTCGTATTTTATATATCAAGACGATTTTGACGACACACTCAAAATCGCAAAAATACTCCTCAACGACGAAGAAGACCTTCTACACAAAGCAGTCGGCTGGATGCTTCGTGAAGTTGGAAAGCGTAATCAAAAATCTGAAGAAGCTTTTCTAAAAAAACACTACAAGAAAATGCCTCGCACAATGCTTCGCTATGCTATTGAAAGATTCCCTGAACCAAAACGCAAAGCGTATTTAAAGGGGATTATTTAAAATATTTTTTAAGGCAACCACTCAAGTATTGCATCAGCGGATTTTTTCCAGTGTTTTCCTATTAAAATTCCGGGATGCGTCGCGTCTTCTATTTCTACAATTGGGGCTCCGTAATACTCTGCTTGCGCACGTGCCTTTTTTATTCCAATTCCAAATCCTGGAAGTGAAGTTCCATTTGCTGCTCCAATAAAAAGAAGTGGCATATTTAATTTTTCTTTGGGAATAGAAACTCCTATTTTCCTATCAGTTCTTGCAACACCAGACTCAACTTTCAAATTCATTTTCAATTTCATTAATCGCCACGGGTAAATATCTGGAAGAAGCATCATTGTTTTAATTGGATTACGGGGCATGCCAGAATCTTGTGGAGTATATGACAGAGGATAGTGTTTCTCCTCACTTGTTTTTTGTACTTCAAGAGGAGGACTTCCATCAATCGAAACAGTTCCGCTTGAGCCGTGTTGTGCGCTATACATAAGAGCAACAAGACCCCCCATAGAATGGCCGACGACAATAGGATTTTCTAACGGAAGGGTATCTATTGCATCTTTCACATCATTTACATAGTCTTGCATGCTAGTGCCTTCTACAGTTCCACCACTTTTGCCATGACCACGAAGATCAAGAGCGTGTGTGTTGTGGCCATGATGCGCAAAGTAGTCCATGTACAAATCAAATGCCCACGCACCACCCCACGACATGTGTATGAAGAATATGTCACGGGTGCCTGCATTTGTAGTTACAGGAGACACACTTACAACACGCACATCACCAACCATTCTTTCTGAACGTTTTATCATATTCTTATTATACCCCCTATTTACGAGTCCCTTTATTTAGCAAACACGTCAGCAATTTCTTTTGCTACTTCACTTAGAAGAGTTTCAGATTTTACAAAGTATTTGCTTGCGCCAAGTTTTTCCGCTTCTTTTTTGTTCTCCTCTTCTTCAAGATTGCTCAAGATAAATATTGGTATGTTAGTTTGCTTTTTTCGAAGTGCTTTGAATATTTCGAAACCACTTACTCCCGGTACCAACAAATCAAGAAGTGCCAAATCAAACGATCTTTGAGCCACAATTTCTTCTGCTTCATTTCCATTTTTTGCTACAACCACCTCAAAACCATATTCTATTAAAAACATACTGAGAGCGTCGCACAACATGTCTTCGTCTTCAAGAATTAATATGGAAGCTTTCTTTTTTTCGTGTTTTCTATCCTTACCAGTAGGCCGAACGGCGGTCGTGAGGTAAGAAATTTTTGTTTCCCATTTGTCTGAGTCAGGCTCGGTAGTTGTGTAGCGTAGATATTCCTCGATTATAAACTTATTTATATACACTCCTGTTTTCACAATTGCATCATGCATATGCTTGTGTACACCAGGGAGAGCAGAGTGGTTTCCTTTGTGCATAATCGTAAGTGCACTAGACTCTTCTATTTCCAAAATAGCAAATTGTGAATTTACGATTACCACTTTTTCTGATACTGGATACCCAATAAAAAGACGCAGACTTAAACTATCAGGCTTCGATTCATAAATCGCCACGTGGTGTCCCGGAATAGAAATATCATTTTCATTAGCAAAAGCGAGTACTTTCTGTAGCATTTGCAAAAATTCATCAGGGTTCTTAAATGTGCGTGTATCCTTCTCAATGAACATTCCTATAAACTTACTCGTAGGAAATTTTTCTTTTTTTATTTCATCCATTGTGCAAGTATATCATTTTTGGATATTTGAAATACCCAAGATATTAATACTTTAAAGAGGAAAAATGTTTAGCTATTGACAAAAACCATAAATATAATATAAATTCTCTAGCCCGAACTTTTGGAGTACCTCATGCCTTTTGTAGAACACTTTCCCCTGACAGCGGCCATCTTAATGATTATAATTTTCCTTGTTGTTTTGGCTGCCATAATCAAAGTGGTTATACATCTCACTTCGACTCCGGTTACAGTGAAGGATATTGTGCCGATACAATACATACCATACGAAAACGAAATAACGATATATAGGCGCTCTGATAATCTGTACTACCAGAGAATTGGCTCAGACACGCAGGTTCAAGTGGTTAGGTTGAGGGATGGTGGAGTCCACAAACTTGGCAATCCTTTTCCAACAAAACCAAACGAACTTGTACAAATTGTCGAGATTCGACATGTTTAAACCCCGCATTGCGGGGTTTTCGTTTACTTCTTTGCTTCGTTTACTATTCGTTCGAATGTTTCAGGATCCTCACTTGCCAGACGAGAGAGGATTTTCCTATCAAGGGCAATCTCTTTCTTGTTTAGCGCATCGATAAATTTGCTGTAATTCATATCAAAGCCACGAACCGCTGCATTTAGTCGTACGGTGAAAAGACGACGGAAGTCAGACTTCTTTCGTCTTCGGTGGTTAAACGCATGTACACCAGCGTGACGGATTGCTTCTTTTGCCTGTTTTTCTTTAGTTGAACGACCAAAACGATAGCCTTTAGCCATCTTCAATACATTTCGACGTCGTTTTGCTTTGGTTGTTCCTCGTTTTACTCGTGCCATGTTATTTCTTTAAAAATCGTGCCTTAGCTTTGCTAGACATCTGTACATTCTGGGTACGTTTCTTAGCAAGTCTCTGTGTTCCAGAGGCCTTAGCATTGAAATGGTTCTGCCCAGTGGTTCTTCCCACGACCTTACCATTTTTTGTTACTTTTAATCTTTTTGAATATGACTTATTTGTTTTCATCTTTCTTCTTTGTTACAGCTTCAGGCTTTATTTTAGCTTTTGCTTGCGCCTTCAGCACAGGTTTTTGGCCATTGTCTTCCGCCGACGCCTTCGGCTTGGCTTTGATTTTGCCATCGCGCTCAAGCGTACAAGATAGTCCCTTAGGACTCTTTTTGATAGGATCAGCTATCTTAAACGGCTCTGTTACAAGTTTGAGGAATGATTCCAGTCTCCCTTTAAGGAAACTGAATTCCATATACTTGTACCTACCGCGCAGGAACAAATCTACTTTAATTCGATGTCCCTCGCTTAACCATTCATCAATCCTGTTCTTTTTAAGGTTTAGGTCGTGTTCACCTGTACCTATCTTGATTTGGATGATTTTAGTCTCAGTAACGTGTGCTTTTGCCTTAATGTCACGCTGCTTTTTCTTCTGATCGTACTGAAATTTACCATAGTCCATGATTTTTGCAACCGGAGGCCTGGCTTTGGGGGATATCTCTATAAGGTCCAATTCCTGCTCGCGGGCAAGCTTAAGGGCCTCCTCTTTGGAGATAACGCCTATATTTTCGCCCTCTGCTCCAACAACACGAAGCTCTGAGGCGAATATTCCTTCATTAATCAGTACTCTTTCTTTCAAAATGGCTTATTTCCTTGCGCATTAAGCACACAAGTGCCGTAAAATATACCATATATGCTGTGTATAAACAACAGTTTTTAACTATTTTGGACTTATTTATAGCGGTCGCTCTACCTTTTGCCTCTTAGGTGCTTGCTGTCTAAGCGAGAAGTTCTGTTATGCCCACAGACTTAGGAGGTAATTTTGGTGGCAGGAGGCCAGGAAATGCCCCATATTTGGAATATTACCAACTTTTGTCCACAGCAGATTATGGAAAAGCAATTTTCCTAAAAAACCGTGGAAAAATATAAGTCTTGACCATCGAGATTTGCCCTTTTTTGCCAAAAATGGCCAAATAAAGTTATTCACAGGTTATTTGAAAATGTCCTTTGTTTTAAGCAAATATAGCTCTACAATAATAGTGTAGACGTCGGTCTTGACTATCGAGATTCTCGAAATTCCCCAGTTTCCCAAATCTTGACCCCCGAGACCCTCATATTTTTGGCGATATGGGAAAATCAAAGGACAAGTTCATAACTCTTAAGGAGGCCGCAGAGATATCTGGGTATGCTCCTGACTATGTCGGACAACTTATTCGTGGAGGTAAGTTGGAAGGTAAGCAGGTATTCTCCAATGTCGCATGGGTGACAACGGAGGACGCTATCCGTGAATACATGGATCGGTCTAAAAAAGGAGGGAAGAGCACTGCGGCAGTGCCTTCTCTTTTTTCGTTTAAGAGCTTTGGGAAAAGCGAAAGCTACCGTCGTCTGTACAAGACTTTACTCCACGTACTTATAGGAATTGGTGTTTTGTTTGCACTATTTCTTTTCTACATATTATCAATCAACCTTGAGAACTATTTAGAGAAGAGGGCAGCTGACAAAGCAGTAGAACGAGCGTCTACCATAGAACCACAACCAATTCCTGATGTGCCGCAATTACCACTATAAGCATGAGCTACTCATTCCCGCGTTTCCTAAATGTGAAGAGAGCTCTCCTTGGGGCGCTTACCCTACTTTTATTTGTGAGCGCCTCTACAGTGGTAAACGCAGCGCCCGGAGTTCCAGAAATTTTACACTATCAAGGAAGACTACTTGATGCAAATGGAAATCTATTAGGGGGAGCAGGAACAGATTATTGTTTCAGATTAAGCTTCTTCGATGATGAAACCGTTGGTGGTCCTGATACACAACTATGGCCAACAGGTAGCCCGGGGGACATGACGGCGCAAGTTGTGAACGGAGTATTTGCAATTGGTATCGGGGACGTTGGTGCTGGAGGCGACACTCTAGATTTTAATTTCACTGATGACATTGCGTATTTGAATATTGAAGTTGCGACTCAAGTAGGCGGATCATGTGGTGGAGGGGACGAAGTATACGAGAACCTAAGTCCTCGTCAAAGAATTCTTTCATCTGGCTATGCCATTAATTCAGGAAGTGTCTTTGGAGCGGGGCAATCGGCAATTGGTACAACAACCGCAGAGGATAACGCAGTTCTTACGATAGAAGCAACGAGCACATCCGCTGTAGGCCTTGTAATACGCCGTATGGCAGGGCAAGTATCAAATCTTTTTAATGTTATATCAGAAGCGGCAGTAAATCTTTTTACGATTACAGAGAGCGGTAATGTTGGTATCGGCACATCAACACCGTATGCAAAATTGTCAGTAGTCGGGGACGTTGTCGCAGCAAGCTACGCTGCGACAACAACCGCTACTTCAACCTTCGCAGGTGGGATAGATGTTTTAGCAATAAATCAAACGGGGGCGGCCTCATCAACTTTTAATAATGGAATAGATTTAGCAAATGGTTGTTTCGCTATAAATGGAACATGTCTTGGAGACTCTTCAGTTTCTGCCATCTCTGATTTAACCGATGTTGATACTGCAGGAGCTGCAATTGGAAATGTTTTATCGTGGGACGGAGCGGATTGGGTAGACACCGCAACAAGCTCACTTGCTATTGCTCTCTCTAACACAACAGGAACTCTTACAGTCTCCCGAGGTGGTACAGGAAGTACAACTCCGACCAATTTTCTTTTTGGTAACGGTGCAGGCACACTTACTTCAACATCAACCATTGCGCAGAACTTTATTGACTCTGCTATCGCAAGAACAAACAATGTTCTTACTTTAGCTTCTTGGTATGCAACGGATACTGATGCCCTTTCTGAGGGAACAAATAATTTGTATTACACAGACTTAAGAGTTGATACAAGAATTATTGCGAGTTCGACAATTGTAAATCTTGATTGTGCAACAGGACAAGTTGCAAAAGGTGACGGAGCTGGCGGTTGGGTGTGTGGAGCCGACGTAACGGGTGGCGCTGGTGGCGCTGGGGTGTGGGCAACATCAACTGACGATCTTGCACAGTTTCCAACAGTTTCATCTCGAGTGGTTGTAGTTGGTGGAAGTGCAACAACAACGGTAGGCGACATATTCGAAGTAATTGGTTCATCACAGCTTGACGCAGTAACAGTAACCGGGACTCTAGACGTTGGTGGACTTGCTACGCTTACATCTGGGTTTATTGCAAACTCATCTTCTACAGTAAACAGTGGACTTACAATTGCTGGAATTGCTACGTCAACAGAAAATCTTGTTGTTCTTGGAGCTGGGACTTCTACCTTTTCAAATGGAATAAATATTACTGGCGGATGTTTTGCACTAAATGGTGGATGTCTTGGAGGCAGTGCTGTAACAGTTATTTCAGACCTAACTGACGCTGATACAGCAGGGGCAAGCTTTGGAGATGTCCTCTCGTGGGACGGGGCAGATTGGGTAGATACAGCAACAAGCACCTTAAACATTGCGCTTTCAAACACAACAGGGACATTGCAGGTGGCACGAGGAGGCACCGGAAGCACTACTCCAACTAACTTTCTCTTTGGAGATGGGGCGGGTGTTCTTGTTTCAACTTCGACTATTTCACAAAATTTTATTGACTCTGCTCTGGCGCGCTCAACAGATGTCCTTACCCTCTCTGCGTGGTATGCAACAGATACGGACGCACTCTCCGAAGGCTCTGTTAATCGATACTACAATACACTTCTCTTTGCAGCGGACTTGGCGGCAACTACAACAACCGCTCTTTCTGAGGGGACGAACCTTTATTGGACGGACGTACGATTTGATAATAGATTAACTGCAACAACGTCTCTTCCAAACCTTGCTACCCTTTCCGGGCTTGTAAGCTTTGGCTCAACCACCGCAACAACAACAGCCACAGGGAATCTTCATGTTCTAGAAACTTTTCAAGTAGGAAGCGGTTCGCTTTATCTGACAAGTGCTGGAATTAATGGTTCAGGTGCTGTTGGAATTTCTTCTGGAGCAAATACCGACATTACTCTAAATCCAGCAGGCACGGGGGATGTAACCATAGGGGGCGGTCGCTTAGTATACGACGGACTAACAGGAAATATCGGCATAGGAACATCAAGTCCTTATGAATCACTTTCGGTTGCAGGAAGTGTTGTTGCGAATGCTTTTATCTCAACCTCAACAGTAACTTCAGTGTTTACGGGCGATATCATTGCAGATTTGATTACAGTTTCTTCAACCACGGCAACTAGTACATTTGCAAATGGAATTGACATAACAGACGGCTGTTTTTCAATTAACGGAGGATGTTTAGGTGGCAGTGCGGTTACAGTCATCTCAGATTTAACCGATGTAGATACAACAGGAGCTGCATTCGGAAATGTCCTTACATTCCAAGGCGGCAACTGGATTGACACCGCAACGTCCAGCCTTAACATTGCACTTTCAAATACAGTGGGTACCCTTGCAGTTAATCGAGGAGGTACAGCAACAACTTCTCCTACAAACTTCCTATTCGGCACCGGAAGCGCAATCATCTCAACTTCAACCATTGCTCAGAACTTCATTGATTCTGCCCTTGCCAGAAGTACAGATGTTCTAACTCTAGCTAGTTGGTATGCAACTGATACTGATGCGCTTTCTGAAGGCTCCACCAATTTCTATTACACCCAAGCGCGCTTCGACGCTGACATACTTTCAACTACAACAGATGCACTCTCTGAAGGTACACTAAATCGCTATTACAATACTCTTCTCTTTGCAACTGATTTAGCTGCAACTACAACAACTGCTCTTTCAGAAGGAATTAATCTCTACTACACAGCTGACCGAGTTGCAGGAGTCATTGCAGGAACAACAACTGATGCACTTGCAGAAGGAAGCACCAACTTCTACTACACCCAGGCGCAATTCGACGCTGACATTCTTGCAACCACAACTGACGCACTTAGTGAAGGTTCAACTAATCTCTACTGGACTGATTTAAGGTTCGATGACAGGCTTGCCGGTACTACCACACTAAACAACTTAACCACACTTGCAGGACTCGCATCTGTCGGAACAGTTGGAGCTACTACTACATTCTCTGGAGGCATCAATGTTACGGATGGATGTATTGCCCTAGGTGGAGGATGTCTTGGAGGAAGCAGCGTTAGTGTCATCTCAGATTTAACCGATGTAGATACAACAGGAGCTGCATTCGGAAATGTCCTTACATTCCAAGGCGGCAACTGGATTGACACCGCAACGTCCAGCCTTAACATTGCACTTTCAAATACAGTGG
>Ga0255052_10002435_pt1 | contig 13440 bp, 11 predicted proteins | sample JV7_2_21_MG_FD_188632 | JGI IMG/M metagenome (GOLD analysis project Ga0255052, IMG submission 188632) | Seawater microbial communities from Jervis Inlet, British Columbia, Canada - JV7_2_21 | ecosystem: Environmental > Aquatic > Marine > Inlet | place: Canada: British Columbia | collected... | reverse complement strand
CAGATCCATAGTATCTCCCTGGAGGTATCACCGCCATTATATTACCGCTCGGAAAGAGTGTCAAGACCCAAAGACATCTGTCATCATCGCCGCAAAAACTGCCGGCGGCTTGCAATCCTCACCGGGACTTTTAGATTAACCTTTCAGTGATCATATTTCACGTGTGACCACAAAGTGTAAGACCACACACGATCCCATAAAGAACGTGTACACTCTGAAAACAAAATGAATGGGAACAGAAAGGGTCAGATGAAACCCTTGAGGGAAGCCGCTGTCGCTGGTGTCCTCAGAACCCCTTTCCTGAAGCCGGGGACCTCTTTTTCTGGAGTACCTGAGGCTGAAATCATCAGGCTTGTGACCGGTGAACTTCTTTTCTCTTCTATGATTGAACCATCCATTATCGACACCGTCGTTCTCGCCTCCTCGTTCCCCTCTGAAAGGTCGGTACACAGGGATGTTCATTCATCCTGCATGGCACTGGGATTCGACAGACATTTTCGGATATTTTCCCTGTACTCCGGTGATTCCTCCGATCTCACAGCGATCGTCGAAACTGCCATGAGAATTTCGACTGGCGAATCGGAGGCCGCTATTGTCGTAGGCGTGGGTGTCGGGAAAAATGTGTTCGGACAGGAATTGCCGCACGTGTCGAACTTTCCCTCCCTGGAAGTAGTCGAACGATATCCTTCTACCCTGGAGGAGAGGGAATCATATGTAAAAAACTCGATCGAGAAAGCCCGGGAGGCATCAGAAGAAGGAAACAGATCGGGCATGAAGCTGATGGCCCTGCCTCCGTTATTCGAAGAGGTGATAGACAGAGATGATCTTGTTGAAACTGATGAACCGGGTGACAATGAGCTGCCCCGGGTTATGATGTGTGATTTTTATGCCCCGCAGCGGGAGGGAGTGGGTGCGCTCCTTCTGACGACTGCAGATAAAGTTAAAGCAAAAGGTAAAGATGAGGTGTTCGTATTATCACAATTCAAGCACCTGGGTGTCCCCGCGCACCTGCGGGGGGCTGGTGCTGCTGTCGCTCTCGAAGCCCTGCTCAAGGAAAGACAGCTTCCGATCGATCACCTTGACGAACTCGAGATCATGGAAACCACGTCAGCACAGGTGCTGTCGTCCCTCAAGGCACTCCAATCCACCTCCCCGCTCGGTGATGGCACAGAGAAAGAGTTCTCAGTAAATTCGTCAGGTGGATCATTGGCCTGCGGGAGTGTCCCTTCCTGTTCAGGTATCAGAATGCTTGCCGGTCTGACAGAGCGGCTTGGAAAAAACAATGGGCGTCTCGGCGCCCTGGCATGTGAAGGCTCCGGAAACGAGGCACTGGCGCTTCTCGTTGAAAGATCATGAGGTAAATATGCCGGATATCGTCAGCTCACGAAAAACAGACGATGGCCTGTTGTATATCATCTGCGATATGGATGAAACGGGAGAGGTCGCCTACCTCAGGGAGATGTTCCGGGAGCTCAGGGGACTCCTCGAGAATCGCGAAAACTCTGAAGTATGCAGGGCTATTGCTATTCGAGTGGGTGGCGATTGCGGTGCTGCCACTGGCTACCCGGTGACGGAACTACTCGACATGACCCAGAATGAAGCGCGGCGTTTCTGCTTCGAATCCCAGGACACGGTCAAACTCATCAGGGCCCTGGAGATACCGTCGTATTGCCTTATGGGAGGCACTATCGCGGGTCCATCTCTCGAGATCGCACTTGCGTGTGAGAAGAGGATACTCTCCCTCGATACCGGCAGCTGTATCAGGTTTCCCGAAATCGGCATGGGTATCATCCCTCCATTCGGCGGGGTTTTCGACCTTATAGCAAAGCTCGGGGTGCCGCGTGTCCTGGATCTACTTGAATCCTGCGCAAGCATACCGCCTGCTGAAGCCCTCGAATTGGGCATTGTAGATCATCTCGCAAGGGCTGACATGCTTACTGAGGCAGCATACCTGCTTTCCATTCACGAGGAACAGTATGCCGTACCGGAGGAGGGGGAGGGCCCGGAAAGCCTGACTGATCTTTTGTCAAGATTGTGGTCAGACAACCGGGTAAGGAAGCTTGTCCAGATCTCTGCTGCTGCAAGAAGGGCAGAGAGATCGCTCAATCCTGGTGTGAGGGAAGCATTTGTGGGTGTCCTCGAGATGATCAGAGAAGGCCTGTCGTCCGGCATAGAAGAAGGCCTTTTGGTCGGAGCGAGGAACTTCACCGATCTTCTCAGCACACAGTCCAATCGAAGTATCCTGTCTCTGTCGGGAAAGCGCTCCCGCCTTGTATCATGGGTCCGGGGAATATCTGCCAGAAATGCTGCTGATGGCAGGATAATAACCGTCCTGGGCGATTCAAAGAGATCGGTCGAATGGGTGGTGAGGTTCGCCTCGAAAGGATTTGCTGTGAGGCACGTGACCGACGACATTCGCCGATTCAGCGAATTGATGAAGGAACGGCTCCACGGAGGGGAGAGGTGCCTGAACAGGATATTCCCGACCACTCATACTGAAGGTCTCGAATCCAGCGCATTGGTGATTGCCGCCAACGGGGATAGAGAAATCCAGGAACTCGGCGGTCTGGTGAGAAAAGCTGTCAGCATTACGTCCTCACCGGTCCCTGTAGTGATAGATATCGAACCGCTTCCTTTCCTGGTTTCCGAGCTGCCGCTGCAGTCGAAGCACAGGGTGTACGGGATTACAAGCTTCGGAGTAGATGAAAAAAAGACGCTCGTAGAGCTTTCCCTCCTCGATGATGTTCAGGAGGACGGCTTACATGAACTGCTCCCCTTCTTCAGCAATCTTGACACCCTGACCGTCGTAATCCGTGAGAGCCCCGGCGGGCTGTGCAGAAGAATTCTTACCGCTTTCCTGACCGAAGCCCTGAGGCTTATCGAAGAAGGCGTCGGACTCTTGAGGATCGAGGAAGCCGCTCTCTCGGCAGGTCTTTCCGTGGGTCCATTCTGGATCCTGGACAACATCGGACTGAGTAACTATCTGGAAACTTCCACGTTTTTAAATGTAAGACTCGGGGAAAGGTTCCAGCCGCCTGGTGTACTTTCCCGGCTGCAGGAGTTGGGTGTGGCAGGTCGGTCCGCCAGCAAGGGGTTCTATGTCCATTCTGACGAAACACCTTATCTGGATGACAGCCTTTCCCCTGCGGGAGGCAAACAGGTAGACCCTGCCCGCTACGATGAAGTTATACAGGAAAGACTCTTCTATTCAGTTGTAGGTGAAGCCGTCCGGGTATTCAGTGAAGGTGTAACGCCGCATCCCGAGATCGTGGATGTCGCAGTTGACTATCTGGGCATATTCCCGTCTCATCTTGGCGGACCGCTGCACCACGCAGCGCTGACCGGTACTGCACAACTGGTGCGAAAATTCGAGAAACTTTACAGGAGCTGGGGTGTCCAGTTCGAACCACCCGATCTGCTGTACTCGAACTTCAGTGAACGAACCCCTTCGCCGTTCACAGTTGCGAACAAGGTGTAATCCCTGAAAACCCGCCATCTCAGTACCCTGCTCTTGAAAAAAACGGTGAGGGTACTTAATAAGAAATAGTGAGGTATCACATGTTTCTGGAGGTTAATATGGTTACCGCAGCTTTAGTTATTGTTTCCTTGCTGATAGCCTCGAGCAATCTCGAGGCGCAGATGAAAAAGGGTGAGGTGGTTGCGACGGTAGAGGGAGATCCCATGTACTTCGTTCTCCCTCCCGGCACCATCCCGGCTATAACAGCCCCCGTCTTCGTCAGCGGAGATGAGGCAAACCGGCAAATGGCAGACGACGAGCCTGTTCTGGGTATTGTCGTCGGGAATGAGGCGAGTGCGTATTCCCTCTGGCAGCTCGACGCCCATGAAATAGTGAATGACCGCATAGGAGATGTTCCTATCGCAGTGACCTGGTGACCACTCTGCTACACGGGCGTGGTCCACGTCCGTCAGATCGAAGATCGTACGCTTAATTTTTTAGTGTCGGGCAGATTGTGGAGAAATAGTCTCATAATGATGGACCGGGAAACGGAAAGTTACTGGAGCCACATAACCGGTGAAGCACTCCTCGGAGAAATGAAGGGCAAACACCTGAAAAACATGCCCGCTGTTCACACCACGTGGTCAAGGTGGATTGCCGATCACCCGCAAACGAGAGTTTTGAAGAAGGACAAAACCGTCAGTTCCTCTCAATACGAGAATTACTTCAAGGATCCCGACAAGGTTGGGATTTTCAGGGCAGAGTGGCTGAAAGAGCGCCTTCCGGCCAAGAAACTGGTTCACGGGTTGACGCACGGACCCCATGCACTTGCCGTGACGGCTGAAAAACTCGAAAAGGATCATCTGATACAGACTGAGCTGGACACCGGCGGTGTGATCGTGGTGAAGAACACGGACGGCGGCGTTCGGGCCTATTCGACGAATGTTGATAAGACTACTCTTACCTTCAACATCGGGGATTCTCCCGGTGTGTTCAAAGACGCAGGCACAGGCTCGTCGTGGGATCTCGGTCGGGGTGAGTGTACCGGAGGAGCGCTGAAAGGAAAAAAACTCGAGGAACTCACGGTGACCGCCGCTTTCTGGTTTGCATGGAGCGGTTTCTATCCTAACACCGCAGTGATCGACTGACCTTACTCGAGGTGAGTGCTCAAGGTGCGTGCTCAAGGTGAGAAAAATACGGGAGAAGAACCCAGTGTCTCGGTGTTCACCCGCCAGGAGTTCCTCTGGTCGTTCGGGATTAACAGCTTGAAGAGGTGCTCACCGGGGGGTACGTTCCTTACAACAAAATGGTCGTTGTCGTCACAAGGGATCAAGAGCCATCCATCCATCTCCAGTTGAAATGGCACATCAGGGTGTCTGTTCATCTGGACCTGTCCCCTGATCGTGCTGAGCGATGCCTTCTCTGTACCCAGCAGCAGAGCTGCTATCCCGGAAAATATCGAGTACGCTTCACTCATGCCGTAGCCCCCGGAGTACGTTCGTTCTTCTCTGTCACTGGTACCTATGTCGCTGCACATCACAGAAATGGCCGGACATGGGGTATGTCTCAGTACGTAGGAATACTCCCCCCTGACTCCTGCCTTCTCACCGGATTCAAAGAACCACTCCGAGGCGATCGATACTGCAAGTGCCTGTCCCGATTCTGAGGTGCCGTAGTGAGCTATGTATGGTGTGACACCTCTGGAGTCTGTTGCGTCATGCCTGAGGGATATGAAGTAGTCGGCCCCCTGGCTGTTGGCAAGTGCGACCCTTTTATCCGGGGGTACACTCCTGTCCCCGGTCCGGGTCATTGCCACGACTGCTCCTGCCGTCTCGAGGTGCTCTGCCAGTTTGTGAGCAATCCTGAGATTCAGATCCGTTGATCTCGTCCCGGAAGGACCAGTTGCCCCGATATATTCACCCCCTCCTTCCGGATCGATCACAAAAACCTTCCCCATCAATGCTCCGCTGTACACAGGTTCCATCATCAGCATCCTGAGGCCGCTGTCCCTGCCTCTCTCATCTGTGTTGATCACTCCCACGTAGGGTCTGTAGCCATTCTTTGTGGCGGTTATCCTGTGCTCGCCCCTCGAAAGACCTTCGCTGAAAACGTATCCGTCCCTGTTCGTGATGAGGATCTGATCCTTATCTACTCTCACTTTCACCCCGGCCAGAGTAACACCAAGTGTGCCGTCCGTGAACTTGACCGCGAGTGGAAGAAGTACATCCTCGTACGATCTGAGAGTCACCGTCCGGCTGATGGACGACGAAGAAAGTCTGCACGTGTGATCGCCAGGGATGCCGGAAGTGAGGTAGAAATTGGCTGTTCCATCTAATGTCCTTGCTGTCCTCGAACCCTCGATGCTGTTGGGTAGTGTGACCTGAACAACTGTCCCGTCAACAGTGGGGTTACCCTGGGCGTCAACCGCCGTCACTTCGAGCAGAAACGGCGTCTTCGCCGCTGCGGGGATTCTGGCCGGCCGGGTTCTGGTCAAAAGAGCAGCCGGCTCTGTTATGGTATTGAATCCAACCTTCGTTTTTCTCGAGGAATTGCCCATTAAGTTCCTGAACTGGATCTCAATCGAGTGGAGGCCCGAGACCAGCGGTTCGGTCACCAACACCTTGAGTTGGTCACCTGACCCTTCGAAACTCCAGTCAACAGTCTCCCCGTCCAGCGTGATGTTCAGGGTCGATCTGTCTATGCCGCCGCCACCCACTCCGGGGTCGAGCTGTACTCTGATGACAGGTGTGGCGCTCGTGAGCGTTGCTCCGTCGGCCGGGTAATCAACCGTGGCCCGGGGGATCCCCCTCGAAAAGTAGTCGATGATCCCGAGCAGGTACACTCGGGCCTCGAGGAGCTGCTTCTCCTTGACCCTGATCTTCTTCTCCACCCGCGGGTTCGAGATATAGGATGCCTCCCCGAGCAGTGATGGATTGTCGTTATTCCTCAACACGTGGTAGTTGCCAGGGATAAGGGCATTCTCGGTTACACCCAGGTTCAGGACCATGTGTTTGTGAACGTACCGAGCTGCATCCAGTGAGGGGCCGTCATCTTCCATGCGGTAGTACGTTTCGATGGCGTTATAATCCCTGTTACCTGAGGCTGTGCTGTTGTGATGAATAGAAATGAACAGATCGGCTTCGAGTGAATTTGATATCTCTACCCTCCTGCCCAGATCCAGTACCACTGATCGGTTTTCTCCGGGTGAGAGCAGGTCTGTGTCGCCGGTCCTCGTGAGAATTACGTTCACCCCGCAGTTGTTCAGCATTCTCTGCAGCTCGAGCGCGACACCAAGGTTCACGTCGGCTTCCCTCGTCTTCTTCTTGCCAACCGCGCCGTCGAAGTCCCCCCCGTGACCGGGATCTATAACGATCGTCCTGCCGACAAGGACAGAAGCATCGTAGTCGGCAAAGGATTCTGTGAGCCCCCGGTAGAGAGGGTCCTGGCGGGATATGAAAGGGATTTTCGCACAGGAAAGTAATGCGAGTAAGAACAGAGAGATAGATATAAAAAGTGCTGTTGCCCTCATAGTGACAGTACCTTTAGTCCCAATATGTCTTCAAAAGAATAGTATATTCTTTGTACTGCCTGCTGGCAAGCCCCCGAACCACACGGGATCACCTTGAAAGAGGAGAGTACAGCCGGGGTTGACAGTATACAAAAACAGCATAATATATGAGCATATGTTCACATGAGGGGGTTTTTGTGAAGGATGCGGGAGAACGAGGGGGGAAGGAAAATCGGTCCGTTGATCCCGATCGAGTGGGAAGGGTGAGGTACCGTATGGCAAGCGAAGAGACGCTCGAGAGGCTGGCCGACATGTACAGGGTACTGGGGGACCCGACCCGTGTGAAGATTATCCATGCTCTCTCTCTGGAGGAACTCTGTGTGTGTGACGTCGCCGCGCTGCTCGAGGTCAGCCAGTCTGCGGTTTCCCACCAGCTGCGTATCTTGAGGAACAAAAGACTCGTGAGATATCGTAGAGATGGCAAAAAAACGTATTACAGCCTGGATGATGATCACATCAGACATCTTTTTCGCCTGGGGCTCGATCACATCTCGGAATGGGGGGATTAATGGGCGGAGCGAGCATTTTTCATATAGAGGGAATGGACTGCTCGGAGGAGACCGGGCTCATCAGGAAGAAACTGGATGGCGCTGAGGGTGTCATTTCACTTGAATTCAACATTATAAGGGGTACGGTACATGTCGAGTTCGATGCTGATGTGACCGGTGAAACCGTGATCCGGGATCTGATAGAGGAGACCGGACTCCGGGTAACCTCCGGGGATGAGGAAAAGTCCCCCGGTTTCTGGGAGAGAAGAGGGATACTGCTCCTGACCGGTGTGAGCGGGTTACTTGTTTTCACCGGGTGGGTAGTGTCACTCAGTGCAGATTCGCCGATCTGGTACATCCCGTTTTTCCTGGTTGGTATCATGGTGGGGGGCTACCACATTTTCCGCAAGGGGATCACCGCCATCATGAGCGGTTCGGCGGACATGAACTTCCTGATGGGAATTGCCGTCATCGGGGCTGCAGTCATCGGTGAATGGCTGGAAGCAGGAGTGGTCGTTTTCCTCTTTTCCATGGCTCAGCTGCTCGAATCCTTCAGCCTGGAAAGGGCGAGGAAAGCCATCGAGAAACTCATGGATCTCTCGCCCGAACTTGCCAGGGTGAGGAGGGGAGGGGATGAAATTGAAATTACACCGGAAGAGGTAGATCCCGGTGAGGTCATACTAATCAAACCCGGGGAGAGGATACCTCTCGACGGGGAGGTGGTCACCGGCACATCTCATGTTGACCAGTCCCCCATCACCGGTGAGTCAAAAGTTGTTATGAAAGCACCGGGGCACGAAGTCTTCGCAGGCACACTCAACAGTGAAGGTTACCTCGAGGTCAGAGTTACCAGAGAAGCCTCGGACACAACGCTCGCCAGGATCATCCATATGGTGGAGGAAGCGAGTGCTACCCGGGCACCTTCACAGAATTTCGTGGACAGATTTGCCCGTTACTACACGCCGACGGTGCTAATACTCGCTGCGTTGGTAGCAGCAGTACCGCCGCTCCTGTTCGCCCAGCCTTTCACAGTCTGGTTCTACAGAGCACTGGTCCTTCTTGTGATCTCATGTCCCTGTGCCCTTGTGATTTCGACACCTGTCACGATCGTGTCCGCCCTGACATCAGCAGCGCGGAATGGTGTTCTCATAAAAGGGGGGGTGTACCTCGAAGGGGCTGCCTCCATCAGATCGGTGGTTTTCGACAAGACAGGTACTTTAACGACAGGGTCACTCTCCGTCAGAGAAGTGATACCACTGGGGGAAAATTCTGAAGAAGATGTACTCAGGATCGCCGCATCCATCGAAACTCACTCTGAGCATCATCTCGCCCGGGCAATAGTCGAGGCGGGTCGTGCGAAGAACCTTTCCCCGGGTGATCCGGGTGACTTCGAGAGCATCCCCGGCAAGGGAGTCCGGGCGAATCTCGACGGTAAGTATTTTCTTCTAGGGAGCCACCGCTTCATAGAGGAAGAAAATCTGTGCAACATTAAAGCTGATGAGATCATCGCGAAACATGAAAAAAGAGCACATACGACTGTCCTGCTTGCGGATCGGAAAGAGCTCCTCGGCATAATAGTCATTTCCGATACGCTCAGACCACAGAGCATATCAGCTGTTGAAGAACTCGCCAGTCTGGGTGTTGATCCCGTCGTCATGCTCACCGGTGACAACGAAGGAACAGCAAGTGCGATAGCGGGAGAACTCGGGATCCGTAATTATCATTCGGGGCTTCTTCCCGGCGAGAAGGTCGAGAAAGTGAAGGAACTACTCGATGTTCATGGTACGGTCGCTGTTGTGGGGGATGGGGTCAATGATGCCCCGGCTCTGGCTGTTGCGACCATAGGCGTGGCAATGGGGTCGACCGGAACCGACGTCGCTCTCGAGACGTCGGACGTAGCCCTTATGTCGGATGATCTTACGAGGGTTCCTTACCTTATTCGGCTGGGGCGAAAAACGCTTCGTGTCATCAAGGAGAATATAACGATCGCACTTTTGACGAAGTTCGTTTTCTTTGCACTGGCGTTGTCAGGCCTGGCAACCCTGTGGATGGCCGTTGGGGCAGATATGGGGGCGTCCCTAATTGTCATTGTCAACGGTATGAGGTTGTTGGGGGGCCGTTCAGATCCGTGAATCTGCTTCCTTTACCAGTACCCTGCTGGAGCTTTGATACATGCACAGGTAGCCGCTCTGGCAGAGTTCCGCGCATTCAATTCCTTCCCGGGCGGTTCGCGATATTTCCTCATCCGATGCACCCTGTTCGAGCATGTCTAAAAGAGTCTTGATGACCGTGACCAGCCCGATCTTCCAGTGGCACGGTTCTCCCCCCAGATCGACGGAAACAGCGGTAACTCCGGTCCGGTAGAACCTTGGAATATTACAGAGCGCACAGAAAACGACGTCAATCGAATTTATGGAGGGAATCTTTTTGTGTACACATCCCCTGAAGACTGTGACGTAGAAATCATTGCCGTCCATGTCGTCCACAAGTTTCTCTATCTCGTCTGCCTCGAGATAAGACGGGAGAAAGATCCTGTTTACTTTGAGCTCGTTCCAGAACACCACAGCCTGTCTGTTCAGCACCAAAGCCTCGGGACTCAGCAGCACGTCCGTGAAGATGTTTTCCTCCCGGATCGTAAGGATCAAGCCCGGGTTCCCGGTAAGTATGCCCTCGATGTCGTATGTAGTGCAGATCTGTCTGATCAGCTTTATTACCTGATGTGTGTCACTGTCGGAATAGGACTGATCGTCCAGGCAGATGTATATTGCCGCTTCATCGCGATGCGCACAGTCAACTATGTGCCTCAACCGGTTTATTGATGTTGTGACATCGGCCACGTTGTGAGCAGAAGTGTTCCCTTCCGGCACTGATGTCGAGAGGTGACTACCTTTCAAATCGAGGACAAGAGCCGTAGCGCCGCTTAAAACAAGAAGTTCAGCCTCCTGCAGCGTACTGGCTCTGGATACTATGTGCAATGCACTACTCCTGGATCTGTGCTGAGGCTTGATGGATAACCCTGTTTATTATCGAATCCGGGATGTTCATGAAATTCTTTTTTTCACTTTGGCCCGGGAAGCAATTGTTGATCACACCACAGTCGAACGGGAAGTAGAGCGAACCCCCCAGAGCCGATTTTTCGAGATCGATACCCCATGGTTGTGCCGGACAATCGAATTCAACCCTCTTCACCCCGTAGTTCCATAGAAATCGCCTGAACGGAAAGTACATCAGGCAGGTAACGTTGGATTTCCGGTGGTCTATGAGTGACCTATTGAGGACACGGCCAAGTATAGGCGTGAGCCTGGTGTGACGTTTTTTCAGCATCCTCAATACTCCCCAGTCATTGACCACCACCTCTGCTTCTTCCAGATTCCGTGATAGAATATCGAAGCAGGCTCCCAGTGTGTCGAGATACGTATCGGTAACGTGTGGGGTGACGAAGGTGAAAGAAAGACCTCTCTCGAGAGAGGCAAAAAGGCATTCTTCCAGTTCCGTAGTCGAGGGGATAACAGCTTCACAGAACTCGGTGCCGTAATAAACCCTTGTGAACGATAAATCGTGAGAAGCAGGATAGGGGATGGCGCAATCTGGTGAAACGACGGAGGGCCAGCACTGGTGATCTTCTTCGAGCTGCGTCAGTTCATCAGCTCTCTTGATGAAGAGGGCCCATTCCATGAGTTAGACAAACCTCTCATTGAAGTGAGGAGTGTTTACTCAATAATACGGACAGACCGGTTAAGTGTCAAGGATTGTTTGAACCACCGTTGCCGTTATTCTGGAGGTACTCTTTTATACGCTCGAGGAGGTCGAAGATGTCATAAGGTTTGGTGATGTAACCATTACATCCGGCTTCTATCACCTTCTGCTTGTCATGTTCCATCGCGAATGCCGTGAGTGCAATGATAGGGATCTTCTGCAGTTCCGGGTTTTTCTTTATCGTACGTGTAGCGTCGTAGCCGCTGACGAAGGGTAGTCCCATGTCCATGAGAACGAGATCCGGCAGAGCTGATTTTACCAGATCTATCGCTTCTCCTCCGTCACTGGCTTCGAATACTTCGTATCCCTGAGATTCAAGAAGTTTTGCCAGCAGAACTCTGTTGTCGTCATCGTCTTCCACGATGAGGATCTTCTGATTCACAAATCTTCCTTTCTACTATCCTGGGGTTTTCTCGACACGGTCAAGTAAGCCGAAAATGTCGTCTATGTCGAAAGGTTTGAGAAGATAGTCAAATGCTCCAAGTTCGTATCCCATTTTCTTCTCATCGAACACTGACAGCACCACCACCGGAATGTCCTTCACTTCATCCGTGCTTTTGAGTTTTTTCAGGAGCAGCCAGCCGTCCATCCCGGGCATCGTGATATCTAATGTGATCAAGTCGGGTTTCATCTCAATTGCTTTTTCTAATCCTTCGATACCGTTCGATGCGGTTGCGATGTCATAACCTCGCTGCCTCACGAGCGAATCGAGTATCTCGCCGATGTTGGGGTCATCATCTATGGAAAGGAGAAGCCTGCTGGCTACAGCGGTTCCCCCCGGATCAGCTGTCCTGAATTTCATCCTTCGTCTCCATTTCACGTGTTGGAAGCGTGAAAGAGAACGTCGTTCCCGCTCCCTCTTCACTTTCGAGCCACAGTTTTCCGTTGTGCAGTTCTATCAGTTTCCTGGCGATACTGAGGCCCAGTCCTGAGCCTCCGAATTTCCTGTGTGACGAACCGTCAACCTGTCTGAAAGCCTCGAATATAGTGTTATGGTCCTCTTTGGCGATGCCGATCCCTGTATCCTCGACAGAAACCAGCAAGTCGCCGTTTTTCCTTACTGCGTTTATCTTTATAAAACCCTTATCTGTGAACTTAACCGCGTTGGACAGCAGATTGATCATAGCTTGTTTAACCCTCATGCTGTCGGCTTTAATGACGGGAAGATCAGACTCGATGTTTGTGATCAGACTCAGGCCCTTCTCATTGGACATCGGTCTGACCATGGTGACCGACTCCTCTATGACTTGTTTGATACTCATCGCATCCCAGTGAAAACTTAATGTTCCCGACTCTATCTTGGAAAAATCGAGTATCCGGTTTATAAGCGTAAGGAGGTCCTTACCGCTGCTCAGTATCTTATCCACGTTTTTCTTGTGGTGTTCCGGGAGTGGGCCGTCCAGCTCGGCGATGACACACTGGGAGTACCCAATTATCGACGTCAGCGGGGTTCGGAGCTCGTGGCTCGTGTTCGCCAGGAACTCAGATTTAAGTTTGTCCAGCTCGAGCAATTTCTCATTGGCCTTCTGCAGGATGACGTTGTTTTTTCTCAACTGTTCAGAGAGTCCCTCGAGTTCGGTGGTTCTCTCTTTCACTTTCTCCTCGAGCTGCTTGTTGTTGGTTTCGATCTCCTCGTTCTTCTTCAGCACCTCCGTCCGCATGTACTCGAATGAGGATGCGAGTTTACCCAGTTCGTCACCGGAGTTGATGTTAACAGGTTCTTTCAGATCTCCCTTAGCCATAAGGTTGGTGTGCTCGACGAGATCATTGAGATTTCGCGTCAGACCGTAACTGAAAAGAGCGGCCCCCAGAAAACCGATTACGACAAAGAGGAATGTCAATCGCAATGTCGACGCCTTCATCTCGGAAAGCCTTGCCTCGAGAGCGTCAAAGGAAAAGTAGTAGATGACATTGTGCATGTGAACACCGCCCTGGAGAAGGACGGGGTAGGAGATCTCGAGCATTGACTTGTCATCGAGCCTTACATACCGATGTTCCGGCTTCACACTGCTGAGGGTGCGATACTCCCATTCCGACAGGGCAAACACCCTGGTCTCACTGACCGGGGAGGAAGTCTCGATTTCCTCGATTCCAAGAAGGATGTTCCCGTTGACGTCCGCGATCTCGATCTTGTATAGGTCTTCATTCATGCTGTAAAGGTCTTTGACGTA
>Ga0255052_10002432_pt1 | contig 13450 bp, 12 predicted proteins | sample JV7_2_21_MG_FD_188632 | JGI IMG/M metagenome (GOLD analysis project Ga0255052, IMG submission 188632) | Seawater microbial communities from Jervis Inlet, British Columbia, Canada - JV7_2_21 | ecosystem: Environmental > Aquatic > Marine > Inlet | place: Canada: British Columbia | collected... | reverse complement strand
GCAAATATCAGCGGATGATCCGGGCGTATCAAAAAGTCAGTAACCTAAAGACTTTCGATTATCGCAGGTTAGCTCGGAAGTACGGCACCTTTTTGATGAATCGGTTGCTCCTGCGCACTGCTGTGCGTTTTGGGCCTGAGCTAATTCATCTTGGTAAATCAGAGTTAATCTATGGCTCTACAATCGAGAAAATCAAGCGAGAGATAAACACCTGTGTCATCCACTTCTATGGTGATTTTCGATGGGAACCCCAAGATTGGGTGGTTGATATTGGCAAGTGTGCTGATCGTACTCTCTTTTACCATAAAGAGCCTTCCCTCATTAGACAGTATGAAGACTTGGGGGTCGGAAATACAGGCTTTTGGTGGGTGGGCACAGATCCCGACATATTCTATCCCAGAGGTGGAGATAAAATTTACGATCTAGTTTTTATGGCAAGTAATCCCGACTCCTTGGAAGGGTGCAAACTGAGAAGAGAGCTAGTTGCTGCTATAGCAAAGGAGGGGATAGAACTTCACATCTTTGGAAATGGCTGGGAACATCTTTCTGATGTGCCTAATGTTCATATTCACCCTTTTGTGGCTGAAGAAGAGTTTGCTCAAGTGTGTTCGAGAGCTAAAATAAGCCTCAGCACGGGCGGCTTGGGTGCTGATAACGATGCCTATATGTATAATTCCTGGCGAAGACCCTTTAATTCAATGGCCTGCGGAGTCTTCCATTTGACCAGCTATTTCCCTGGCTTGGAAGAAGTCTTTGAAAACGGTAAACACCTGGTTTGGTTTGAGTCGATCTCGGAAGCCATCGAATTGATCGAGTGTTATCTTGCCGGTAATGACGAACGGGAGCAGATTGCCCGGACAGGGCGACAGGAAGTGATTTCCCATCATACCTGGGATCACAGAATTGCCCAAATGTTCAAATACATGAAAGAAGTGCAAAGCAGGCAATAGTAGTTCTCGAGAGAATTTAGATTGATTATCTTGTGTTGAGGTTATCAAGGATAAATGTTATGCATGTATTTCTTCGCAGATTTGCAAACTTTAGTTCAACTATGTTTCAAAAGGTGCGAGCAAGGTATCAAAGGATCGTTCGACCACAAGTTGTCAGGCACCGAGGTATGTGGGTTCCCGTTGGTGAACCCTTGTCAGAGACAGCGCGTCAATCTTTGTTCTCAGGGTGTTATGAACTGCTTGAATCCGATATGCTTAAAGAGAAACTCGAACTTTCCGATAGAGTAGTTGAGTTTGGGAGTGGACTTGGCGTGACTGCAACAGTTTGCGCAAATATCTGTGGTTCGGAATCTACTTATACCTATGAGCCCAACCCAGAACTTATTCCACTTATTAGAAAAGTCTTTGATATGAATAATGTCAATCCGACCTTACACAATGCCGCTGTTGCAAAAGAGCCAGGTGAAGAGGATCTCTTTGTGAACGAAGACTTCTTTTCAACATCTATTTACAAGCGTGAGAATACAAAATCCAAAATACGTTGTCAAACAGTTGGGCTTGCGAATGTGCTTAAAGGTATCCAGCCAACCTTTGTCCTCATGGATATTGAAGGCGCGGAATATGATCTAATAGGCAGTGAAATTCATAGTTCAGTTCGTAAGTTTCTTCTTGAAAAGCATGAGGGAGCTCTTGGTTCTGAAAAGATCGAGGAAGTGCTAGACTGGATCACCCATGAAGGTTTTACCCTAATGGAGGAGCGCCGTTATATGGCCTATTTTGAGAGACTTAAAACGAATTGACCGAAACTTTGGCGGTGTGCGTGCATCGTAGATGCCGTAGCCTTCTATCAGGCAGATGTTCCAACTACCAGATTGCCTACCAAGGATGTAGAATTGGATAACTTAGTCAAAAACCACAGTCACGGTTTTATAACTGCGAAAATTGATACCTGTGCCGTTTGCGACGGCCGGGACTTAGAGTCAATCTTGATCAAGAACGGTTACCATCTGGGTCGCTGCAATAAATGTGGCTTGGTCTTTGTGACCGACCCACCCAGTGAGTCTAAACTGAGGGCACTCTATTCACCCACAAAGAAGTATCAGACAAGATATGAACGAAGCACAGAAGCTCGAGAACAGTTCATGACTCACTGCCACAGAAACTTCAACATCTTCAAGGCCTTTGCCGGTCAAGGAGCCGTGCTTGATGTGGGTTGCTCGATTGGCGGATTCTTGTCCCTTTGTACAGGGTATGAACGTGTCGGTTTGGAAATCAATGAAGCCACCAGAAAGGTAGCGCAAAGCCATTTTGGCCTTGAAGAAATCTATGAGTACACCCTTTCTGAGTTTCATCATCTTTATCCAAGTAGACGGTTTGATTACGTGACTATGTGGGATGTAATTGAGCATTTACCCGACCCCAATCAAGCCTTAGAGATTGTCCGTAAAATTCTTCACCCAGGTGGGCTCCTATTCATTGATACACCCAATGCAGATGGGCTTTTTGCCAGGGCTTCATTTACACTCAGAGACAGTTTTGGCTGGTATCATCCAGAACCACCCCATCACCTGTTCCAATACGGTGTGAGCACGCTGACTCAAATATTACAGAGGCATAATTGTGAAGTATTGAGAATTGTCAAGTTTCATGCGAGTTATCGGCGCAAGCGTTCCGTAATCTCGTTGCGTTCACCGAGGGGATGGTTGTATCTTCTGATACTTGGACCGGTGGAACTGGCTGGCAGATTGATCGGTGACGGCGATTTGGTAACTGTTGTGGCCAGGAAGACGGAATAAGGGATGCTTAGAAAGAAGAGATGTAGAGAGTTGTTCATCAATGTGTTGGTGTTGAGTAAGGTCTTTCGGAAATGTCGAATTTAACTTTTTAAACGAGATCGCTGAGGAAGTGTGAGAACAACAGGGAACGGAAAAATGAGTCGAATTCGGGACATAGCAGAAAGGGCAGCAGCATCATATAGGAGGCAGGGGTTTTGGGATTTTGTTAAAGCTGTCTCAATCCATCTTTTGAAAACATGCCAAATTCTACCTCTTGTAATGTCTGTTATTAGGAGACGTCGATTCCGTAAATTGATAGAAGAAAAACCATTGAAGTTACATTTAGGTTGTGGCTCTATCCATTTGGATGGCTATATCAATACAGATATCCAAGATTGGGCTGGTGCCTGCGATTTGACTGCTGATGCTAGCGATCTGCACATGTTTAAAGATAACTCCGTTGATCATATATTTAACCATGCCTTGCTTGAGCATATTCCACCTTGGGACACTGGAAAAACGTTAAGGGAATGGAATCGAGTCCTAAAACCTGGTGGAAGAATACAGATAGAGGTTCCTGATTTGGAGAGAGTATTTCAGCATTGGCTGGTCAAAAAAACTCTAAGTGAGCAAGACGCGATTGACAATATCTTTGGTGGAAACAAAGCTCCTAATAAGGTATATAGTCGCCAAGACCATCTAACCGGTTTTAGCTATGACCGGTTGACAAGGATGATGAGCGAATGCAGCTTCACTGGTTTTACAAGGCTGGAACATCCTCAATACCATCACATTTTGGTAGTTCGTGCTTGTAAGAATGGAGCATAGGAAATGCAGCTATTCAAAACTAATATATCCGGGGGCAGCCATTGAGGCTGCTGCTAAAGTCTTGAGGTTGGGCCGGATAGGCTTGGGCCCGAAAGTGGAAGAATTTGAAAACACATTGTTGAGTCTGTAAAACTGGAGTGAAACTTGAGGGGCATTGTCACATGATACAGGTCTTTAAGCCATTTATGGGAGAGGAGGAGGTTCAAGCTGTACGTGACGTTATCTTATCAGGCTGGATTGGGCTCGGACCTAAGACTGCGAGATTTGAGGAAGAATTTGCTGCCTACGTTGGCGCCAAGTACGCTGTGGCAGTGAATTCGGCAACCGCTGCCTTGGACCTGGCCTTAAAGCTACTGTATGTCCGGCATGGCGACGAGGTAATAGTCCCTACGATGACCTTCGTTTCAACCGCCCATGTCGTGGCTTACAATCTCGCCACCCCCATCTTTGCTGATGTAGATCCCGAGACAATGAATATGGACCTCGACGATGTTAAGCGCAAAATCACTGCTCGGACTAAGGCGATAATGGCTGTTCATTACGGGGGGCGGCCTGTAGATATGCGCTCTCTACGCAAAATCGCGGGGACGATACCGATAATAGAAGATGCAGCCCACGCTTGTGGCAGTACGTACAATGGAAAAGGGCTCGGCAGTCTTGGTGACATTGGCTGCTTCAGCTTCCACGCAGTCAAGAATCTGGCCACCGGCGACGGGGGCGCACTTACCATTAACAACAAAGCGTTCATGGAACGTGCGAAGAGACTACGATGGCTTGGAATCGATAAAGGAACCTGGGACCGAACTGACCTCAAACAGTCCTACTGGTGGGAATATCACGTGGATGAGATTGGATTGAAATGTCACATGAATGACATAACTGCCGCCATTGCCCTCGTCCAGCTCGCGAAATTGAATAAGATGAACGCTCGCAGAAGCGAAATTGCCCATCGGTATACTCGGGCCTTTAAGGGTCATAACATGATTACAGTACCGCCGAGCATTCCAAAGGAGTGCCAGTCCTCATGGCATATCTATTGCATTCGGGCAAATCGGCGAGATGAATTAAGTATCTACCTGCAAGAAAAAGAGATTGCAACAGGCGTGCACTACAAGCCAATCCACACCTATAAATGCTATGGGAATACACCTGTTTTGCCAAAAGCAGAAAGCGTCTTTAAGGAAATCCTAAGCCTTCCCATGTACCCTGGCCTCAGTAACGATGATGTAGACCGCGTCATAGGCACCATATTATCCTTTTACAGTGGGAGAATGTAACATGCTCGTAGGAGAAAAAGTAAGGATACGCGCTATTGAACTAGAGGATCTGGAAAGAATAGCAGAATGGCGCAACACAACTGAAATCATGGACTACTTTTACGAGAAAGAGCCGTTGTCACTGGAGATGCAGCGCCGATGGTTCGACGGGTACCTAAGTCGCCTTGAAAAGGAGAAATACTACTTGATTGAGACGCTGTGTGATGATAAGCCTATAGGAACCATAAGCCTCTATAACATCGACTGGCGAAATAGGCACTGCGAGTTTGGGCGTTTCTTCCTGTGCGCCGACGACCTGCGCGGGAAGGGTTACAGCAAAGAAGCATTAGAACTCATCTTGGACTTCGGCTTCAACCATCTCAACATGGCGAAGATATATTGTACAACATACCTCGACAATCATCGAGCTATCAGCCTATACGAGTCAGTGGGATTTCGGCGCGACGGGGTGCTGCGGCAGCACATCTTTCGGCAAGGCAAGTACACTGACCTTGCATTGCTTTCGATCTGCTCGAACGAGTGTTCTGATCGCAAGGGGACGAAGAGATAAATGCTGTCTGCATTCACCAGAGAGAGATTGTAAACAATAAAGTGAAAATCTTAAGCATTTCCAATAAGGATATCTGGCCGGGGGGGGATAACAAAGGCATTCCTTCCATATTTTTTGCCCAAAAGGAATTTGCCGCCAGGGGCTATGGGGTTCATTTCCTGTGCCCTTTGAAGGAGGGCAAAACAAAGCGATCTCTGACTGCCGATATTAACATTTATCGTTTTGATTTTCCGTTCAATTTCAGGAAAAACGCCTATTTTCAAACTGACAATATATTGAAGAAACTCAAGGCGTCTATTTTGTACAGACTTAACCGGTTGTTCTTCCAGATATTCAGCCTGTATTGGGGAATTAGATTAGCACATCGTATAAAACCTGATCTTGTATATGTACATAGCCTTACCCCTGCTCTTCTTAGCTGGTTTATCAGCAGGTTATTCAAGGCTAAATTAGTTATCCGCGTGTATGGGATTAGAGACTTATACTGGAAATGGGCAGATATCTTCTACAGAATCAAAGAACTAAGAAGTTATGCTGTGTTTAAGATTCCGGCTGATTATTTTATCATTACCAACGATGGAACAAATGGCTACCAGTTGGCTAAGAAACTTGGTGTATGTGAAGATAGAATAAAGAATTGGAGAAATGGAATAGACCTGGATTCCTATGAACGGGACCCTTCTGCAAAAGAATATATCTGCAATTATCTTAAGCTCAGCCCTTCCTGCAAAATCATTGTTTCCACATGCAGACTTATTCCTATTTATGGAGTGAATAAGCTCCTTAACGCCTTTGTTGATTCATATAAGACGAATCCTGACGCTGTATGTTTGATTGCCGGAGGTGGCCCGGAAAAACAGAAATTAGAGGCGCTTGTTGAAAAGGCCGGCATTTCTTCGAGAGTCTTTTTCTTAGGAGTAGTGGATCGTCAAATGGTAAAGAAGGTTTTGTATGCCTCTGATATCTTTGTTCTACTTGCAAGGTATCATAATTGTACCAACACTATGTGGGAGGCGATGGCCTGCGGGAAATGCATTATTACTACAGAGACAGAAGCTATTAAAGAGATTTTAACCTCAGAAAAGGACGCTATTTTGGTCCCACATAGCCGGCTTGATAATACAGCGGGAATATTGCAGGAGCTTTTGAATAACGATGATTTAAGAAGAAGGTTAGGTGATAATGCCCGTAAGAGGGCCAAAGATGTATTGGAGCCCTGGAGCAAGAGAATGGAAAAAGAAGCCCAACTGCTGGAAGATTTGATTAAGAATACAAGATAAAGATGAGTTATAAGTTTACCCAAGATGTGATTCTCGGCAGCAAGTTTTGCCGGGTCCTGGTGTATGAATTAGCACGTAAGGTTGTTTCTTATTGATTATGCAGAGTCTATTAGTCTCTATTATCATACCCTGTAAGGACGACAAAAGTAATATCGCCGGATTGAGAGATGATATTGCTCGTCAAACAATACCCTTCGACACCGAGGTCATAAAGATTGCCAATATCAGTCCACCGTCGAGGGCCAGAAATAAAGGTGCAAAAAGGGCAAACGGTGAAATATTTGTCTTTATTGATTGTGATATCCGCCTGGGAGACGATTCGTTCTTATCCAATTTGACAGATCCTTTGAGAGATGATAAAGATATCGGTGTAACCTGTTCCTCCATCCGCATACCGCCTGATTCTTCGAGGTTCCAGATCCGTTATGCAAGGGAGATACCGCACTGTGAGTCTCCCATAGTAGATAAATTAACTGACGTCTTTGTAGCATCATCTGCGTGCTGTGCGATATGTAAAGATACGTTCTTTAAGATAGGTGGGTTTAATGAGGATATAATCAGAGGGGAAGACAATCTTCTTTCTTATCAGCTTAGAGAGGCAGGGTATCGTGTTGTCCTGGCGCCCCATACTTGGTGCTATCACCCACAACCGGACAATTTAACCGAGCTTATTAAGACGCAATTTAGGAATGGTTTAGGGGTCTGTTTTGTAGATACCTTCCACCCGGATCTGAATATTGATATGCACCCTGACGGTGTATTATTTTGCACGACAAGAAAAACCATATCAGCAAGAATCCGGCGATTCGCTCTTTCCTTATTGAGTGCGGTCTTCCAAGGAAGATTTCTGCTGTTATCTGCGAAACTGATCTACATGGTAAGTTATCTCCAGGGCATCTGCAAATATAGGATATTGAAACTAACCTCATGAAAATTGAAGTCTTTTGAGTTGATGGGTGCCAAGAAGTCTAAGAAAGAGTTATGAAATCACTATTGATAACATTTGACTATCCACCGATAGTGAGCGGGATTAGTACATTCTTTTATAATGTCTGGAAATTACTGCCACCCCAAGACTATCTAATCCTGGCTCCAAGAACAAAAGACTATAAGAGAGTGGATTTAAATAGCGGTTTCAAGATTTATCGATATTGTACTTTCATGTCTTGGCGGCTAATGCGAGTAGTAATTGTATTTGTATATGCGTTGACATTAATCGTTAGGGAGAAGATAGATATATTGATTTGCGGGGTGCCGGTAAGCTTAGGATTTGTAGGGTTGCTTCTTTATAAAACAATAAAGATTCCCTATCTTGTATTCTATTATGGCGGAGAATTCAATAAATACCGGAAAAGAACAATTCTATTCAAATTATTACAGGTAGTCCTGAGAAACGCACGATTTATAATTACCAATAGTGAATTCACGAGTCAGGAGGTTTTGAAATTTGATGTGGATGCTCAACGCGTTATAAAAATTACTCCTGGAACTAATACAGAAAGGTTCAGGCCAGGTTTAGATTCTGGTAACCTGAAGGAACGATTTCTTTTGGAGGGCAAGAAAGTTCTTTTAACAGTGGCACGATTAGCACGGAGAAAGGGAATCGATAGCGTTATTAGTGTGTTGCCGCGTGTTATCGCTCAAGTGCCTAACATAGTATATCTTGTTGTTGGAAGCGGCGAGGATGCGGATTATCTAAAGAGTTTAGTCAGAGAAAAATCATTAGAGGAGCATGTTATTTTCGTGGGAGCTGTGACTGATGAGGAACTCCCTCTATACTATAATGCTTGTGATGTTTACGTGATGCCGAACAGAAAAACAGAAGGACAAGAAGTGTTAGAGGGATTCGGGATCTCGTTTATTGAGGCCAATGCTTGTGCAAAGCCAGTAATTGGTGGAACTTCCGGTGGCGTAAAGGATGCTGTTTTGGATGGGCAAACCGGCTTGTTGGTTGACTCCAACAGCAAGGCATTACTTGCAGATTCAATTATCCGATTAGTTAAGGATAACGAGTATGCTAATAAGCTTGGCAATAATGGCCAGCAGAGAATAGAAAAGGAATTTAGATGGGGCGATCGCGCTCAAAGAATGAAAGAAATTATACGGAGGGTTCATCAGGAGGATGATTAAGAAAGTCTACTTGTGGTTTCATCGAAGGGTAACGAAAGTTGAAGAGAAAGGTCAGCCCTCAGCTGGAGTGTGGCATAATAGAATACGAGAAGAAACCATGAGGATATGTGAAGATTATAAAGGCAGATTTCTTGAAGTTGGTTGTGGAGAAGGATTATTCATTGCCCAATTAGCAGCTTTTGATTCACAATTAGAGATTACCGGCGTAGATAACAATATAGAGAAGTTGTCAGATGCCGAGGAGAAATGTGAAGCAGAGCAATGTAAGAATGTAAGAATTGTACATGCAGATGCCACAAAGTTGCCATTTGAAAGTGAATATTTTTGTAACATAGTATGTATTAATGTACTTCTCAATTTAGAATCGATGAATTTAGCAAATAATATTTTGGCGGAAATTTCCCGAGTTTGCAAAAAGGGAGGGAGATTAATCTTTGATTTTCGGAATTCCTTAAATCTTTTACTTCGTCTAAAATATAAACTTGCGCCTTATTATGATATAACAGTGAAAGAACAAAAGCTTCCCTTGAATACCTACGGCTTAAAGCAGATTGAAAGATTACTAGATGAATTAGGCCTTAAGATTATCAATAGAATATACCTCGGTTTTCCTTATAATAAATTTGCCCCGATTGTTATTATAGAGGCAGAAAAGTGTTGAGAAAGATACCGATTGTAGGGTGTCCTATTGATTATACTGATTTATTATCAGGTTTTTCCTCTGTGTTTACGAGATTGCCTAAGGACAACTTAAGAAGGAACATTTCAACGTATCTAAATTCAAAATATATATATTTTACCAACTCTGGAACTTCATCTTTTTACACCATCCTAAAGATACTAAGAGACAAAGAAGACAAAAAGAAGGTGATTCTTCCAGCATATGCCGCTTCATCGTTAATTATTGCCATCAAAAAAGCAGGATTAGAACCCATGCTTTGCGACATTTCCCTGGATGATTTTAACATGGATGCAAATCTCCTACCTAGCATAGTGTCAAAAGATACCCTTTGCATCCTATGTGTGCATATGTTTGGAATTGTGAATAAAGAACTACGGAGATTAAAGAGACGATTTTCTGATATTCTTGTTATCGAAGACTGTGCACAGAGTCTTGGAAGCAAAATAGACGCTATGTTTGTGGGTAATTCAGCAGACGTAAGTATTTTCAGTTTCAACAGAGGCAAGAATTTACCTACTTATGGAGGGGGATGTATTGCTACGAATTCACAAGAAATATCGGAGAAAATAATTGAAGAAAACAAGAGGATTAAGGGATTGGCAATAGGGCAGAGGATTTTGATTCCTTTTAAGATTCTGGGCCTTTCTTTGGCGGTCAGACCTTCTATTTATGGTTTAGGGTATCCTTTCATCTCGAAATGTAAAGATGTTGCACCGCCTACAAACTTCGAAGTCAAAAAATACGCCGATTTTCAGGCAGGAGTTGCCTTATCTCTTCTAAGAAGAATAGAAGAGTTCAGCAAGAAAAGATACATGAATGGATTAAGACTTATCGAAGGATTGAGAAATGTCGAAGATATTGTTCTTCCTCAGATATCAAAGAATACCCGGCCCGCATTTAACCGATTGCCCATCGTGTTTAGAGACGTAAAGAAGAGGCAAAAGGTAGAAAAAGCACTCGATAGGGCTGGAGTAGATACGTCACGCATGTATCTGAAACCAATTCATCATATGTTCGATTTGGGATACACAAAGGAAGATTTTCCAATTGCTAATTATTTTGCTGAAAGGTTATTAACGCTACCGGCTCATCCTTCAGTGACAGACATGCAGTTGAACAGAATTATAAGAACTATAAAGAACGCCTGAAAGACATTATTTGACCGTCTTGAAGCAATAAGGAGTGTGTGGCATAATGGCGGATTTGGCCAACAGTAAACAATAAACCATTCTGCAATTTATAGACGAAAGACGACAGGAGCAAGTTAGTTTGATGATGCCGTGGAGGAATTTCAAAAGACTCTCAAACAAAGTCATTAAGCAGCCCGGATACGCCGCAAGGGTATTGACAAGAAGAGCAAAAGCTTATTTCTATTATTACTGTGGGCAAGGTAAAAGCGGCCTGCCTGAGGCGATTACTCTATTTCTAACTCATCGTTGTAACCTCCGCTGTAAAATGTGCGGGCAATGGGGAGACAGTGGAATAACAAAGAAGATGAGCGGTGATTCAATCAAAGAAGAATTGCCGTTCAGTGAATTTAAGAAACTTATTGATGACGTTAGCGTCTTTAAGCCGAACATCACACTTTTTGGTGGAGAGCCGCTGCTGTACTCTCGCTGCTTAGATTTAGTCAAATATATAAAACATAAGAAAATGCATTGTCTTATGATTACCAATGGTTCCCTGCTTGATAAATGTGCAGAAGATTTGGTGAATGCGGGATTAGACGAATTGAATCTTTCGTTGGATGGGGGTAAAGACCTTCATGACCAGATAAGGGGTATGCCAGGGCTGTTTGAGAGGATTACAAATGGTCTGGAAGAAGTTAATCGCATTAAGAAAGAAAGAGGCCTTTTAAAGCCAATCATCAACTTGCAGTGCACAATTATGAAAGATAACTATAGACGTTTAGAAGAGTTGTTGGAAGTGGCAAAAAATGTGGGAGCGGATTCATTGACTTTTCACAATCTAATCTTCTTGGAAAGATATTTAATTGAAGAACAAAAGGTATGTGACAAATTGTTGGGTTGTTCATCAAGTAACTGGGAGGGTTTTGTCTTTAAGCCGGAGATAGAACCTGAAGTTCTCTACTCAAAGATTAGGGAGATTATGACCCGGAAGCACCGCTTTGTGGTTGACTTTTATCCCAACTTTTCTCTGAAAGGTATAGAGGAATATTATGAAAATCCCGCTTATCTGCCATCAGAATATCGAGCTAAATGCCTTAGCCCATGGATGACAGCTTACATATTTCCTAATGGGGAAATCCTGCCATGCCTTAACTTCGATTATTCTTACGGAAATGTAAAGACCGATAACTTCTTGAGGGTTTGGAATGGAGATTCAGCGATTAGATATCGCAGGATGATTAAAGATAAGGGTATTTTTCCAGTATGTGTCAGATGTACAGAATTATACCGCTACTGATAACAAGTGGTTAATATAGAAGGCATTAACAAAACAATTGATCTGCGGGAGGGATGCTGGATGAGACAATTTTGGAAAAGTCAGGTCAAATTTCCACTTCGATTGCTGAAAATAGCTCTTATTAGCCGATAATCACCATATTGTCTGTTATTAAGCGGTGTTAACTAATGGCAACCGAATCTGATAGAGAGGTGAAGATAGCTCAGGTAGTGACGCGAATGGATTGGGGGGGGGCACCTGATATTGTTAGGATACTCTGTGAATCTCTCGAATCCAGCTATGAAGTTAAACTCATTATCGGTCCAAGCAAACATCTAGCGGAAAAGACAAGGCTATTCTTGGATAGATTCAAAGATAATGTCATTATCGTACCGCATTTGAAAAGAGATATCAATCCCTTATGGGATTTCCTGGCATTGATAAAGCTGTTTTTGTTATTCAGGAAGGAGAGGTTTGATATTGTTCATACTCATACGGCCAAGGCGGGCTTCCTGGGGAGAATCGCCGGCTGGTTGGCAGGTGTTCCCACGATTATCTATATGCCTCATGGACATGTGTTTTACGGATATTTCGGCCTCCTTATGAGTAGGGTGGCCATTACTGTTGAGAGAGTTGTTGCCTATATAACCGACAAGGTAATTGTACTGACTGAATTGGGAAAGAGAGATTTGATTGCATTCAAAGTTACCACCCCGGATAAGATTATAGTCATCAACAGTGGCTTGGAATTAGAGAATTACAGAGAGTCCGTCGTAGATGTGCAAAGCAAAAAGAATGAATTGCAAATAGAGGAAGATATATCTGTTGTTGGAGTGATAGGCAGACTGGAACCTGTAAAAGGCCATGAGTATTTAATCGAAGCGGCCGGGATGGTAACTGAGGAGCTTCCAAAGGTAAAGTTCTTGATTGTAGGGGACGGTTCCTTGAGAAATGATTTGGAATCTCAATGTGAAAAACTGGGAGTCCTGGATAAGTTTATTTTTACCGGGTGGAAAGAGGATGTTTCCTCCATATTGTCTACATTGGATATATTAGTTTTGCCATCGATCAACGAAGCTGTGGGCAGGATATTGATAGAGGCCGGTGCCTGTGGAGTTCCGGTCGTGGCTACTAATGTGGGAGGAATACCTGAAATAGTCAGAGATAATGAAACCGGAGTGCTGGTTGCGCCCCGGTCTGGTGAGGACCTGGCACGGGCCATAATCGATCTGTTGAACAGCGAAGACAAGAGGCGGCAGATGAGTATTGCCGCGGAACAATGGATAGACGATAGATTTAGCGCACACAGAATGGTTGAAGAAGTCTCCCATTCATATGATGTATTAACGGCAAGGTAATAGTGCTCCCGATTGAAAATTCCCGTTCTTGTGCGGGTACGTAGCTTAACAACAATAGTTCATGATCTTGCTCGCGGGAATTTACTACCCTGAAGGGTATATAATGATTTTATCTGTCCATCAGCCACAGTACATTCCATGGTTAGGCTATTTTGACAAGATAGACAAAAGCGATTGCTTCGTCTTCTTGGACCAGGTGCAGTATAAGCCAAGA
>Ga0255052_10002431_pt1 | contig 13453 bp, 11 predicted proteins | sample JV7_2_21_MG_FD_188632 | JGI IMG/M metagenome (GOLD analysis project Ga0255052, IMG submission 188632) | Seawater microbial communities from Jervis Inlet, British Columbia, Canada - JV7_2_21 | ecosystem: Environmental > Aquatic > Marine > Inlet | place: Canada: British Columbia | collected... | reverse complement strand
CGGATACACCGGGTTCATGCAGGACCCCGAAATCACCGTCTTTGTAAGAGAGTTCAGCGGCTACCAGGTTTATGTGCTGTGCGAAGTCGAAGCTCCAGGAGGGTATCCTGTTCAGCGGGATATGACTCTCCTGCAGGCAGTAGCCTCGGCGGGCGGGGCAAAGGCAGGGGCAAAAATCCAAGATGTGATCCTGCTGCGCCGTTCGGAAGAGGGCGAAGTGATAGCGCGCAAGGTCGATCTCGAGAAGGTACTGAAAAACAATAATCATGACGAGGACGGCATGGATCTGTTCATTCAGCCGCTGGATATCGTGTACGTACCGAAAACGAAGATCGCGAGTGCCAGCACGTTTATGCAGCAGGTGTACGACGGTTTCCTCCCACCGGTCGACATGTACCTCCGGTGGCTCTTGTGGACGAAATGGGATTGAGCTCACTCAATTGTGAACTTCCGACAAAGGTGGAACGTGGATCATGGATAATTCCGGTATGAATCACCCAGAGATCAACAAGCCCGATTCAGTACTGAGCTTTCTCAATGTACTGTTCAAACGAGGAAAGCTCATCCTGATCTTTTTGATCACCGTTGTTTCCGTGGTCACGATCTCAAGTTTTGTGATGACCCCGGTATACAAAGCGCACTCGAAACTGCTTGTCGAGCGCGAGATGGATTCCGAGAAGGCGCTCCTCTTCCAGATGAGTCTCCCCTCGAGCTACGAACGGTACAACTGGATCCAGTCTGAGATGGATATCATAAACAGCCACCCCGTGGCCGAGGAACTGGTCAGTGTGTTCATGCTGGATGAAAGGGATCAGTCGAAAAGCCCTGCTACCGAAGCCGAAAAGATCAAAAGACGGGAGAAAGCGGTCGAAAGGTTCAAAACGCAGCTGGTCGTCGACAACACGAATGAAAGTAATGTTCTGGATCTCAGCTATGAGGACGAGGATCCTCAGCTGGCGAAAGCGATCGTCGCAAAGGTTATTGCCACCTATCTGGACCACCGGTCGAAAATCACCACCAAAACGGGTGCCTATGAGTTCTTCGAAGATCAAATGAGCATCGCCGACAACAATCTCCGTGTGCTCGAGCAGCGGCAGACCGAATTCAAGAGAAAAGAAGGAGTGATCTCGCCAGAGGTACAGAGGGAGATCTTACTGGCGAGGCTGGCCGATTACGAGAAGAGCCTGACCGAGGTGAGGACAAAACGAATGGCCAAGGCGGCGGTGCTGGCAGTTATCAAGGATCATCTGAAAAACGGTATGGTCAGCAATATTCCGAACACGGATGCAAGCGACAGCCCCAGCCGAGAAAGGCACATTGCCAAGCTGAAGGGAGACCTCCTCGACCTCGAGCTCCAGCGGGAAACTCTGCTTCTCTTGTTCACTCCGGAGTTCAAAGAGGTTAAACACCTCGAAAATCAGATCAAGATAACAAAAGAAAAAATCGTGAACGAGATAAATGAGATCATCAGTATGGAGGAAACCTCCATCAAGGCTCTGCGGGCCGAAGAAAAAGTGTTGAAGTCCTCCATCAAGAGCCTGAAGGAAGAGATCCAGGACTTTGCCGGCAAGGAGTATGAACTTGTCCAGCTCAGCCGCGGGATCGATGAGAACAAGGAAGTCTACTCGATGTTCCTGAGACAGCGTGAAGAGGCCAGGATATCTCTTGCGAAACTCGAGAGAGGCGTGAAGGTCAGTATCATCAGCCCGGCATTCATCTCACCGGATCCAGTCAGGCCCAGAAAGGCGCTTAATATCATCCTGTCGGTGCTTATGGGACTCATGGGCGGTCTTGTGCTCGCTGTCTTCGCAGAATATTTCGATGACTCGGTCTCGAGCCCTGCCGAACTCGAAAAACTCACCGGTCTAGATGTACTGGGATCCATACGAGAGGTCAGCGTTCAGGAACCGAACGGCAGCAAGAAAGTGAAGATCGAAGCCTGATACTATAGACGGCACGAAACGAGCGCACACGGTAGTGTGAGCCCGGACCGGACAAGAGAAAGAAGGGCAGCAGAAAATGTACCTGGAGTTTTTCAATCTTAAAAAAAGACCGTTCTCGCTTTCACCGAACCCCGAGTTCCTGTTCAACACTCCAAGTCACCGGGAAGCATATTCTCAGATGGTCTATGCGATCACAGAGGACAGCGGGTTCATGATGTTGACCGGTGAGGTCGGGACCGGGAAGACCCTCCTCATCAACCACCTCATGGAGGATATTCCGCAAGATTACCAGATCGTGAAGGTCCATTTTACGATGTGCACTGCGAAGGCACTGCTCCAGGGTATCTGTAACGAATTCGGCCTTCCATATTTAGGTCGAACACGATCAGAGTTAGTCCTCAAACTGCAGGAGTACCTCAAGTGGTGTTACAGCGAGGGGAATAAATCGGTCGTAATCCTCGATGAAGCCCAGAACCTGTCGCGTGAAAGCCTCGAGATCGTCCGGCTCCTCTCCAACGTCGAAGCCGTTCACGAAAAGTTTTTTCAGATCCTGCTCGTAGGTCAGCCGGAACTCTCCGCAATGCTCGCACAGAGCGACCTCAGGCAGCTGCGTGAGAGGATAGGCCTCAGATTCCGATTGGAACCTCTCTCGCGGGAGGAGACAAAACAATATATAACCCACCGTCTCACCATAGCAGGTAAAGATTACAACGATACCTTCTTTACCGATGGTGCACTCAACAGAATATATGGTCTCACGAAGGGTGTCCCGCGTCGGATCAACATCCTCTGCAACAATGCCCTTCTTGTAGCCTATGCGACAGACGCGCGTTCGATCGACTCAGATCTTGTCGACGAAGCAAGTTTTGATGAAACAAGGGAGAAACCGAATTCACCATTGAGTAGAACACAGGAAATTGAACATTACGTGCAGACAGCGGCCCCGAGGGTGATCGAGCCCTGGCAAAAACCCTCAGAGGAGAAAGGTCAACAGTCATGAGACTATTTCACAAAGTACTGGATAAGGCTCGGGAAGAAGGAAAGATAAACACCTGTTTCCGTCCGTGGGATGGTTCAGCAGCCGAGGCAGGCGGGATCGAGACAGCACTGGTCGAAGCGCAGGGACTCATGCCCCGGCTGGGGAAGATCAGCGGTGAGATGCAGAACGATTTCCAGATGGTCATCGAGAATATCCGATCGAAAGTGGCTGAAAGGGATGCCCACATAATAGGGATCACGAGTGCCGTACCGGGGCACGGAAGTTCGACTCTGGCCGCTCTCCTCTCCCTGATGATAGCCGAAAGTGAAAGGAGCTACCTCGGTCCATTCATGCAGAAAGATGAAAAGCTGAGAGAGACGGAAGCCGGGATTCTACTCGTCGACGCTCAGGTAAGGAATCCCTTGCTTCACACCATGCTCGAAGTACCGGCCAAGGGAGGTCTCCACGAGATTTTGTCCGGTACACTCCCCTACAAGGAAGCAATCAAGGAGGTCGAAGGATCGAGACTGAAGCTTGTGACGATCGGTAACGAGAAGGGTTTCCGTTATACACAGGCTCACATGGAGAAGTTCAAAGCATTTCTTGGCAAGATGGTCCAGAGCGGTTACGAATTTGTGCTTCTCGACATACCACCGATCCTGCACTACGCAGAGGGGCTTGCTCTGAGCAATCTGTGCGACGGGATAGTCTTCGTCGTCAGTGCGGGAAGAGGCCGTATGGAGGTCGTGAAAGAGGCTAAACGTCTCATGGAACGGGCAAGGGTGCCCATCCTTGGCGCGGTCCTCAACAGGAGAGAATATTTTATACCCGACTGGATCTACAAAAGACTGTAGGAACGGTCGTCGAGGGTTCTCGCACTACATTTCAAGCGAAGGTAAGGTATGAAACTGCTGGGAAAATCCAGAGCTACAAACAAAGAGCAGTACATCTCGCTGGTCGATATCCGTAAGGGATGGCACCACAACGGGGACTTCCCCGACCGGGTGAAACGGGAGCTCAACAGAAGCAGAAGATCCGGAACATCCACGGCGTATGTTGTCATCGGGCTCGCACCCGATCGGGTGAAGGACTTTCCGGCAGGGGTGTATGACAACTTCCTGAGAGAACTTATCAGGGTTCTCTCGGACAACACCCGGGATTTCGAGTTAAAGTACCTCTATGATCAATACAGGATAGGCATTCTCCTGTTCGACACCCCTATCGAGGGTGCGAAGTCCTTCGCGAAGAGGATCTCCACTGAGGTGCTGAGATACTGCCGCTGGATCGATGGTGACGACTACATGAATATCATGATGTCGATCGAGATCTCCGTTCATATCGTGGGTGACGCCAAACACTGCGAAACGTTCAAAACCGCACCTGTTCTCCCCAAAGACATCTTCCGTAAAGGGCCCGGACGAAACAGGAAGAGTGAAGATGCAGATCCTGGGGAGGACAGACTACTGCTCGACTGGAAAAACGTACCGATCGCCGAAGATTCCGACGTCTGGAACTTGAAGGCGATCGAAGGTCAAGGGAACGGTCACTCCGATCAACGGGGTTACCTATGGTGGAAGCGGCTCATGGACATTGCCGGATCCCTCATCGGGATCCTCCTTTTCTCTCCTCTCATGTTGGGCATCGCTTTCATCATCAAGTGTACATCCCGGGGCCCCATCCTGTTCAAACAGAAGAGGATCGGACACTACGGCAGGCCTTTCATTTTTATGAAATTCAGAACGATGAGGACCGACAGCGATGACACGATCCACAGGAGATACGTGAAGAAACTGGTGAGAGGAAGGGATGGGGACATCAATTTAGGTACGAAAGACGAACCGCTCTTCAAGCTCAGCAACGACACGAGGATCACAAGAGTCGGGCACATCCTGCGGAAGATGAGCATGGACGAACTGCCGCAATTCTTCAACGTCCTGGTGGGAGACATGAGCCTGGTCGGTCCGCGACCGGCGCTCAGGTACGAAGCTGACGAGTACCAGAACTGGCACTGGCAGCGGGCAATGGAGGCAAAACCGGGCATCACCGGGCTTTGGCAGGTTTCCGGACGAAGCAGAACCACTTTCGACGAGATGGTCCGCATGGACCTGCAGTATGTCGACAAGCAGCTCTTTCTCCTCGATCTCAAAATACTCTTCAAAACCATCGGCGCGGTGCTCAACACGAAGGGCGCCCTGTAAGGAGGGAAAAACATGGTCAGGATAGGTGTTATCGGATGCGGATACTGGGGACCGAACCTTATTCGTAATTTTATGAGTGTTCCCGGGTGCGAGATGGTCATCTGCTGTGACAAGGACGTGAAGAAACTGGAGAGGATGACATCCCTCTTCTGTGGTATCAAGACCACGACTGATTTCTGTGACCTTCTCGATGACACCGTGGATGCGGTTGCTATCGCGACACCGGTCTGGTCCCATTACGAACTTGCCAAAGCCTGTCTGGCGTCGGGTAAGCACATCCTCGTCGAGAAACCTTTTTCAGACTCATCCGAAAAATGCCGCGAGCTCATCGACCTGGCAGAGCGACAGAAAAGGATCGTGATGGTGGGGCACACCTTTCTCTACACAGCCGCAGTGAACAAGATAAAAGAGATTATACAGAGCGGTGAACTCGGGGAAGTGCTGTACGTGAACAGCACACGGGTCAATCTGGGTCTCTTCCAGAATGACATCAATGTCATCTGGGACCTCGCCCCTCATGACATATCCATCATATTGTATGCACTCGGTAAAGAACCCGTCGAGGTGAATGCACAGGGTAAATATCACTACAAGAAGGGGATCGAGGACGTCGCACTCTTCACTCTCAACTACGAGAACGGTACGATCGCATTCGTTCACAACAGCTGGCTGGACCCGAACAAGATACGACGGATGGTCTTCGTAGGAAGTAAGAAGATGCTGCTCTATGATGACATCGATCAGACCGAGAAGATCAAGATTTACGACAAGGGTGTCGAGATGCCCAAGTACTATGACTCCTTCGGGGAGTTTCATCTCTCGTACCGATCCGGTGACATTCATGTCCCGATGCTCAACGAGCACGAGCCCCTCAAAGAGGAGTGCAGGGATTTCGTCGAAAGTATCGAGAACGGACATACACCCCGCAGTGACGGTACGTGCGGTTTGAAAGTGGTCGAGATCATCGAGGCAGCGAATCAATCTCTGGCCGACAACGGGGCCGCTGTTGCGCTCAGAATACCTGCGGAGGTGGCGAAACGTGGATAAAAAGAATATCGCGAACGATGTCAGGCTCGGGAAGAATGTCAGAATATTCGATTTCGTGAACCTTTACGGCTGTGAGATCGGCGACAACAGCAAAGTGGGGACATTTGTCGAAATACAGAAAGGGGCAAGTATCGGAAAAAACTGCAAAATCTCCAGTCACACGTTCATCTGCGAGGGTGTAGCCGTCGAGGACGACTGTTTCATCGGTCACAACGTCACCTTTATCAACGACATTTACCCCCGTGCGATAACAGGGGATGGAGGTATGCAGACCGATGAAGACTGGAAGTGCGTACCCACTCTCGTGAAGAGGGGCGCATCGATCGGCTCGAGCGTTACGATACTGTGCGGCATCACAATTGGTGAGAACGCGATCATCGGGGCAGGCAGCGTTGTCACGAAGGATATCCCGCCGAATACCATCGTCGCCGGCAATCCGGCAAGGACACTTCGCGTGATCTGTAAGGAGGTAGTTGAAAAGTGAACGTACCATTTCTCGATCTCAAGACCCAATACATGTCGATCAAGGATGAGATAGCATCAGCCATCCAGCAGGTACTGGACAAAACAGCTTTTGCAGGCGGGCCTTTTGTTGCAGAATTCGAGAAGGGTTTCGCCTCGTACTGTAACTGCGAGCTGGCGGCCGGTGTGAGCAGCGGTACTTCCGCTCTCTGGCTTGCACTTGCCGGGTTCGGTATCGGTCCGGGTGATGAGGTCATCACCGTGCCGAACACGTTCATCGCGACTGCAGAGGCGATCAGTTTCACAGGCGCAAAGCCCGTATTCGTGGATGTGGACTCGAAAACGTACAACCTCGATCCTTCTCTGCTCGAACCGGCTATTACCCCCAATACAAAAGCGATCATTCCTGTTCACCTCTATGGTCAGATGGCGGATATGGATCCGATCATGGAGATAGCCCGGAAACACGGCCTGTATGTCATCGAGGACTCGTGTCAGGCGCATGGTGCCACCTACAAGGGGCGAGTCGCCGGATCGATAGGCGATGCCGGATGCTTCAGCTTCTACCCCGGAAAAAATCTCGGGGCGTATGGAGAGGGCGGTGCGGTCGTGACGAACAATGCCGAGTTGATGGACAAGATAAGGATGCTCCGGGACCACGGTCAGAATGAAAAGTACTATCACCGGGTGATCGGGTGGAACGCCCGGATGGATGGTTTTCAGGGAGCTATTTTAAACGTAAAGCTACGGTATATCGAAGACTGGACCGAGGCGCGCAGAAGCAACGCAAAACTTTACAGCGAATTACTGCCATCGCAGAACGTCATCACTCCATTCGAGGACGACGGTTCCCGGCACGTGTATCATCTGTACACACTGCTGGTGAAGGATCGTGCGGTTATGATGAAAGCGCTGGCCGAGAAAGATATCCACTGCGGAATTCACTATCCGGTTCCGGTCCACCTGCAGGCGGCATATGGTTCCCTGAGATTGGGGGAAGGCAGTTTCCCGGTGGCAGAGAGACTTTCAAGAGAAACACTTTCTCTGCCAATGTACCCAGAGGTGACAGGCGAGCAGATCGGATATGTCGTCAGAGAGATCAGACGTTTTCTCGAGGTGAAGGCACCGAACTGTACATAACAATCCCACAAAACCGGTCCCCTGGAGGTATCCGGTCTCATGGACACCACACTCACCAGAAATAATCCGGGTTATCTGCAGGCCACCCTGGCGGTCATGACGGGAGTACTCTGCAGCGCTATCCTGCTCCTTGATATCCCGATGAAGTGGAAACTGACTTTATTACTGGCTTTCGGTTTTGCCTTTCTCCTCCTGATGGTGCGGGACGGAAAGCGTGTTCTTCTCTTCATGCTGGCATTCTCCATTCCTCTGTATATCGGGAAAGATTTCATTGCACGTCCAGAACACATCGGACTCGTGCGTGTGGTCGGCGTATACCTCACCGATGCCCTGGTTATCGCGCTCCTTTTCCTGTATCTCAGCCGGCTTACTGTCGGGCAGGCACGGCTTCGTCTCTACCCGTGGGTCACCCTGCCTGCGCTCTTCTGGCTGGCTGCGAGCGGATACACCCTGGTGAACGCACGAGAAACCGGTTTGGTAGCGATACAGTTGATCGCCATGTCGAAACTGTTCGTGTGTTATCTTGTTGTAGCCAACAGTGTCGAGGATAAAGAGGATGTAAAATGGATCGTGAGAGGGCTGCTCCTCGGTCTTCTGTTCCAGGGGATCCTCGGTTCATATCAGGGTGTTGTCGGGCGTCCCCTTGGCCTATCGACCCTCGGTGAGACCGAGGATATCGACCAGATGATGATCGGGCAGAATCTGGCCCACAGGCCTCGCGGAACCGTCGGCCATCCGAACTGTTACGCAATGTACCTCGTTACCGTAATACCGTTCGGGCTTGCGATGATGTTCACACGAGTGAAGGCGCTCTGGAAGGTGTTGATCGCAGCGGTCATCTTTATCAGTGTACTCGGACTGATATTCAGCCTCTCACGGGGAGGATGGATCAGTCTCGTTGTGGTTACCTGTGTTGTTCTGGCGGCAGCGATCCGGAAACGTCGTATCGAGGGGCGTACTGTATTCATCGTTACGCTTTCGATCCTCTTCCTCCTCCTCACCCTGTTTTTTATCGGGTCGGACACCATTATGTCACGTTTCACATCAAGTGATCAGGGCTCTGCCTTAAGCAGGATAACGATGGCGCAGGGCGCACTGGCCATGATCCAGGATTATCCCCTGACCGGGGTAGGTCTCAACAACTACTCCCTGTTCATGCCCGGTTATGATTGGGCAACTGTTCTGGGACACGGCGGTCCCGTGGTCGTCCACAATATATATCTGCTGATCGCGGCAGAAACCGGTTTGATAGGCCTGATCGGGTTTACGGTATTCCTCGTGGCTCTCCTGAGATGTGCATGGCGGATAGCCGACCGGGCATCGAATGATATCTTTTGGACAGCAGGAGTTGGGATCCTATCGGCTCTCATCTCGCTGATCCTCCATGGGATGGTTGATTTTGCGCTGCTCTGGGACATCACCCTTTTCACACAGTTCTGGTTCATCGCTGGTGTGGCAGTGGGCCTGAGCGATCAACGCACCACGCATGATGAACCGGACGAAACTCCACTGAGAAACAGGCTGTCCCCCTCACTCTCACGTCAGATCGGCCTGAAGTACCGATAAGAGCTTATGAACAAACAGATAGAAACCAGAATCTTCGGTAATGCCGGTATCCTTATAGGAACCCAGGTGTTCACGAAACTCATCGGGACGATATTCACGATCGTCGTGGCTCGTAAACTGGGCGTCGAAGACTATGGGCTCTATGCTTTTGCGGTGACGTTCGGCCATGTCTTCGGGATCGGTGCTCTTTTCGGATTTCCGCGGCTTATAACCAGAGACGTTGCTCGAGAGACCGAAAAGACGAACGAAACTCTGGGCAGCATTCTCGTTCTCGAGGCTGTTCTCTCCTGCCTCGCGATCGCAGCGATGGTTCTGACACTCAGCCTGCTCGGATATTCCTTTCACAGGATAGTCATTGTCAGTATCGCCGGATCCGCGACTATCCTCACGATCCTGCTTGACGTCGTTGCCGCATTTTTCAGAGCGCACCACAGAATGGATCTCGAAGCACGCATGAGGTTTTCCGCCAGCTTTCTGAACATGAGCCTGGGAGCTGGGGTTCTTTTGCTGGGTTACGGGATCCTCGAACTGGCCGTGATCCAGTTCATCGTCTTCAGCATAGTCCTCATTTTCGGCCTGTACATGATCTTTGGTAAACTTGCCCGTCCTTCGATCACACTGAAATGGCATATCCTCAGGAAACCTCTCGAATCCTCCTGGCCCTTTTTCCTGTCCAGCGTGTGCGTCCTGATCTATGGAAGTGTTGCCACGATCTTCCTGTCAATGATGAAGGGGGACCACGTCACCGGTCTGTATGCGGGAGCTATGAACTTTACGCGTATAGTAGGATTTCTGCCCGCCAGCCTGGTCGGTGCTTTCCTCCCGGCTATGGCTCAACTCTGGCGTTCATCACCTGACGACTGGTGGACAGTGTATCTCCGATCTGTGAAATACCTGATCATCATGGCACTCCCCATTACTGTAGGGCTCGTGATGCTGAGTGACCAGTTCGTCCCGATAGTTCTGGGTAATGAATATGCTGAGGTGGCAACGATATTAAAGATGGTTGCATGGGTGATCCTGCTCATTTTCCTGAACTGGGGGATGTCCAACGCCCTGATATCGATAGACAGGGAAAAGACCGAAATGCGTATCGTGATGGTAGTGATGGTTTTCAATATTTTCACCAATCTGTTGCTCATACCCGGATGGGGTGTATATGGAGCAGTCATTACGAGCCTGCTGACCGAAGGACTGATGCTTCTCATCCTGTCCATCGTTCTGTCGAAGGCCGGGTTTCGACTCCCTCTCTCGCACTTGTCATTGAAACCAGTGATCAGTGTTGGAGTGATGGCGGTGAGTGTACACTTTACCCGTGACATCGGCCTGATCAGCACGGTACTGACCGCAGCAGCGGTCTATCCATTAACACTGTTCGTTCTCAAGACGTTCGATAAAGAGGAATTGGAACTGATGCGCTCCGGTTGGACAGTGGTGCTGGCAAGACTGACAGGACGGTACAAACGGGAACCGAGTAGACCATGATGCACAAAAAGAAATTCAGGATCCCCGGCAGATATCTCTTCATTGGGGGAGAAGCTTTATTTTACAGGATGCCGATGTCGGCAAATCATCTTTCCCGGCACCTCGGGGACTATGTTGAGCAGCTCGACATCGTAGGATACGGGGATTTCTATGGAGGGGAACCGGCCCCTTTCCATCACCGCCTGCTCCGGGGCTTCAGTAATATCTTACGGGATCGTGTCTCGATCACCATGGACGGTTCGGTCCGGCTGATCACGGTTCGTAAGCTGCCGCTTGGGGAAAAGCTGGACCTGTTCGTTCAGGGCCTGTGGATCTATCCAAATCTCAGACCGGAGCTCGCTTCCGTTTACGATGCCGGGATCGTATACAACCCCGAAGATCTTCTGACGATGCTGTTCCTCAGAGCAGACAAACGTGTCCGGAACATACTGTACCTTGATGTCGACAACCATGCTTCCTATTACCCCCGTCCCTGGTCCGGTGTGATAGGGAAGCTCGAGCAGGCATGCATCAGAAGAGCCGATGGCGTTATATCGGTAAGCCGTCCGCTCGAGGAGCTCCGCCGTCAACAGGGTGCAGGACGGATCAGGTATGTTCCGAACGGAGTGGACTTTCAGCTTTTCAACAATGCTGTGGAAGAGAGGGCCGAGCATCCTCCTACACTTCTGTATGTCGGAACACTGGACAGGCGGTGGGGTGTCGATCTTGCCATCCGCGCCATGCCCCTTCTCCGTGAACACATCCCGGATGCCCGATTGCTCATAGCCGGGGATGGACCTGCCGAAGGTGAACTGAAAGAGCTGACAGCTTCACTCGACCTTAACGATTCGATCTTCTTCAAAGGGCTGGTACAGTACACGGACCTGCCGGCACTTATGGCAGAGGCCGACCTGGGCATCGCAACATCTCGAAAGGACGCTTTCAGGCACTTTGCATCTCCCCTGAAGATCTTTGAGTATATGGCAGCGGGCCTGCCCGTTGTCTGTTCCGGCGGAGGCGATGCTGAAAGGATCACTGAGGAATCAGGAGCCGGGGTCAACATCCCCTTTTCTCCTGAAGTATTCGCCCGGGAAGTTCTGGAACTCATCACTTCACCGGAGAGGCTTTCAGCAGCCTCCAGAACAGCTGTCGAGTATGCGAGGCAGAGAGACTGGGAACATCAGACAGAACAGGTGGCCAGTTTCCTTGCTGAAGTTACGGGATCATACAGAACACCACATCCTAATTGAAAGGAAACGTTATCGGCATGAAAGGTGAGACCATTTTATGTTTCTCCCCTGACAAGTGGAACGGAATGTGGAGGGAAAGACAGCAGATCATGTCACGTCTATCCCGTGACAACCGGGTTCTCTACATCGAACCCGAGCGTGATCCCGACATATCATATGTGAACAGTCTGTGGAGCAGTGTACGGAACCTTCCTGTCCTCAAACCACATTCTCTTTCCGAGAATCTTGTCATTTACTCCGGCCCGCCGAGCCTCCCCTATGCGGCAACGGCACTTCCTCCGGCAGTCCTGAAATACACAAGCCCGGCTATCAGAACGATCAATTGTTTCAGTATGATCATACACGCTCGTCGTATCCTTGGCAGGGAAAATGTGGAAACACCGGTACTCTTTTTCTTCGGACCGTACTACAGGAACCTTGTCGGGCATCTGGGAGAGAAACTGGTTTGCTATTATGTCTATGACGAGATAGCGGAGTTCCCGCGGAACGCCGGACACAGGGAGTTCGTGGCGAAACAGGAAGCCATGATGACCGAACTTGCTGATGTCGTTTTTGCCTCATCCCGGTCCCAGTACAACAGACGCAGCAAGCTCAACGAAAGAACCTATTTCACACCCCACGGTGTGGACTTCGATCACTACTCCACCGCACTGTCAGCCGACACACCGATCCCGGAGGACATCGCCGGTATCAGCACCCCAATCGCAGGTTATATCGGTACGCTCGACGAGAACCTTGACGCCGATCTTCTGGATCGGATATCCCGGGATCTCCCGGAATGGAGCCTGGTCCTCGTGGGACCGGACGGCTTTCCGAAGGAGGGATCGTATGACCAACTCAAACAGCGGGAGAACGTCCACCTTCTGGGGAGAAAGGACGTCGGTCTGATCCCCGGTTACCTGAAAGCCTTCGACGTTGCCATCCTGCCCTATCAGATCATCGGGCAAACGAAGTACGCTTACCCCTGCAAAATACACGAGTACCTCGCCTCCGGCAAACCGGTTGTTGCGTACCCCCTGCCCGAGCTGCTGGTCTTCCGGGATGTCATCGCCCTCGCAGACTCCCCTGATCAATTCGTCAGGCATATAAGGCAGGCCGGGCACGAAGACAATCCGCGGAAGATCGAAGAACGCCTTACTATTGCCCGCTCGAACACCTGGGATCAGCGTGTTGACATCATGAGAGAAGCGATGGATTCATTCCTGTCATCTGGGTCCCGGCGGAACACGGAGTGGGAAGCAGTCAGGAAGGCCGTCGGTCAGAGGGGATAAGAGGCAATATCAGTTCCTGCCGGTCTTCCTCCAGAGGTACTTCGACACACTCGTATCGTCCCCCCCCTTCAGTCGACCCTTCTTTCTGCGGGAGATAAACTCTGAGAAGCAACTGTTTACCGCTTTGATCCTT
>Ga0255052_10002429_pt1 | contig 13462 bp, 11 predicted proteins | sample JV7_2_21_MG_FD_188632 | JGI IMG/M metagenome (GOLD analysis project Ga0255052, IMG submission 188632) | Seawater microbial communities from Jervis Inlet, British Columbia, Canada - JV7_2_21 | ecosystem: Environmental > Aquatic > Marine > Inlet | place: Canada: British Columbia | collected... | reverse complement strand
CGGCACCTGGCACCATGCGCAAAAGGTCTGATTCACGTCCTCGGGCGTTGCCGGTAGCGTACCTCGCCCTGTCGGGGCGATTGTCACGGCATTGTTGTCATCGGTCGAATCAGGACTTCGAAAATGCGAATTGTATTGCTGGGCGCACCGGGCTCGGGAAAGGGCACGCAAGCCAAAAAACTGATGGCGGACAGGAATATTCCGCAAATTTCGACAGGCGACATGCTGCGCGAAGCCGTCGCCGCGGGCACGCGCTTCGGCGAGCGGGCCAGGGACATCATGGACGCAGGCCAGCTGGTATCCGATGACATCATGCTCGGCATCATCAGCGAACGGCTCGCCCGACCGGACGCCGCCGACGGTTTCATTCTCGACGGTTTTCCACGCACCCGGCAACAGGCCGGAGACCTCGAGGAGTTACTCGATGAGCTCGGCGTGCCGCTCGATGCCGCTGTGCTGATGGACGTGGAATTCGACATTCTGCTGAAGCGCCTGACCGGACGCCGCACGTGTTCGTTGACGGGCAAGTTGCTGAACGTGTATTTCTCGCCACAGGAAGAACTGGACGAGTGCCTGAATGCGGGAGGTGAGCTCATCCAGCGCGAGGACGACAATGAGGAGACAATCAGCAGCCGCCTCGACGTCTACCGCGAGCAGACTGAGCCTGTAGTTGGCTTTTACCAAAAGCGCGGCAAGTTGAAGTCGGTCAACGCCGAAGGGTCGATCGACGAAGTCTACGATCGATTTAAGGCAGCGTTGGAATAGAGTGTGGGAGCGCGCCCCAGCGCGCGATTCCGAAATTTGATTGCGCGCCGGGGCGCGCTCCTACAGGCAACAGCTACAACATCTCCAGCAGCTGCTCGCCGACAAGCTCTCGTCGCCAACCCTGGAAGACTCGGGAGTTTTTCTTGCCCGAGACGATGACTGCGGACAGCTCCTTGCGGGATGCAACGATCTCGGCGCTGATGCCGAGGTTTTTCGCACTCTTCGCGACGACCGTCTGCATGGAATTCAGGGAACTCTTCTGGCTTTCGTTTGGCGCCGAGGGCGGCTGGTAGTCGTTGTCGTTTCCCGACTGGGAAACGATTGACAACAGCGCCTCACCGGCACGTTGGACAAGCCTGGCCGGCATGTCCCCGATGCGGCGCAAGTCTTGCAGTGAATCCGGCAGACTCGTGGCGATTTCGAGCAATACCCGGTCCCTGAGGATCCACTGCCGCGGCCGGTTCTTGCGCAGCGCTTCAGATTCGCGCCAGCTGGCCAGACCGGCGGCGGCGGTACGCCGGCGGCCACGCAAATTTCTGGCACCTTTGAGACGATGCACGGCCTGCGACTCGTCGGTTGCGTACAACGATTCGTCGAGCAGCAACGCCGAGTCTTGTTCAGCCCATGCCAGGCGTCCGGCTTGCTCCAGGCGTTCCGCGAGAATGTCGTACGCAGGCAGCAAGTACTCGACGTCTTCCGCGGCGTAGCTGAGCAGTGCCCCGGGCAGGGGCCGCTGCGTCCAGTCCGCTCGCGTATGCGTCTTCGGAATCTCGACGGAAAACAGTTCCGCGACGAGGCCGGCGTACCCCATCTGCGGCTGCAGGCCGAGAAGCCCCGCAGCGATCTGGGTGTCGAACAATGCTGCCGGCATGCGGTGTGCCGTTTGAGAGATGACCTCGATGTCCTGTCGGCCCGAGTGTACGACCCAGGTTCCGGAACACGCTTCGCTCCAGAATGCCCCCATTTCGTTGCTTGTCAGCGGGTCGACACAGAAAACCTGGTCTCTCGTCGCCAGCTGTATGAGGCAAAGCTGCGCGAAAAATGTCTTCTCGCGCATGAATTCGGTGTCGACGCCGAGCAGGCGCTGCGTTTGCAGATCGGCCGCTATCGTGTCGGGTTCATCGACGTATATGTAGTTGCTCATAATGTGCTGGCGGGCTTCGATTTCGGATCGGAAGGTTAACATGCGATCATGGTGGCATCGACGGCGAAGACAGTCCGGCCGTGCAGGCACTCATCAGAACTCTGTTCGACATCCTCACGATACGCAAGGGGCCGGATTCAATTCCGTATTCCTGGTTGTTGTTGTACGCGGCCGTATTGCTGTGGTTCCTGCCGCTGCTCACCGCAAGCGTCCTCGTGCCGAATTTTAGGGGTGCTGTCGTAGCGGTCGCTGTGGCGAGCTGGATTGTCAGCCTCGTTTGCTATGCCCTGGTCATCGTGCTCGCGGGCTTCAAAAACAGGTTGCTGCAGGCATTGACGGCGATTATCGGCTGCGGCGCACTGATTTTTCTTGGGCAAGTTGCAGGTCTGATCTTTCTTACGCCGTTTCTCGGTGCCGCGCTCGCGCAGTTGTTCATTTACTTGTTGTTGGCGTGGTCGGTGCGTGTCAAAGGCCATATCATCGCTCGTACGATTGATTGTGAATGGTACTTGGGCATCTTGATTGCAATTAGCGTTTTCGTTTTACAGTATGCGTTTTCAAACGTCGTAACACCGACAATCTGAGTACCTGCATGCACATACACATCCTCGGCATTTGTGGCACCTTCATGGGCGGAGTCGCCGCGCTTGCCCGGGCGGCTGGTCACGAAGTTACGGGCTGCGACACCGGCATCTATCCGCCGATGAGCACGCAGCTCAAGAAGCTCGGTATCGACGTCCACGAGGGATACGATGCCGGTCAGTTAGATGTTGAACCCGACTGCGTCGTTGTAGGCAACGTTGTCAGCCGTGGCTTCGAGGTCGTCGAAGCGATGCTCGATCGCGAGCTGAAATACCAGTCAGGGCCGCAATGGCTTGCTGAACACGTCCTGCGCGGCAAGCAAGTATTCGCGGTAGCTGGCACCCACGGCAAGACGACCACAGCGAGCATGCTGGCATGGATTCTCGAAGACGCGGGTCTCGAGCCCGGATTCCTGATTGGCGGTGTCCCGGCAAACTTCGGCGTGTCGGCGCGATTCGGTGCCGGTGACTGCTTCGTCGTCGAGGCGGACGAATACGACACGGCGTTTTTCGACAAGCGCGCGAAGTTCGTTCACTACAGGCCGCGCACACTGATTCTGACCAACCTCGAGTTCGATCACGCGGACATATACAAGGACCTCGATGCAATCCTCTGGCAGTTTCACCAGCTGTTGAGAACGGTTCCGCAGCGAGGCCGTGTGATAGCAAATGCGAGCGACGACAACCTCCATAAATTGATCGAAATGGGATGCTGGACGCCGGTCGAGTCTTTCGGGTTCGACAATCGTGCGGACTGGCGAGCCGGATTCGTGGATACAGCCGAGCGCCGTATCAACGTTTCCGGCCTGCAGGGGCAACGCGTCGAATCGCGTTGGCAACTGGGCGGCGCGCACAACCTGGAAAACGCTGTTGCGGCCATTGCGGCAGCGAGTTCCGCTGGCGTGTCTCTGGACCGGGCCGTTGACGCAATCTCGCGCTTCGAGGGCGTCAAGCGCCGAATGGAGCGCACGGCCACCGTCGGCAATATCGCGATCTATGACGATTTTGCACATCACCCGACAGCGATTCGCCGCACGATTGCTGCCGTCAAACGTCGCTATCCCGGCAATCGCCTCGTCGTTGCTGTCGAACCCCGTTCCAACACGATGAAACTCGGTGTGCACAACGATGACCTCGCGGCCTCACTTGAGCAGGCGGACCTCGTCTGGATGTACCGCCCGGATGACATGGGGAACGATTTCGATGCGTCGCTGGGCCCGCTTGGTGGCAAATTGCGCTCGTTCAGAGACTACGATGAACTCGTCGGCGACATGTCCAAACGGGTGCTCTCGGGTGACCAGGTGGTCTTCATGAGCAACGGCGGCTTCGGCGGTGCGCGCCAGACACTAACGGCCGTATTGCAGCGCACGCGGGGGACTTAGCAGGAGCGATCACCCCGGGCGCGCACTACGCCGACTATACTTGGGTCAGGAAGCAACAAGGTCGCCCAGTGCAGGTTCCGCTTTTTCCGCTCAATACCGTTCTTTTCCCCGGTGGGCCGTTGCCGCTGCGGATTTTTGAAACGCGCTATGTCGACATGATCGGCAACTGCATCAAGCATGACGCGCCCTTCGGCGTGTTGCTGATTCGCGAGGGTGGCGAGGTCGGGCGTGCGACGACGTACGATATTGGTACGCTCGCCCGAATCGTCGATTGGTACCAGGGCAGCGATGGGCTGCTGGGCGTAACGGCGAGAGGCGAGCATCGATTTCGGCTAATCTCGTCTCGTTGCGAGCTGGACGGCCTGAGTATCGGGGAGATCGAAGTCCTTCCCGGCGAAGAGGACATCCCGTTGCCCGAAAAGTACCGTCCGATGGCGAAGATACTTGCCGGCGTACTCGACGATCTCGGGCGGCTATACGAGGACCTCGAACGGCGCCTCGACGATGCAGGCTGGGTTACCAATCGATTCGTCGAGATCCTGCCGATCGATCTCGAAGAAAAGCAGCAATGTCTCGAGCAGTCCGATCCCGGCGAGCGCTTGCGACTCGTTCACGATGCGCTAAGGAAAGTCAGGGGGCCAATCGGCACCGCCTGAACACTTTTTTAGGGTTGCGAATACCTTGCGCGCGGCAGCGAGCGTCTGCCGGATCTCGTCGTCACCGTGGGCGGCGGAGACGAATCCCGCCTCGAATGCGGACGGCGCCAGGTAAACGCCCTCATCGAGCATGCCGTGGAAAAAGCATTTAAAGCGCTCGACGTCAGCAGCGGCAACCTGCGCAAAGCTACGCACCGGGCCCAAATCGGTAAAAATGCAACCGAACATGCCACCCTCGTGTTCTACGCTGAGCGGGATGCCCGCGTCCACAGCGGCGGTGGCCAGGCCCGACGCGAGTTCACGCGTGCGCCCGGCGAGCTGCTCGTAAAAGCCTGCCTGGTCGATCAGCTCGAGAGTCGCGAGTCCCGCCGCCATCGCGACCGGATTGCCGGACAGCGTGCCGGCCTGGTAGACCGGTCCATCCGGAGCGATGTCGGCCATGATGTCTGCGCGCCCGCCGAATGCGGCGGCCGGCATGCCACCGCCGACGATCTTGCCGAGTGTCGTCAGGTCGGGCTTGATGCCGAACAGGGCCTGCGCGCCGCCCTTGGCGACACGGAACCCGGTCATGACTTCGTCGAATATCAGCACGGCGCCATGCTCGCTGCAGGCATCACGCAGCGCTTCGAGAAAACCGGGCTCGGGCGGCACCATATTCATGTTGCCGGCGATCGGTTCGACGATGACGCAGGCGATTTCGTCACCGAGCTTCTCGAAGGCTTCGCCGACGGCAGCTGTATCGTTGTATGACAATGTGATCGTATGCGCGGCCAGTTCTGCCGGCACGCCCGGCGAACTCGGCACACCGAGCGTCAGCGCTCCCGAGCCGGCCTTGATCAGCAACGAGTCGGAGTGGCCGTGATAGCAGCCTTCGAATTTGATGATCTTGTCGCGGCCCGTGTGACCGCGCGCCAGGCGAATGGCACTCATTGTCGCTTCGGTGCCGGAACTGACCATCCGCAGGAGTTCGATCGACGGCATCATTGCCGAGATCCTGGCGGCGATCTGCGTCTCAAGAACGCAGGGGGCGCCGAAGCTGAGTCCCTGCCTCGCCGTGTCGATAACGGCGTCGATGACGGCCGGATGCGCATGACCGAGGATCATCGGGCCCCACGAACCGACGTAGTCGATGAACCGGCGGCCATCTTCGGCTTCGACCCAGGCGCCGCTCGCGCTCTTGAAGAACACGGGCTCGCCGCCGACGCCGGCGAATGCCCGAACCGGTGAATTGACACCGCCCGCGATAACAGCGCGGGCGTCAGAAAACAAACTCATTTTGATAATCTCCGATTCGCGATTTCGTCGCTAGCGCGCGTCCACGCGCTGCGCGAGATAACGCCGTCCTGGCCAAACCCGCTGCTATTGTTGTTGTTCGTGCATCTGGCTGACATTGAAACCACGGCTCTCGAGTAGCCGCGGCACGCCGTCCTCACCGATCAGGTGCAGCGCCCCAACGATGACCAGGTAATCTTCGTCGTCGCTGAGCAACTTGTCGATCGTGTTCGCCCAGTTTCGATTGCGGTCAGCCACGATTGTCTCGTAGAGCTCGGGGTAGTTGGCGATCTCGGCAAGCAGATTTTCCTCCATGTACGCAATGTCACCCGTGCGCCATGCGCTGATCAACTGGTCCATGATATCGCGGATATTCGCGCCCTCGGCCAGCGTCTGCATCAACAATTTGCGCTGCGCGGCAAGCGACAACCCATCCAGAAACCCGAGCTGCTGCTCGACTGATTCGAAACCGTGGATCGCTTTGCCGTCCCGATTCGCCCTGGACATCATGTGCATCTCGATGCCGTACAGCGGGTTGAAGCCGATCCGTGTCAACGCGAGTTGCTCAACGGTAATGGCGGCGAACCAGGGCTCCGTTCTTGCCAGCATGTCGAGCGGAATGTCCAGCGATTCGGCGGCAAGCAACGCGTCGTCGTAGAGTTCCTCACCCATGACGTCGCGTAGCGACTGATTCTCATCGAGCATGCCGAGCCGGTTGATCGTCGCCTGCATAGCGATGGGGTCCAGATCGTCCATGTCGAGTTCCATGAACAGTGTATCGGCATCGTCGTAAGCGGCGTCGATGACAGCCGGCAAGGGATGATCACCGCGGCGCAACAAGTGCACCGAGCCGAGCAGGTAGACCTTGTTGCTCGCTCCTTCCGCCATCCACAGGGTTACCGGATGACCGCCGGTGTCTGCCAACACGAGGGCTGTCGCGAGGGCTGGCAGCAGTAGCAGCCAGCCGTAGCGCAAGATCTTACGCATCATCGACCCAGATCAGCTCGGCATCGACGGCGCCGCTGGCATGCAGGGAGATGCGTCGATAGGCTGGTGGCCGCTCATCCACGGCGAATTTCTCGCTTTCGGGGAGAAACTGGCGGCAGGTGGAGGGCGTTGCGATGACGCGCACGCCACCGTGATCTGTGTCGTAAGGCTGATGGACGTGCCCGAATATCGTCACGCGAACGCGGCCGTTCGACTGCAGTATCTCCAGGAATCGCTCGCCGTTTTCCAGACCGACTGAATCGAGCCAGGTGCTGCCCATCAATACGGGCGGATGATGCAGGCAAACGAGCACGTGTTCCGCAGCACTCGATGCAATGATGTCCTGCATCCGCGAGATTTCGTCGTTGGTTACGATACCGCCCGCTCGACCAGCGCTGCAGCTGTCGATACTGACCATGAGCCAGTTGTCGAACTCGGCTGAGCCGCAGTAGACGAAGGGTGGGGCCGGCAGTTCATCGCGCATCATCGAGCGCACGTCATGATTGCCCGGTACGCAGTGAATTGGAATATTCAGGCCTGAGAGCAGCTCGCGGCAATGCGCATATGCCCCGGCCGAGTCGTCCTGGATCAGGTCTCCGGTCAGGGCGACGACGTCGGCCAGCCAGCCCCCGGCTTCATAATGGGCAATGACTCTCTGCAGCGCCGCATACGTCACGGTGCCGCGCAGGTCGCCATTCCTGTCGGCAAACAAATGTGGGTCCGTCAGATGCAGGACCCGTATGGATTCAGCTGAACCTTGAATTCTCCCGAACCTCAAGCTGTATCAAAGACTTGCATGATAGCGGCTCTTTGATGACCGCAGCAATCTGCGCGACCGTCGTCAACTAGCGATAGTCTAGTAGCGGTAAGTATCCGGTTTGTACGGACCGTCCCGGGAAACGCCGATGTACGCCGCCTGTTCTTCGGAAAGCTGCGTCAGGTGGGCGCCGACTTTATCCAGATGCAGTCGCGCTACCTTCTCGTCCAGGTGCTTCGGCAACACATACACCTCGCGGCCGTACTGCTCACTGTTCTGCCACAACTCGATCTGCGCGAGAACCTGATTCGTGAACGAGTTCGACATGACGAAACTCGGGTGGCCGGTGGCGCAGCCGAGATTTACGAGGCGCCCTTCTGCCAGCAGGATCAGGCGCTTGCCATCGGGGAAGATTACATGGTCGACCTGCGGCTTGATGTTTTCCCATTCGAACTTTTGCAGGTATGCGACATCGATCTCGTTGTCAAAGTGGCCGATGTTGCAGACGATTGCCTGGTCCTTCATGCGTTCCATCTGTTGGCCGGTTACGACGTGGTAATTGCCAGTCGCGGTTACGACGATGTCGGCCTGGTTACAAACCTCGTCGAATACGACGACGCGATAACCTTCCATCGATGCCTGCAGTGCACAGATCGGATCAATCTCGGTGACCCATACGGTCGCACCGAGGCCGCGCAATGACTGCGCGCAGCCTTTGCCAACGTCGCCAAAGCCGCACACGATGGCAATTTTCCCGGCAATCATGACGTCAGTGGCGCGTTTGATGCCGTCAACGAGCGACTCGCGACAGCCGTACAGATTGTCGAATTTTGACTTCGTGACCGAGTCGTTCACGTTGAACGCGGGGCAGCCGAGCGTGCCGTCCTTCATCATGTCGTATAGGCGCTTGACGCCCGTCGTTGTTTCCTCGGAAAGGCCGCGGACGTCTTCCAGCAAATCGGCGTACTTGTCGTGCATGAGGAGCGTCAGGTCACCGCCGTCGTCAAGCAGCATGTTCGGGTGCCAGCTATCGGGCCCGTTGATGGTCTGTTCGACACACCACCAGTACTCGTCCTCGGTCTCGCCCTTCCACGCGAACACGGGGACGCCGGACGCGGCGATAGCGGCGGCAGCATGGTCCTGCGTCGAGAAAATGTTGCAGGAAGACCAGCGAATCTCCGCGCCCAGGTCAGCGAGGGTCTCGATCAGCACGGCCGTTTGAATCGTCATGTGCAGGCATCCGGCAATACGGGCGCCTTGCAGCGGCTGGCTTTCACGGTACTCGTCGCGGAGAGCCATCAGGCCGGGCATTTCGGTCTGCGCTATCGCGATTTCCTTGCGCCCCCAGTCGGCGAGTGCGATGTCCTTGACCTTGTGGTCGGGTGTTTGAATGGCAACGGGTTCGCTGCTCATATTGGTCTCCTGGTTGATAGTGTCAGGCTGCTGCGGCGCCGCGCAGTGCCTCGGCCTTGTCTGTCCTTTCCCACGATGCGTCGATATCTTCGCGACCGAAGTGCCCATATGCCGCAGTGGGCTGGTAGATCGGCCGAATCAGGTCGAGCATCTGCAGTATGCCGTAGGGTGTAAGGTCGAAATTCTCACGAATGAGTTCAGTCATCCTGGCATCGGATATCTTTCCTGTGCCGAAGGTCCTGACACTGATCGATGTCGGTTCCGCTACACCGATGGCGTAGGACACCTGGATCTCGCACCGGTCGGCGAGGCCCGCGGCGACGATGTTCTTTGCAACATAGCGCGCCGCATAGGCGGCAGAGCGATCGACCTTGGACGGGTCCTTACCCGAGAATGCGCCGCCACCGTGGCGCGCCGAGCCGCCGTAGGTGTCGACGATAATCTTGCGGCCGGTAAGCCCCGCGTCGCCCATCGGTCCGCCGATCTCGAAACGGCCGGTCGGGTTGATGTGGTACTTCGTATTCTTGCTGAGAAGATTCTCCGGCAGTATGGGCTTGATGATTTCCTCCATGATGCCTTCGCGCAGGTCCTCCATGCTGACGTCGCCATGGTGCTGTGACGACAGCACGACCGCATCGATGGCAACCGGTTTGGCATCCTCATAAACGAATGTGACCTGGCTCTTTGCATCGGGCCGCAACCAGGGCAGCGTGCCGTTCTTGCGAACTTCCGCCTGGCGTCGGACCAGCTGATGCGAAAACGTGATCGGCGCCGGCATCAGCACGTCGGTCTCGTTCGTCGCATAACCGAACATCAGTCCCTGGTCACCGGCGCCCTGTTCTTCCTTTTTCGCGCGGTTAACGCCCATCGCAATATCGGGCGACTGTTTCCCGATCGCGTTGAATACGGCACAGGAATGGCCATCGAAGCCCATGGCCGAGTCGTCGTAACCGATGTCGACGACGGTCTTGCGCACGATCGCCTCGAAATCGACCCAGGTCGACGTCGTAATCTCGCCGGCGAGCACGACAGCACCTGTTTTTACGAGCGTCTCGCAGGCAACTCGTGCCTGTGGGTCTTCGGCAATGATCGCGTCGAGGATCCCGTCGGAGATCTGATCGGCAATCTTGTCCGGATGTCCCTCGGATACAGATTCCGAGGTGAACACAAAAGCATCACTCATGGATTTCGTCTTTCTTGGGATTTGGGGGGCCGCATTGTACCGCAATGACATGCGCCGGGACCATCCGCCCGGAGACAGATGCAAATCGTTACGTTTGCACCTGAATTTCGCCGACATTGCGGAAACTGCGGCTTGCGGCGCCCGGGAAAAACCACGAAAATGCGCGACGCACGCATGCCAATTGCGCCGCGCGCATGCTTTTTTCATTCCGATTCACTACAAAAAAGGCCGCCAGGCCAAGAAGACACCAATGTCACAACAAGCCAATGCCGCCGGCCAGCCGGCCCGGCGAGATCTTGCGAACGCCATCAGGGCGCTCTCCATGGACGCGGTGCAGGCCGCCAACTCGGGTCACCCCGGGGCCCCGATGGGCATGGCCGATATTGCCGAAGTGCTGTGGAACGATTACCTGAAACACAATCCGGCCAACCCACGCTGGGCAAATCGCGATCGCTTCGTTCTGTCGAACGGCCACGCCTCGATGTTGCTGTACAGCTTGTTGCACCTGACAGGCTACGACTTGTCGATCGACGAGTTGAAGAACTTCCGCCAGTTCGGCCAGCGCACCGCCGGGCACCCCGAGTACGAGCCCGCGATGGGCGTCGAGACAACGACGGGGCCATTAGGGCAGGGCGTTTCGAACGCGGTCGGCATGGCACTCGCCGAGAAGATGCTGGCTGCCGAGTTCAATCGTGACGGGGTCCCTGTCGTCGATCATCGCACCTGGGTCTTTCTCGGCGATGGTTGCCTTATGGAAGGTATATCGCACGAGGCCTGTTCTCTCGCCGCTACGCTGAAGCTCGGCAAGCTGATTGCGTTCTACGACGACAACAATATCTCGATCGATGGGGAGGTCGGGGGGTGGTTTACCGACGACACACCGCAGCGCTTCGAGGGTTACGGTTGGCAGGTGATACGTGACGTGGACGGCCATGACAGCGAGTCGATCGCCGCGGCTATCGACCGGGCGACCACCGAGGCGGACAAGCCGACGCTGATCTGCTGCAAGACTGTCATCGGTTTTGGCGCGCCCAACAAGCAGGGCACGGCCTCGACGCATGGCGCACCACTCGGTGACGAGGAAATCGCGGCTGCGCGGGTCGAACTCGGCTGGGATTCGCCACCATTCGAAGTGCCGGCACAAATCGCAGAAGCCTGGGACGGCCGTGCGCGCGGTGCCGCCGAAGAAAACGCCTGGGCGGAGACGCTGACGGCATACGCGAACACGCATCCCGATCTCGCCAGGGAATTCGGCCGCCGAGTCAATGGCGACCTGCCGGGCGACTGGGCGGATTTCGCTGAGCAGGCGATCGCGGCAATCGATGTCGCCGGCGAAACCATGGCGACCCGCAAAGCGTCGCTGGTCGCACTCAACGCGTTTGCGCCGGTATTGCCCGAACTGGCAGGCGGTTCCGCCGACCTGACCGGTTCCAACCTGACCAAACATGCAGGCTCTAGCGTCGTTACGGGTGACGACGCCGGCGGTAACTACATCTACTTCGGTGTGCGCGAGTTCGGCATGACCGCAATATGCAATGGCATGGCGCTGCACGGCGGCATCATTCCGTACGCGGGGACATTTCTCGTGTTTTCGGACTATGCGCGCAACGCGTTGCGCATGGCGGCACTGATGAAAATTCAGAACATCCTTGTCTACACGCATGACTCGATCGGGCTCGGCGAAGACGGCCCGACACACCAGCCTGTCGAACACGTGGCGGCACTGCGTGTCATGCCCAATATGCGCGTCTGGCGTCCCTGCGACACCGTCGAGACTGCGGTCGCCTGGCGTGACGCAATCGAGCGCCGTGACGGTCCGACCAGCCTCGTGCTCACGCGGCAGGGGGTTCCGCACCAACCTCGTAACGCAGCGCAGATTGCTGCTATCGCACGCGGCGGCTATGTTCTTCAGGGCGCCTCAGGTGATTCTGAGCTCATTCTTATCGCGACCGGCTCGGAAATTGCGCTGGCGGTCGACGCTGCGGAGCAACTGGCAGCAGAGGGCGTCAATGCGCGCGTTGTATCGATGCCCTGCACGAGCGTCTTCGACGCACAGGGCGAGGACTACAAAGAGCAGGTTCTGCCGGCTGACGTTGCCGCGAGGATCGTCATCGAGGCAGGCGTCACCGAGACCTGGTGGCGCTATGCGGGGCCGGGCGGCCGGGTTCTCGGCATCGATCGCTTCGGCGAGTCGGCGCCGGCCGGTGAGCTCTTCGAACACTTCGGCTTCACGGTCGACAACGTGGTCGCTACCGCAAAAGACATGCTCGGGAAGTAAATCTTTTATATCCATGCCAGACAATCGGCCTGACCGGCCGCCGGCATACTGCTTTACCAGGAGAAAACCATGACGATCAAGATCGGTATCAACGGCTATGGCCGCATCGGACGAAACATCCTGCGTGCCATTCACGAATCGGGCCGCGCGAAGGAATTCGACGTCGTCGCACTGAATGATCTCGGTGACGCGGGAACCAACGCGCACCTGACACGTCGTGACACAGCGCACGGTCCGTTTCCGGGTACTGTCGAGGTCGATGGCAGCGACATCATCGTCAACGGCGACCGTGTTCGCGTGTTTGCCGAGCGTGATCCGGCCAAGCTGCCCTGGGGCGACCTCGGTGTTGACGTCGTGTATGAGTGCACGGGTCTGTTCCGCACACGCGAGGCCGCGGGCAAGCACCTTGAAGGCGGTGCGAAGAAAGTCATCATTTCGGCGCCCGGCGGAGAAGGCATTGATAAGACCATCGTCTACGGCGTCAATCACGACACACTGACGGCAGCGGATGAGGTTATTTCCAATGCCTCCTGCACCACGAACTGTCTTGCGCCGCTGGTCAAACCGTTGCACGACGCCATTGGCGTGAAACACGGCATCATGACAACGATCCACGCGTATACCAACGACCAGGTGTTGACCGACGTCTATCACAAGGATTTGCGGCGTGCGCGCTCGGCGACGATGTCGCAGATTCCGACGAGCACTGGCGCCGCGAAAGCGGTCGGCCTCGTACTGCCCGAACTGAACGGCAAGCTGGACGGGTTCTCGATGCGCGTACCGACGATTAATGTCTCCGCGGTGGACCTCACGTTCGTCGCCAACCGCGCGACTGGCATCGACGAAGTCAACGAGATACTGAAGGCTGCCAGTGAGGGTGATCTCAAGGGCGTACTCGCGTACAACGACGAGCCGGTCGTATCAATCGACTTCAATCACGACCCGGCGTCGTCGACCTTCGATTCGACACTGACGAAAGTCATCGATGGAACTCTGGTTAAGGTGATCTCGTGGTATGACAACGAGTGGGGGTTCTCGAATCGC
>Ga0255052_10002427_pt1 | contig 13463 bp, 5 predicted proteins | sample JV7_2_21_MG_FD_188632 | JGI IMG/M metagenome (GOLD analysis project Ga0255052, IMG submission 188632) | Seawater microbial communities from Jervis Inlet, British Columbia, Canada - JV7_2_21 | ecosystem: Environmental > Aquatic > Marine > Inlet | place: Canada: British Columbia | collected... | reverse complement strand
GCTCTTGATATCCTTGAAGAAACGACCGCCACCGAAACCACCAACTTCGCCAAGGTATTCGGAACGGTACCGGTTGCTGACGCGCGCCGAGAAAGAATCGTTCTCGTAATACAGCGTAATGTTCGCCACATCTTCCGACAGACCTGGAATCGGAATCTCTACAGAGCTACCAGGTATCGGCTTGATGGAGCTACTCGTCGAGGAGTAATTGGCCACCAGACCAAAATCACGAATCGAATCGTGGATCACATCACCGGAAAACTGCACGGCGACTTCGTATCCGTCGATGCTACCGTTGTCGCCGTTAATCGGCGCAGAAATATATCCGAGGAAAGTACCTGGATCCTGGCCCGGCGGAACCGGGAACCCGGTGAAGTCCGTAAGGACCGGGAAGTTCGGGATAATGAACTGATCGATATCCTTGTAGAAGTACGCCAGCGAAACGTAGCCTGCTCCATCCGCAAAGTACTTCTCGAACGAGAGATCATAGGCTGTTGCGAGCCACGGTTCCAATTCCGGATTGCCGCCACTACCGCCCCACGGGCCGTCTTCTGGCGTGGTTCCATCCTCGCGCTGTTCGTCGTAGCTGTACTCGAAGCTCGCCCGCAGATCATCCATTCGAGCCTTAGAAATCGTTCGTGCCGCTGCAAACCTAAGGTAGGTATTGTCGGCAACCTCTAAGCTCAGGTTGACGCTCGGAAGCACTTCCGACCAGTCAGCGCCGCCGGATGCTGACACGCGACCATCCGTTCCTGATGCCGCAACAGCGGACGAACTTTGATCGACGTCCATGTACTGCAGTCCGAAGTTACCGATCAGTGGAAGACTTCCGATCTCGGTATCGAGGCCAAACTGAATATACGCGATGTTCGTATCTTCTTCGACCGTCCATCCCTTGATCGCGACGTCTGCATTTGGATTCGGAAAGCGATCGTAAATGTTACTTCTTATGAGCGCCAGGGGATCGTAGCTGATCATGTTACCCAAGCCGAGGAAGCTGAGATCAGTGGTTCCAGTGACGTTCTGCAGCGGCGCCTCAGTGGCTCCGCCGGGCAGTCCAAGGAAGAACTCGTCATTGCCCTTGTCCTTCTCACGACTCGCGATATTGACGCCAAATTCCATACTGCTAATCGCGCCATCGAGTTCACGTTGCATCGAGAGTGAGATCTGCTGGAGCTCGTCATCGATATCGGGCCGATTGTCATAGCCAAGCTGGCCACCCGGAACGACGTCGCCGCCCCAGCCTTGCGGGCTGGTGAGCATGATCAGGTTTGGGTCAGAGTAATCAAGCGATGGGTCAAACACGAATCCCGTTCCGCTTGTCGCTCTAAAACCCATATCGTCTTCAGCGCCGGCACCAGCTGTACCTGTTCCCGAATAGGTTTCAAGGATGATGTCTTCGCGCTCAACGCTCGACATACTCAGGTCGATATCGGCGACCCAGGTATCACCAATGTCAAAGTTGACATTGAAGCCGGCCGCGAACAGATCAGAGTCACGCGCCGTTATGTCGTTGCGCATAACTCCTTTCACGCCGTTGAACTGCCCATCGGTTACAAAGCCGTCATCTATGGTGTAACCGGGCTGTAATTGCGCCGACGACCACTGCAATGGCAATTCAATGCCACGCAGAAGCTGCGTTTCCTCAAAACTAGAGTAGTAAATGTCGAGTGACGTCGAAATCGTATCGGTCGGGTTAAATTCAAGAACACCGATGACACCGGTGCGATCGAGTGTGCTGGAGCGGACGTAAGGTTTTGCTCCACCGATGACAGCCTCACCAGCACCGACAGTTGGGTAACCCCAGGCGTTGAATCGCTCTTCCTGCCCCGGGTTCGACATGTCTGCGATACCTAGTGCGATACCCACGGTGTCATCCGCAAACTGATCGATGTAAGTAAAAGTGTATCGGTAACCGTCGTCATCTGAGCCGGCATTGAGGGCGTCAAACTCGGTCCACTCATAACGAACATTGCCATGTATTGCGCGTTTGCCGTACGACAACGGGCGAATCGTCTTCATGTCGGCTGTACCAGCCAAGCCGGCGCCGATCAACGAGGCGTCCGGAGTCTTGTAAATCGTTACGCCAGAGAGCAATTCTGAGGGATACTGGTCAAATTCGACACCACGATTGTCGCCGGTTGTTACCTGTTCGCGTCCGTTCAATAGCGCTGTGGTGAAATCCGGACCCAGGCCGCGAACACTGATTTGCTGACCGCGCCCATTGAGACGCTGGGCAGTCAGGCCCGGCAGACGCGCCATAGATTCAGCAATACTGGCATCAGGCAGCTTGCCAATGTCTTCCGCCGTTACGGCTTCGACAATAGATTCTGAGTTCTGCTTCATCATCATTGAATTTCGCAGGCTACTGCGGAAACCCGTAGTGATGATTTCCTCGATGACTTCGGCACCAGCTTCATCCTGTGCCAACACTGCACTTGGTAGCATCATCGCACCTGGTAATGCGGCAGCAACTGCCAGCGATACCGCTGTGCGTCGAATATTCTTGGTGAAATTAGTTTGGTATGAGACTGGCTGCGCTTTGCTGCGCTTCTTGGTGAACATTTGGCTATTCCCCGCGGATATCTGAATTTATTGGACTTCCTTGGCATCTTATGAACCGCACTTACATGGGGCAATGCAATGCAAACGTATTCATTCCCTGAATACGTATTCATTTGCTTGCCGCAAGTCCCCTCCGTGATTAGTTTTCCAAACTGCTGATCGTGGACAGTTCGCCGAAAACAGGCAGCCGATGACCGATAAAAACAAAGCACAGGTTCTGCCACCCGGTAGGCAAGCTGGCGTTTGCCTGCACATTACGTCCCTGCCGGGGCCCTATGGCATTGGTGAAATTGGCCAGCACGCGCTGCGATTCATCGACTCGATGCGGGATATGCAGCTTGGCGTCTGGCAGTTCCTGCCAACTGGCCCAACAGCCTATGGCGACTCGCCGTACCAGCCGCTGTCGACGTTTGCGGGAAACGAACTCCTGATCGACGTTAGTTATTTGATTTCCATGGGATTTCTAAGGGAAGAAGAAGCATCCGAGTTAACGGCGTTGCCGAGCAATTTCGTCGACTACGGAGCACTGATTCCGATCAAGAATCGCCTTCTGCGATTGGCCGCCGGCCGCTTCGAGGAAAGAGCCAGCGACGAGTTAAAGTCAACCTGTGACGATTTCGTCCAACAGAACGATAAGCGCTGGTTGCACGACTACGCGCTGTTTCGCATCCTGAAGTCGCAGCACGGCGAACAACCCTGGCCCGATTGGCAGCCCAAGTACGTGCATCGTGACGCACAGGCACTTGGAAAACTCGAATTGACCGCTGATACTGAAATCGCAGACACGAAAGTCATTCAGTTCCTGTTTCATCATCAATGGCAGCGCCTGCGGCGCTATGCCAATGAGCTGGGTGTACGGCTTTTTGGCGATATGCCAATTTGCATCGCGCTCGACAGCGCGGACGCGTGGGCGAATCCGGACATGCTGAGAATCGACCGTGATGGCAGGCCGGACTACGTGGCAGGAGTCCCGCCAGACTATTTCAGTGAAGATGGCCAGTTGTGGGGGAACCCTTTGTACGCCTGGGGCGCCCATGCCGCCAATGGGTATCGCTGGTGGGTCGATCGCTTACGCGCAGCGGCTGAATTGGCCGATATTGTGCGCATCGACCATTTCCGTGGTTTTGAATCGTACTGGGCTGTACCTGCGGACTCCGAGACGGCGCGCAAAGGAGCCTGGGAGCCCGGCCCGGGCGATGCGATATTCGATGCAATGCGAAACGCACTGGGTAATCTGCCGATTGTCGCCGAGGATCTCGGCGTGATAACGCCCGCAGTTGAGGCACTCCGCGACCGCCACCAGATTCCGGGCATGGTCGTGCTGCAATTTGATGTGGCAGACGAGGATTTCGACCTGCTCAATGTTACTGAAAACAGCGTCTGCTATACCGGAACGCACGACAACGATACGACGATAGGCTGGTTCCATGGCAGCCCGGACGACATTCGCAGCGAGGTCGAAATCCAACAGACACGGCAAGCTGCACTCCAGGTGACAGGCGGCACAACCGAAACAATCCACACAGACCTGATCCAGGCAGCATTCTCAACCGACGCAAAACTCGCGATCGCGCCGTTGCAGGACTTTCTCGGGCTGGGCTCAGAAGCCCGCATCAATATACCGGGTACGTCGAGCAACAACTGGAGATGGCGCTTCCAGGACTCACAACTGACTGACGACGTCCGCGAGCAGGTCGCCAATATGGTGCAAAGCTCCGGACGTGCATTCAGACACTGAAGTAGTAGCCGTTTCCCGGGATTTGGCACCCCCTGTCGCTTCAAGTCTGGCAGACTAGCGAGAATTGAGACGCGCTCACGGAACTTGCGACATGCCTAACAAGAATCACTCAGACGACGCACGTTTTGTTAGTCGACTGACGCGCGAGACGGTCGCGCTGGTATTGGCTGGAGGACAGGGATCGCGACTGCATGAGCTGACGAAATGGCGGGCCAAACCGGCGCTGTATTTTGGTGGCAAATTTCGAATCATTGATTTTCCGCTGTCGAACTGTATTAACTCGGGCATTCGCCGCATCGGCGTATTAACGCAGTACAAGGCACACTCGTTGATCCGGCATCTCGTACACGGCTGGTCGTGGTTTCAGGCGGGTGCGGGCAACAAGGAATTCGTTGAAATCCTGCCAGCGTCACAACGTATTGGCGGTGAGTGGTACCGCGGCACGGCAGACGCGGTTTATCAAAATCTCGATATCGTTCGCACGCACGACCCGCGCTATGTGCTGATTCTGTCTGGCGATCACATCTACAAGATGGATTACGGCCCGTTTCTGGCGGCACATGCGGATGCCGAAGCCGACATGACAATCTGCTGCATCGAGGTGCCGCTTGAAGAAGCTGCTGGTGAGTTTGGGGTTATGACGGTCGACGAGACCGGGCGCATCATCGGATTCGACGAGAAGCCCGAGAATCCAAACCCGATCCCGGGCAAGCCGGACCTTTGCCTGGCCTCGATGGGTAACTATGTTTTCAATACACATTTCTTGTATGAACAGGTCATCAAGGATGCCGATACGCCGGGCACGCAACACGATTTCGGACGCAATATCATTCCGTCGATCATCAAGAACTACAGAGTCTACGCATACGCATTTCGCGATCCCGAGACCGATGAGCAGGCCTACTGGCGCGATGTGGGCACACTGCAGGCGTTCTGGGAGGCCAACATGGAGCTGGTTTCGATTTCACCGCAGCTCAATCTCTACGATCAGAAATGGCCCGTATTTACCGATCAGATTCAGTCGCCACCGGCCAAATTCGTATTTGACGAACCGGGCCGCCGCGGTGAGGCGATTCAGTCCATGGTGTCCGGCGGCTGTGTCATCTCGGGAGCGCACGTCAAAAAATCCCTGCTGTTTTCGCGAAGCCGGGTGCATTCATACAGCACGGTAAACGACTCCGTGATATTGCCCGAAGTAAAAATCGGTCGGAATTGCCGCATTCATCGCGCCATTATCGACCGCGGCTCGGAAATTCCGGATGGCGCCGTTATAGGCGAAGACCACGATGCGGACCGCGAACGTGGATTCCGTGTGACCGGCTCCGGACTTACGCTCGTCACGCCCGACATGCTCGGGCAGCATTTGCATTTCACTCGCTAGCGAGCCGGCCATCGATAAGCACGTCATATTCATTGCAGCCGAGAATGGCGCACTTCCGGGCGGAAAGGTCGGTGGCGTCGGCGACGTCGTGCGCGACTTGCCTGCTACGCTGCTTGATGCCGGCTGGCAGACCACCGTCGTGACCCCTTCTTATGGCATTTTTCACGAGCTGCCGGACGCAAAATGCCTGGACACCGTGGATGTCCGATTTCGCGGCGCGATGCAGACAGTCGATGTATTTGATGTTCCCGGGAGCGAGCCTCGAGTACGCAATATTGCATTCGAGCACTCGTTTTTCTCGCCGCTCGGTCCGGGGCAGGTCTATTGCGGCGACGAGCCGGCGCGCCCGTTCGCGAATGATGCGAATAAGTTCGCTTTTTTCGGAGCGGCGGCCGCTACCTGGATTGATCAACTGCCGAATCAGCCGGATGCCGTACACTTGCACGACTGGCACGCGGCGTTCTACCTGTTGCAACGCGACTTCGTACTGGAATATGAACGACCGCGGGATATTCGCACCGTGTTCACGATTCATAATCTGTCTTACCAGGGCACGCGGCCATTGAGCGGCGACGAATCCTCACTCGATGCCTGGTTTCCCGAGCTGGACTATAACGTGTCGCAGGTGCGCGATCCGTCGAGCACCGATTGCATTAATCCGATGGCTTTCGCAATTCGTTCGGCCGACAAGATCAGCACGGTGTCGCCAACATATGCCAGGGAAATTCGTCAGCCAAGCGATGCAGATCGTGGGTTTTTCGGCGGCGAAGGGCTGGAAGTGCAACTCGAGAACGCCGCCAAAACCGATCGACTGGTCGGCATACTGAACGGCTGCGTCTACCCCGGCAAGAGAGGCAGGCGACCGGCATGGCATCGTATCGTCGAGCTGGCAGCAAATCAGGTTGCAGACTGGCTCGACAGTGAACCTGGCACTGCCGAACATCAGCTCGCAAAGACACGCCTGGCAGCATTACCTGACAAGCGTCCGGCGCAGTTGTTGGTCAGTATCGGTCGGCTCGTAAGGCAAAAGATGAGCTTGTTCCTCGAAGAGCTTGCGGATGGCCGCACGGCACTCGAACATATCGCCGGGCGGCTGGGCCGAAACGGCGTATTCATTCTGCTCGGCAGCGGCGAAGCGGAGCTGGAACAACGTGTCCTCGACGTGGCAAAGCGCTGTGAGCAATTGATATTCCTGCGTGGCTATTCAGAAAAACTGGCGGACCCGTTGTACCGTGGCGGTGATCTGTTTCTGATGCCATCGAGTTTTGAACCCTGCGGCATCAGTCAAATGCTCGCCATGCGCGAAGCGCAGCCTTGTGTCGTTCATGGCGTTGGCGGGCTGCGTGACACGGTCGCGCACGACAGGACGGGATTTGTATTCGGTGGTAACACACCTGGCGATCAAGCCACTGAATTTGTGGCAACAGTCGAAAAAGCCCTCGCCCTCAAAGTTGACGATGCGGATCGCTGGCAGAAGTTATGCATACGCGCGGCATCACAGCGATTTGACTGGGCGCAGTCCGCTCGTCAGACAGTGGAGCAGCTGTATGGCTTTGCAGACTGACATCAAACAGAGCAAGGCGACCTTTGCGGCCCTCGTTGCGGGCAAGCACAACGATCCGTTTGCCGTGCTCGGCCTTCACCGGGTGGGCAAGCTGCGGATGGTTCGCACGCTGCAGCCACAGGCGCAGAGCGTCGATCTCGTGGACGGTAATGGCGAGTTGCTTGCTCCGATGGAAAAAGTCCATTCGGGTGGGTTGTTCGCCGCCGTGATGCCGGCACGAAAACGTCGTTATAAGTTACGGGTCACATCAAAGGCCGGTGACGTTGCCGAAATCGAAGATTGTTACCGCTTTTCGACGACGCTCGGTGACCTCGACCTGTACCTGCTCGGCGAAGGCTCCGATCGCAAGATTTACCAAAAGCTCGGCGCGCAGCTTCGACAGCTTGAAAGTATCAGCGGAACTCGCTTCGCCGTCTGGGCGCCGAATGCGTCGCGCGTCAGCGTCATAGGTGATTTCAATGACTGGGACGGGCGCCGCCATGTCATGCGCCTGCACCCCGCAAACGGCATCTGGGAGATCTTCATCCCTGGCGTCGCCGCTGGCGCACACTACAAGTACGAGATGCTTGATCAGTGCGGCCACCAGCTACCATTCAAGACGGACCCGTACGCCAGCTATCACGAACCGCCGCCCGGAAATGCATCCGTTGTCTACGCGAGTCGCCATGACTGGCAGGATAGCGACTGGATGGCAAAGCGCAGCATGGTTCCGAATCTCGACCAGCCCGTCAGTATCTATGAAGTTCATCTCGGCTCCTGGCGTCGTAAGGCGGATGACGGCCACCGCTACCTTAACTTCCGCGAACTCGCCGACGAGTTGGTCGGCTACGTCGCCGACATCGGTTTCACGCATGTCGAGTTTCTGCCGGTTTCGGAACACCCCTTCGACGGTTCATGGGGTTACCAGCCGATCGGTATGTTCGCGCCGACGCAGCGGTTTGGTGAGCCCGATGATTTTCGCTATCTCGTCGATCGCTGCCACGAAGCCGGTATCTCAGTCATCGTTGACTGGGTGCCCGCACATTTCCCGCGTGATGAACACGGCCTGCGTCGTTTCGACGGCACGGCGCTATACGAGCACGAGGACCCACGCAAGGGCGAACACGCTGACTGGGGCACGTTGATATTCAACTATGGCCGTCGCGAGGTCATCAACTACCTGATCGGCAGTGCGTTGTACTGGATTGACGAGTTTCATATCGATGCGATACGTGTCGACGCCGTTGCTTCAATGTTATACCTCGACTATTCACGAGAGGATGGCGAGTGGATTCCGAACGAACAAGGCGGCAACGAGAATCTCGAGGCCGTTGCATTCCTGCGTGACCTGAACAAGGAGATACATGTGCACGGCGCCGTCTCCTTTGCCGAGGAGTCAACAGCCTGGCCCGGCGTATCGCAGCCCGTCGACGCGGGCGGACTGGGGTTCACTTACAAATGGAATATGGGCTGGATGAACGACACCTTGTCATACATGGGTGAAGACCCGGTGCACCGCAAGCATCATCACGACAAGATGACCTTCGGTCTCGTGTACGCCTTCAATGAGAACTTTGTATTGCCGTTGTCGCATGACGAAGTTGTGCATGGCAAGGGGTCGCTCATCGGCCGCATGCCCGGTGATGAGTGGCAGCGCTTCGCTAATCTGCGTGCATACTTCGCAAACATGTATGCCCATCCGGGCAAGAAGTTGCTGTTTATGGGGAGTGAACTCGCGCAATACCAGGAATGGAGTCACGACCGATCCCTCGACTGGCATTTGCTTGAGCATGCGCTGCACAGCGGCGTCCAGGATCTCGTCCGCGATCTCAACGACCTGTATCGCAAGACACCGGCGCTGTACGAACTCGACTTCTCGGATACGGGATTCGAATGGATTGAGTGGAACGATCGCGATAACAGCATCCTGTCCTGGATACGCCGTGACAAATCCGGAGGTTTTGTTATCTGCATCACGAACTTCACGCCGGTCGCTCGCGATAACTACCGCATCGGCGTGCCACAGGCCGGTGACTTTATAGAGCTTCTGAATACCGATGCAGAGCAATACGGTGGTAGCGGCATCTGCAATCCTGCGATTACAGCCGAGACTGTCTCCAGCCACAACCGGCCACACTCGTTGTGTCTTGTGTTGCCCGCACTCGCAACGCTTATACTTCAGCCTGCGCAGCCGGCTGCCGGTAACTGATGGAGAGCGCTGTATGCCCGCCCGTTCTGACAAGACCGTAGGTATTGGCGATATCGAGCTATTGCAGGCGCCCGATTTGCCAATGACGGCCGATGCGATCTTCGAAGATCTCACCCATTATTTTGGACGCATGCTTGGCCGGCGCACGATTCGGACGAAGTTGCCGTTTCTGTATCAGGCCGTTGTCTATGCGGCCCGTGACCGGCTCATGGAACGATGGGGCAGGACGCGCATGGCCATCGAGCGTGAGGATAACCGCCGGGTCAGCTACCTGTCGCTCGAATTCCTGATGGGTAGACTCCTGCGTAATGCATTGCTGAATCTCGACATCGAGGACAAGACAAAAGAGGCGCTGCAACGAATCGGCCTGGATCTCGAAGATGTTTACGATCGTGAGCATGATGCAGGTCTCGGTAATGGCGGCCTCGGTCGTCTGGCTGCCTGTTTCCTCGATAGCTGCGCAACCTTGTCATTACCAGTCATCGGCTACGGTATCCGCTATCAATACGGCATGTTTCGGCAGCGCATCGACAACGGTTACCAGGTTGAGGAGCCCGATCCGTGGTTGCGTGAGGGATTTCCCTGGGAGGTGAAACGATTCGAATTCGCGCAAACCGTGAAATTCGGTGGCCGCACATCATCCAACATTGATGCGGAAGGCGAGACGCGCCACTCCTGGGTCGATACGCAAGATGTGCTAGCAATTCCCTACGATATACCGATTCCCGGCTACAAAAATGACATCGTCAATACATTGCGCCTGTGGTCTGCGGCCGCAACTGATGAATTCGATCTCGAGGAATTCAACGCGGGCAGCTACACGGATGCGGTCGAGTCAAAAAACCTGGCCGAGAACATTACGATGGTGCTGTATCCGAATACGGCCAACGAAGAAGGTCACGAGCTGCGGCTCCGGCAACAGTACTTCCTCGCGTCCGCAAGCTTGCAGGACACGTTGCGTTACTACACTTACCATCATGGTAATGACGTACGAAATTTTGCGGAGAAGAATTGTCTGCAACTCAACGACACGCATCCAGCGATCGCCGTCGCAGAACTCATGCGCTTACTGATCGACGAGTTCAGTCTCGATTGGGATGAGGCCTGGGACATTACTCGCAAAACGATGGCGTACACGAACCATACTTTGTTACCCGAAGCACTCGAGACATGGCCCGTTGCGATGTTTCGACGTCTCCTGCCGCGACTGCTCGACATTATTTATGAAATTAATGCGCGGTTCGTTGCCGAAGTCAGTGAGCGCTGGCCGGGAGATAGTGAACGCGTAAAGAGAATGTCACTGATCCAGGAGGGCGGTGAGCCGATGATTCGTATGGCTTACCTTGCGATTGTCGGCAGTTCCTCCGTAAACGGTGTAGCTGCATTGCATTCCAAATTGCTCACCGAGGGTCTGTTCCGCGACTTTGCAGAACTGTGGCCGGACAAATTCAATAACAAGACAAATGGCGTTACGCAACGTCGTTGGCTGGCGGCCTGCAACCCGGGCTTGTCCGAGCTGATTAATAGCAAAATCGGCGCTGGCTGGATTACCGAACTCACCGAGCTGAAGCAGCTCGAAAAGTTTGCGAACGACGAGGAATTTCAACAAGCGTGGCGTGCGATCAAGCTGGATAACAAGGTACGTCTCGCCGAGGAAATTGAGCAGAAGACCGGGCTCATCATTCCTACGAGCATGCTGTTCGACGTTCAGGTCAAACGTATCCATGAATACAAGCGGCAACTGCTCAATGTGTTGCACGCTATTCATCTCTACGACCGAATACGTCGCGGCGATGGTGCCGGCGTCGTGTCCCGCGCGATCATCATCGGCGGCAAAGCTGCTCCGGGCTATGCAATGGCCAAGACAGTGATCAAATTGATCAACAACGTCGCGCATGTAATCAATTCCGACCCGGAAATGGAAGATCGCCTTCGGCTTGTGTTTTATCCCGACTACAACGTCTCGGCGATGGAGCTGATCTGTCCGGCCGCCGATCTGTCTGAGCAAATATCAACGGCGGGCAAAGAAGCATCCGGCACCGGGAACATGAAATTCATGATGAACGGCGCGATCACGATCGGCACTCTTGACGGCGCAAATGTGGAGATTCGCGAGGCTGTTGGCGAAGACAACTTCTTTTTGTTCGGCCTGACTGTCGACGAGATCAGTGAGCTTCGAAGTCGATACGATCCGCAGGCAATTATCGAGGCCGACGAAGATTTCTCACGCGTCATGCATCTGCTCGAGAGCGAGCACTTCAATCGTTTCGAGCCGGGCGTACTTAGTGCTATTCATCAGTCCATACGTGAGCCCGCCGATTCGTGGATGACCGCTGCGGATTTTCGCAGTTTCATCGATACCCAGTCCATCGCTGGCCAGGCCTACGAAGATGCGGAATGCTGGACACGGATGAGTATCCTGAATACGGCTTCATCCGGGCGGTTCTCGACGGACCGTACAATGCGTGACTATAACGACGACATCTGGAAGCTCGACCCAATCAAGCTCAACAGCAAATGATCGAAGCCGGTCACTTTGCACCGCTCGGTGCCACCGTCGATGAAGCGGGCACTAACTTTGCCGTATTCTCATCGATAGCCGACGGCATCGAGTTGTGTCTGTTCGACTCGGACGGCAATCAAACTGAAACTCACCGCTTACCCGAATGCAGCGATGGAGTCTGGCACGGATACCTGCCCGGCTGTCATACCGGGCAACGTTACGGCTACCGTGTACACGGACCGTATGTTCCGCAAGAAGGGCTCCGCTGCAATCCGGCGAAATTGTTGCTTGACCCTTATTCGCGCGCACTTGCAGGTGATTTCATCTGGCACGACGCCGTTTATGACTACGACCGACATGGTGATAGCGAAACACTACGGATCGGGACCGCGGACAGCGCGCCGTTCGTGCCGAAAGGGATTGTCAGTCCCGAAAGTCCCGCGGCCAAGTTCAATCGTCCTCAGACACCGTGGTCCGAAACGATTTTTTACGAGGCAAACGTACGCGGCTATACGATGCGCCATCCAGCGCTTGATGACGCCGATCGCGGAACTTTTGTTGGAATGCGCCACAAAGCCGTTCTTGAGTATCTCAAGGCACTGGGCGTCACTTCACTCGAGCTCATGCCGGTACATGCATTCATCGATGAACAGCACCTTGCCGAGCGTGGACTCAGGAACTTCTGGGGTTACAACACGGTTTCCTTTTTCGCGCCGAGTCCCAGATACACGAAGCTGGATGCTATCGCCGAATTTCGCGACATGGTGCGATGTGTGCACGACGCGGGAATCGAAGTGATCCTGGATGTCGTTTACAACCACACGGGTGAAGGCGATGCGTTTGGTCCGTCATTGTGTTTTCGAGGCCTCGATAACCTCGCTTACTACAGCACTGAACCCGATCGTCCCGGTACATATATTAATGACACGGGATGTGGCAACACCCTCAATGTTGATCATGCGCGCACCAGGGATCTCGTGCTCGACAGCCTCCGATACTGGCATCAAGACATGGGCGTCGACGGCTTCCGCTTTGATCTCGCGCCGGTTCTGGGCCGTCACAACCACGGCTTCTCAGCCGCGCACCCGATGCTCGAGGCAATCAGTACCGACAATCATCTGAGCCAGGCCAAACTCGTCGCCGAACCCTGGGACCCTGGGCCCGGCGGCTATCAACTTGGCCAGTTTCCCACGCCCTGGGCCGAATGGAACGATCGCTATCGCGACGCGGTGCGCAAGTTCTGGCGTGGCGATGACAACTCTACCGGCGAACTTGGGAAACGGATTCACGGCTCCGCCGACTCGTTCGAAGCAAGCGGCAGATCGACCCCCGCAAGCATTAATCTTGTCACGAGTCACGACGGATTCACGCTTGCTGACGTCGTCACCTATGAGCATCGCCATAACCACGCGAATGGTGAAGATAACCAGGACGGGCATCACCACAACTACAGCTGCAACTATGGGATCGAGGGCCCAACGAATGATGCGTCAATCGTCGACAAACGCATTCGTCAACGACTGA
>Ga0255052_10002425_pt1 | contig 13468 bp, 12 predicted proteins | sample JV7_2_21_MG_FD_188632 | JGI IMG/M metagenome (GOLD analysis project Ga0255052, IMG submission 188632) | Seawater microbial communities from Jervis Inlet, British Columbia, Canada - JV7_2_21 | ecosystem: Environmental > Aquatic > Marine > Inlet | place: Canada: British Columbia | collected... | reverse complement strand
CCAGTTCTATGTCCCGGGCAGGGAATCCTCTTTTGGTGATATAATTGCAAACATTACCGGTGCGTTTCTGGGCTGTTATATATCAAACAAGCTAATTACCAAAAACTGAGATGTTTTAGTGCAATTCTTAAATCATTAACAGGGTAGCAAGTTCTATTGACAAGCCATTTAAATTCTTTTAATATTGATGATTCCTTTCATTCGGGCCATAAAAAAACAACCCCTCGAGGAAGTACGATGAAAGTATTTTATCAGATAAACCCCGTTAGAAGACCTGCCTACCGGCAGGCAGGCCTTTGCCCACGCCTTAGGCGTACAAGCTTCTAACGGGAAGGCAGGCAGAAAGGTTCACCCAGTAAGACCTCTGATCTCTTGCGGGGCATTCTAACGGGGTAAATTAAAAAAATTTATATGATTAGCGTTATCATCCCAACACGCAACGCTGAAGACTATATCCACAGGCTTCTTACCTCATTGAGGGGACAGTCAATCCCCAGCGAGATAATTGTCATTGATTCTTCATCCCCTGACACTACCGTTAAGATTGCAGATTCTTTCGGCGTGAAGACAAAAATAATAGTAAAGGGCAATTTTGACCATGGCGGCACAAGAAATCTGGCTGTTACTCATGCCGAGGGCAATATCATTGTCTTTTTAACGCAGGACGCCATGCCCGATGATAAATATTTTCTTGAAAATTTAATAAAACCCCTTGAGAATCCTGAAATAGCTGCAGCTTACGGCAGACAGGTCCCTGAAGCTGATGCCAGGCCTTCGGAAAAATTCGCAAGATTTTTTAATTACCCTGAAGTCCCGCTTATAAAAGGAAGAGATGACATTTCAGAGCTGGGGATAAAAACTTTTTTCTTTAGCAATGTCTGCTCGGCGATACGAAAAAAAGAGTTCGAAGAATTAGGAGGGTTTACGGAAAAGATAATAATGAATGAAGACATGCTACTGGCAAGTAAATTAATACTTAATGGATATAAAATAGCTTATGTGCCGGAGGCAAAGGTTATTCATTCCCACAACTACTCATGGATACAGCAATTTAAAAGATATTTTGATATAGGCGTTTTTTTTAAAAAAAACTCAAGCGCATTAGAACATGTAAAGGCTTATAACGTAGGAACCGAATTTTTAAAAGAGGAGTTAAGGTACTTATTAAAAAACAGGTCATACAGGGGATTTGCTTATGTAACAGGCGAAACAATTGCTAAGTATTTCGGTTATAAGCTTGGGCTGCATTATGCTGTGCTCCCTAATCCTGCAAGGAAAAAGTTTAGTATGCACAGCCATTATTGGTAGAGATCGCATATTGCCATATTTCTCGCGACTTCCCGGGATTTCTGGTAAAAGATTTTATTGCTTTTTGGTGGGTTTTTCTGCCCGGCTCTCGTTCTTTGCTTGTGAAGGACTATACAGAAAATGATTATTTAGATAAGTGAGGAGCTTGAGACGATCTTTTACGCTGGAAAAGAAAAATGAAGACTGCTATTGTCCATGAGTGGCTTGTAAACTATGCCGGCTCTGAAAGAGTGCTGGAACAGATAATCAGTCTTTACCCTGATGCAGACCTTTACACCCTGTTTGATTTTCTTCCCGATAGCGAGAGAGCCTTTTTGACCAACAAACAGGTTAATACATCCGTTATACAGCGGCTTCCATTTGCAAAGAGCAAATACCGCAGTTATCTGGCACTGATGCCATTTGCCATTAAGCGGTTAAACCTGTCAGGGTATGACCTTATCATTTCAAGCTCTCACTCTGCGGCTAAAGGGATAAAAAAAGATTCTAAACAGCTTCATATCTGTTACTGTCATACTCCTATGCGGTATATATGGGATCTACAGGGACAGTACCTGAAAGAGGTTGGCCTGGATAAGGGAATAAGAAGTACCATTGTAAAGGCCATATTTAATCGCATCAGGGCATGGGATGTCTCAAATTCAAAGATGGTCGATTATTTTATCGCCAACTCTTATAACATTAAAGACAGGATAGGAAGGGCTTATGAAAGAGATGCTACAGTCATTTATCCGCCTGTTGATATTGAAAATTTTCAGATAAATGTTAAAAAAGATGATTTTTTTCTTACTGTATCGAGGATGGTTCCTTACAAAAGGATTGATTTGATAGTTGAGGCATTTTCTGAAATGGGCCTGCCCCTTATAGTTATTGGTGATGGCCCTGATTTTGAGAAGGTCAAAAAAAAGGCTAAAAAAAATGTAGAGCTTATGGGATATTTGAAAAATGATGTTCTGAAAATATATATGCAAAGGGCCAGGGCCTTTGTCTTTGCAGCAGAAGAAGATTTTGGTATAGTGCCTGTGGAGGCTCAGGCATGTGGAATACCTGTGATAGCCTTTGGCAGAGGTGGAATAACAGAGACAGTTATACCATTTCCTGATACTGAATACAGGCCTGGCCTGAGGAGTTCGACAGAGGCTCACTCGAAGTCTGAAGCTGAAGGAATACAGAACACATACAACCCTTCACCTACAGGTATCTTCTTCTATGAGCAGACACCGGAGAGTTTAGTTGAGGCCGTAAAAAGGTTTGAAAGCATTCAATATAAATTTAACCGTGAAGAAATAAGGAAAAATACAGAAAGATTCAGCAAAGAAAGATTCAGAAAGGAATTTAAAGCATTTATGGATTCAAAAATTGCCGAGTTTTTTGGTTAGTACTTTTGCTATTCTGGTTAGATGAAGCATAATAAACAACTGCTCATACATAAAGAGCAATGCTCTTTAGCCGGGCAAGGGCCTTTTCAATGAAAAAACGAGTATTTGAAAGATGAAAAATTTTAAGAACTATAAAGATTTAATCTTTGTTCTTACACAGAAAGAGATAAAGGTAAGGTATAAAAACAATATCTTTGGTTATCTCTGGTCCATAACAAACCCTCTGGCTTTTGCGTTTGTCTTCTTTGTAGCCTTCAAAATAGTTATGAGGATACAGATGGAAGACTATGCCCTGTTTCTCATTGCCGGGCTTTTCCCCTGGCAGTGGTTTTCCAATTCTGTAACTGAGTCTCCTATGGTATTTCTGGGGAATGCCTCAATTATCAAGAAGGTGAATTTTCCAAGAAATATTATTCCTCTTACCATGGTTCTTCAGGATATGATTCATTTTATTCTCTCAATACCTGTCATTGTGCTGTTTTTGTTTATCTACCATAAATCTCCTTCTGTTTCATGGCTTTATGGCATCCCGCTTTTATTATGTATACAACTTTTAATGACTTACGGGATTTCTCTGATTATCTCCTCAGTAAATCTGTTTTTCAGGGACATAAAGAACTTAACTGTAATATTTACAATGCTCCTTTTCTATTTTACCCCCATTATATATCCTGTTACCATGGTACCGGAAAGGTATAAACATTTAATAAACCTTAACCCAATTGCACCTTTGATGATAAGCTGGAGAAGCCTTTTTTTAAACGGAACGTTAGAGATAGTACCGTTGATGGTTAGTATTGCTTATAGTGTTTTTGCTTTTATGTTAGGTTATTTGGTATACAGAAAACTTTCGTGGAAATTTGCAGAGGTCTTATGAAGGAGCCGGTTATTATCTTTGACAAAGTAGGTAAATTTTACTCTCTTTATCATCATATTTTAGGGATTAAAAACTTTCTATTCAATCTTCCAGAGGCAGTAAGCTCGTTAAAGAATTCAAGGTATGAGGTATTAAAGGACATATCTTTCGAGGTCTATAAAGGAGAAACCCTTGGCATAATAGGCAGAAATGGTGCTGGCAAAAGTACTATATTAGGACTTATTGCGGGCGTATTAAAACCATCAAGGGGCGCTGTCATTGTAAAAGGAAGGATTTCACCACTCCTTGAACTGGGAGGAGGCTTTCATCACGACCTTACCGGTAGGGAAAATATAATGCTTAATGGGGTCCTTATGGGACTTACAAGGTCAGAGGTTCAAAGAAAAATGGATAAAATAATAGATTTTTCTGAACTTCGGGATTTCATAGAGCAGCCGATAAGGGTATATTCAAGTGGTATGCTTGCAAGGCTGGGCTTTTCTGTAGTTGCTCATCTTGAGCCCGAGATTTTATTGATTGATGAGGTTTTATCAGTTGGGGACATGGAGTTTCAGAAAAAGTGTCTTGAAAAAATGATGGAATTTAAAAAAAATCGGATTACCATAGTCTTTGTCTCGCACTCGATGGATAACATCAGGATGCTTTGTGACAAGGCAGTCTGGATAGAAGACCACTCCATAAAAGCAGCCGGAATACCTGAGGATGTTGTTTTAAAGTATTCAGGATCTTGAACAAGAGATTATTACTATTTATTAAATGTAAACCCCGTGTTCACTATAAAGGAATTAAAATGAGCAGCGAGCATAAGCAAGTGAATGTAAATAATAATATTTCCTTGCATTTTCCGCCTCGGGCGAGATCTCGCCACATTCTGTGGAATGTGGCGGACAAGGTTCCCTGCCCCGACTTGTCGGGACTGGCAGGGTTCTTTAATATCTTCATCCCCCCTTCTTGCTTTCACAAGAAAGCAGGTGGGGCATTCTAACGGGGTAAATGCACGGCTGAAAATATATGAGTTATATAAAAATTCATCACCATCATTAAGAGGGAACAATGGTTAAGAAAAATATACCAGAAATCAATATTGATGAAATAATGCATAAAATAAGAGAAGAAATAGCTAAGAGAAAGAAACATGAAAATCGGGCACCTGAAGATAATATAGACAGTCCGGATATACGGGAAACAACAACCTGGCGTATTATCAAAAAAATACAATATAAACTCCAAAAATACGCCTTTTATAGCTTTATATACAATGTAGCATTTCATTTTAAGCAATTTATTCCTAAATACAAAAAACACCTTGTAGCTGGAGACCTGCATAAATACCATGATGAGGAGTTTATTCGAAATTCTTACAGGAAAATATTGAAAAGAGGGCCCGATGCTCATGGTTTTAATGACTATTTGATGAAACTCAGAAGCGGTACAATGAACAAGACGGAGATTCTTGGAAGATTGAGATATTCAAAGGAAGGGAGGAAAAAACCAGTAAAAATAAAAGATTTATTTTTAAAGTTTTTAGCAAATACATCTTTCCGCATACCTGTAATTGGCTATGTTCTTAAGCTTTTAATATCAATAATAAGATTTCCTCAAATAATAAGGGATATTCAAGGATATGAAGCCTTTACAAATGCGAGATTCACCGAAAATACGAATCTCTTTAAAAGTGTTAATGGGCAGCTTGCCCAAAAAGCGGACTTACAGGGCGTTAATGAGCAGCTTGCACAAAAGGCAGACTTACAGCAGCTTGCCCAAAAGGCAGACTTACAGAGCGTTAATGAGCAGCTTGCCCAAAAAGCGGACTTACAGGGCGTTAATGAGCAGCTTGCCCAAAAAGCGGACTTACAGAGCGTTAATGAGCAGCTTGCACAAAAGGCAGACTTACAGATTATTGAAGAAATTAAATCTCATCTAAATAATGTTTTTGTTCAGGTAAAAGATCATAAATTTCATATTCTTGACCAGAACCAGAGGTTAACATTATTGTTTGAAGAAATAAGAAAAAGATTGCCTAAACCTATTTCTACCAAACAAATTAAAAATTTATTAAGCGAAGAAAATCATCTCTTTGATGCAATGTATGTGGCTTTTGAAGACCAATTCAGGGGGACAAGGGAAGATATCAAAAAGCGGGCAGAGGTTTATCTGCCCTATATCAAGAAAATGAATGGGGGCGTCGTTGATTCACCGGTACTTGATGTAGGCTGCGGCCGGGGGGAATGGCTGGAACTACTCAAAGAAAATGGTTATGCAGCAAAGGGTATTGATTCAAACAGGGTCATGATACAGCAATGCAAGGACATAGAACTTGATGTTATTGCGTCAGACGTAATTGAATATTTAAGAAACCAAAAGTCAAACAGCCTTGGAGCCATTACCGGGTTTCATATAATAGAACATTTAACATTAAGTACTTTAATGAAACTCCTGGCTGAGTCTTTAAGGACCCTGAAGATTAACGGCTTTGTAATATTTGAAACGCCAAATCCTGCAAACCTTATGGTTAGCGCATGTAATTTCTATACTGATCCTACACACCGTTCTCCTCTACCGAGTTCCTTGATGAAATTTTTATTTGAATTTCATGGTTTTTCCAGTGTGGAAATCTTAAACCTTCATCCCTGTGATGAAAAACTCAAGTTGTCCGGTTCAGACCTGGCCGAGCGATTCAATACATACTTCTACGGGCAACAGGATTATGCAATCATAGGACGGAAGGAATGAAAAACAAGAGGATAGCAATTGTTGCTGTTCAGCCAGTAAGCGGGGAGAGGGGAGGTGCGGAACGTTTTTACGATGGACTAGCCTCTGCTCTCAATTCATCAAAAGTCCATGTCAATATTGAAAACATTATAAGCGATGAATCCAATTTTGAGGCAATTCAGGAAACATACCTGCGTTTTTACGATTTGGAGCTTTCTGCATATGACGGGGTGATTTCAACCAAGGCTCCAGCCTACCTTATAAGGCATTCAAATCATGTCTGCTACCTTCAGCACACAATGAGAGTATTTTACGACATGTTTAAATACGAATTCCCCCAGCCGACAAAAGAACTAATGAAGCAGCGGGAATTCATACATACATTAGATTCAGCTGCCTTAAGGTATCCAAGAACCAGGAAAGTCTTTGTGATAGGTAATGAGGTCAGAAAACGTTTATTGGAATATATTCATATTGATTCAGAAGTCCTTTATCAATCACTGGATTTTGATAGTTTCAAATGTAATTCATATGAATATATTTTTATGCCGGGCCGCCTTCACCGCTGGAAAAGGGTAGACCTGATAATCAAGGCAATGAAATATGTAAACAGGCCTTTAGTGCTGAAAATTGCCGGCACCGGAGAAGATGAAATTACGTTTCGTAAGCTTGCAGAAGATGATAAAAGGATCGTATTTCATGGTCGAGTTTCTGATGAGGAACTCGTTGATCTTTATGCAAATGCACTGGTAATACCGTTTGTTCCCATAAGAGAAGATTTTGGCTTAATAACTCTTGAATCTTTTCGCAGTCACAAGCCCGTAATAACATGTAATGATTCAGGAGAACCAGCTTATATAGTGCGCGACGGTAAAAGCGGATTTATATGCCGGCCAGACCCAAAAGAAATAGCTTCAAAATTAGAATATTTTTATGATCATCCTGAAGAAGCCAGGAAAATGGGCCTGCATGGTGCAGAATCAATCCAGCATATCACATGGAAACAAACAGGTGAAAAATTACTGTCCGCCCTGGGAATTAAATATTATGAAAGACCGTAATATCCATAAAGTTGTTGTGCTTGACATGCAGCCTATTGACCCGCCAACGGGCGGCGGAAGGCTTCGTCTTTTAGGGCTTTATCATGGACTGGGGGAAAACCTTCCTACTACCTATATAGGAACCTATGACTGGCCAGGTGAAAAGTTCCGTAAACACCGATTAAGTAAAACCCTTGAAGAAATAAATGTTCCTTTAAGTAATGAACACTTTTCAAGGTGTAACGGGTGGCAAACCCGGGTTGGCGGCAAGACAATCATTGATACAGCCTTTCATCAGCTTGTTCACCTCTCACCGGAATTCATAAATTATGCTAAAGATGAGGTATCAAAGGCTGACATTGTAATTTTTTCCCATCCATGGGTTTATCCATCTGTAAAAAATGGTCTTAAAGAACATTCTCAGCTTATTGTTTATGATGCACATAATATGGAGGGTTTATTACGCACCACTTTATTAGATGATGGCGCTTTTGGAACTGAAATAGTAAGAGAAGCCGTCGGGGTAGAGTATGAACTTTGCCATATGGCTGATCTTGTTCTGGCATGCTCATATGAGGATGCTGATTTATTCAACCGTTTATATCAGATTCCTTTTAGAAAGATAAGAGTCGTACCAAATGGTGTATTTGCAAAACAAATATTGCCTACAGATCAAAGTGAAAAAGGGAGAATAAAGAAAAAATTAAACTTGGAGAATAAGATCCTGGCTATCTTCATTGGTAGCTCTTACCAACCAAACATTGAGGCTGCAAATTTTATCTGTAAAACACTGGCACCTGAACTTCCTGCAATAACCTTTGCCATCTGTGGTGGTGTTGGTGAAAGTTTAAATAAAAAACTAATTGAGGGGAAAAACAATATACATATTACAGGCGTTATAGATGAAAAAGATAAATCCCTATACCTCGCAGCAGCAGACTTGGCTATAAACCCCATGTTTTCAGGGTCTGGTACAAATATCAAGATGTTTGACTTTATGGCGGCTTGTCTTCCTATTATAACGACACCTATTGGAGCCAGGGGTATTGAAGAAGGAACAGAAAATACTTTTATAATATGCTCTGAGACAGATTTTATCTCACAAATCCTTATAATAATTGAAAATCAAGAGTTGAAAACAAATTTATCAAGAAATGCCGGGATTCTGGCAAAAGAGAAATATTCCTGGGAGCGAATTTCAAAAAACTTAGGCATTCTTCTTTATAGATGGCGTGCTAATATCGGTACTTCCAAGCCATTTTTTAGTGTAATCATTCCGACCTATGAACGACATGAGCTGCTTACTAAGCTCACAAGATGTCTTTCATCTCAAGAATGGCATGATTTTGAAGTGATCATTGTAGACCAGAGCAAAGAAAAATGGCCTGGTAGAACCAAGGATTATAGTTTTGATCTACTGTACATTCATATAGATATTAAAAGCCCTGCAAAAGCAAGAAACTTAGCAGCTCTCTATTCAAGAGGAGAAATTCTTGCATTCACAGATGATGATTGTGAACCAAGAAAAGATTGGTTAAAAAAAGCAGTTGCATACTTTAACCGGACTGGTGTCATTGGCGTAGAGGGACTGGTTAAAACTGACAAGTATGGTGACCCTAACTATAGAGCATTTACAAATGAGAACTTTAAAGGAATCGGTTTTATGACCGCCAATCTTTTTTTAAAATCAGAGGTTTTTAATTCCATAAATAGGTTTGATGAACGATTTAATCTTCCATTCAGGGAAGATACAGATTTGGCCTGGCGCGCCTTAAAGTATGGAGAGATACCCTTTGCTAACGATGTGGAAGTTTTACACCCCCCACATCAAAGAAGTATCGAACGTGAATCAAGCATTGGACGTGCAGTTTTTTTTGAAAAAGATGCACTATTACTGAAAAAACATCCTGCCAGGTACAGAAGTCTCTTCTTAATGGAAAGACATTGGGAAAATACCCCGGGCTTCTGGGAAAATTTTTTGAGAGGGGCAAAGAAATATGGGGTGGATATTCCTGAATTCTATAAAAATTATTTACCAAAAAAATATCTGAAACAATTAGATAAATCTCAGGCAATCCCTTTTTAGAAGTGCTTTCTGATTATACGGCCTTTATAAAATGAAAAAACTTTTTCCATCATCAGAGGTCTTTGTCATGAACCAGCCAATAGATAGTGGTTTCTATGACCTGGAATTACCTGATGCATTCAGGTGGATGAAAGAAGAAGCAAAATGTCTGATACCACCGGTAAAGGTTTGTAATTTCTCTCAACCTGTTCTGATGATTACCACAAACAGGTTCAATGCTGAAATTATACCTTCTCTTTCCGTATATCTAAACGGGATTTCCATAGGAACACAGCGTATTGATAGCTATGGCTCATATTATTATGCCTTTAAGCCTTCTGGGTTGAATATTTCTGAATTCATAGAAATCACTTTAAAAACTGACTGTGCAAAAAGAATTAATAATGATCCCCGCTTGCTTGGCATCCCAATTTATAAGATTGACTTTATTGACCTTGACAGCGGCTGGGATGGATTTGAAGAAAGACAATATCTTGCAGACCAAATAAAGATATTCAAAGCTAAGGAATCAATTTTATCTTCAGTATTACATAATATACAACTAAACCCCAGGAGTATGATTTTAGATGTCGGTGCCGGGATGGGATGGACTTCGGTCTTACTTGCTGCAAAGACAGGCTCTAAGGTCTGTGCAATAGACCTGCGCAGGCACGACGCACTTAAAAAATCAGAAATCCTGAATCGTTTCAAACGTCATGTCCCTGTACTCGTTAAAGAAGCAGATTTCAGAGGTTTTCATCAACTCGAGCAGATAATTGAAAGATGTACTTTCCTTACTATGAATGCCGAGCAATTATCCTTTAAGAATCGTACTTTTAACTTTGTCTTCTCTCTTAATACTTTTGAGCATATTCCTGATCCCCTTAAGGCGTTAAATGAAATTTCCAGGGCATTAAAACCCGGCGGTCAGGCATTCCTTGAATTCCAACCCATTTATCTTTCTGATGTGGGACATCATTTATTCGGTTTAACTGACGTCCCCTGGGTTCACCTTCTTTACAACAGTGATGAGATTAAAAAAATGATTCTCGATTCAGGAAAAGTCCCCAATGAAGTCGATAATATATTAAACTCCCTTAATGGCTTCACTTTGAAGCAATACCTTGACATGTTTTCACATACTACTCTTCATATTGTCAAAATGAAAATTCACAGAGGCTTCAGTATTTCCAGGGCTGAATATTCTGACGAATTCAGAAAACTAAAAAAAATATATCCCGAAGAAGAATTAACTACCAAGGGCATGAGCGTATTATTACAAAAAAATATGGTGTAGATATCCAGGAGTTTTTAAATCTTACATGAGAAAGGGTCATGATTATAAAAATAGAAAGATAGCTATTAAATTTTAACATTCTACAGGAAAAAACTTTCGTGAACAAATCATTATCTTTTAAAAAATTACTTGAAAATTTTACAAATCTTCTTAATTCTTATGGCGATATTGAATATGGAAGAAAATTGAATCCGGTTGATGCCTTTTTTGCATACCGAATACTGCTTGGGCGAAATCCTCATGTGGATAGTGAATTGCCTTATTTGCTATCAGACAATGAGACTTACAGAGAGTTTATCTCACGTTTACTAAATTCCGACGAGTTCAAAAAAGTGGCTATGTTCATGCCACCGAATAAAGAACTAATGATTAAATTGAATGATTTTCGTTTTTGGTTCAACACATGTGACAAAGAGATGGGGGTACAAATGGCTCTTGGTAACTATGAACCAAAATCTGTTGAACTGCTGATCAAAACAATTAAACCGGGAATGAAATGTATAGACGCTGGTGCACAAACCGGCTTTTTTACATGCATTATGGCTCATTATGTGGGCGGGACAGGCAAAGTTTATGCATTTGAACCAATGCCATCAAATTATGATTTGCTAATTAAGAATATAACTGAAAATAATTTCCAGGATAGGGTTCAACCATTTCAACTTGCATGTTCAAATTCTCAATCGGTAATCATTGCATCAAAGGTTGCTAATATGTATGTTGCAGGAGAAGTTGAAGCAGGTGAAAAAGTTACCATGGAGTCGGTTCGAGTTGATGATATTATAGATGAACCAATAGACATAATAAAAATCGATATTGAGGGCCATGAGCCGGCAGGTATAGAGGGAATGAGAACTCTTATATTAGAGAACAAACCGATAATATTCTCTGAAGTGAATGAGTATTGGTTACGCACCTGCTCAAATTCAAACTCAAAAGAATATGTTGAGCTGCTGTCTTCCATAGGATATGAAATTTATAATGTTGAAAATTTAAACAGTCCGGTTACAGCCCGTTCCCTGAAAATGGACATCCTTGACACTATGGATATTGTTGCCTTACCTGCAGGAAGCAGCCTGAAAAACATATTGAACAAATAATTAAACATACAAAAACCGCAGATGCACTTTTAGACCCGGGGCTTTACTGTATTGGGGGGCGTTGAAAGAAAAGTAAACCCAGTTAGAAGACTTTCGCCCTTCTAACGGGGTAAATCTCCCTGATGAATATAAGGTTGAATTGGAAAAAGAACAAAAACTTATCCTCATCAACGGCCGCTTTCTGTCTCAACCTATCACAGGGGTACAGCGGTATGCGCGCGAAGTTATTGCTGAACTGGTAAAATTAAAAAAAACACAGTTCAAATTCATTATAGCTGTTCCGATTTAGCTTGTAGGTTGATTAGATTGTGGGCAATTTCCAGATCAAAGGTATTCTTCTGCTCAGTTTGTGTTTTATTTGCTTCTGCCCACGCAGGGACAGATACAAACAAAAGCAATAAAAAGGAAAGGAATATACTAAATGAAATGTTCTTCTTCAACACTATCTCCCCCTGATACTAATTGAAAAGCCTGTAAATTTTCTTAAAATAAGGAATGGAAAAGAGTAAGAAATAAGCTTACGTATACTTCTTAAATTGTAAAGTTCTCTTAATCTACAAGTTGCAGAAATTAAAGTCAAGATGAAAAATTAGCCATAAAAAGGGGATATAAAATAGTTATTTTGTTAATTGCAGGAGATAACCCACTGAATTTTATATAAAAAATATGGCGGAGCACCCGCTTTCCAATGGAGTTCAATGGAGGTTGAACCTCCATAATTTGGACTTCTGCGCTTTTACTCTTCTGCTCTTCTGAACTTTTGTACTCCTGAACTTCTGCTCTGTGGTGCTTTTGTACTTACTTGCTTCAGCATCGTCCTAAAAATATCGAAGTTCAACTTCAATATTTTGGATTTTGTACCTACAAGACTTAAGCTCTTAATTGACTAAACTCCTCCCTTTTGTTAAGCTGTCAATATAACTACATTCAGGGAGATATAAAGTGCCTGGAACCATGGAAAATATAAAGCCTAAATACCTTGTTGATGAAAAAGGCCATAAAAAATCTGTGATGCTCAGCCTTAAGGAATATGAAAACATTATGGAATTAATTGACGACCTTGAGGATGCTGTCGATCTTCTAAAAGCCGACCGGAAGGCTACTGCCTTTACGCCGTATGAAAAGTTCCGTAAAACATGGCTTAAAGTTTGAATTACAGAATTGTAATAGAAAGAAAAGCTGAAAAAGAAACAGTAAAAATTCCTGCAAAATATCGACCTGCTATTGACAAAGCAATCCTTTCCCTCGCATCTAATCCAAGACCACATGGTTCTAAAAAGCTTACAGAAAAAGAAGGTTATCGTATTCGGACAGGTAACTATCGAATACTTTATAAGGTAGATGATCCGGCAAAAATAGTTGTCATCTACAGGATTAAGATTAGAAGTAAAATTACATATAAGTAGTGTCCTCATTCTTCTTTAAATAGACTCCTTTTAAAAGAAAGTAGAACTTTTGCTCCCTTTTTCTAATTTACCGCCTATGCCAACAAGTTCCACAGAGCTAAAGCGCAATAGAACAATAGTTCCATAGGGTGAGTGACTTAGCTCGTAATCAGTATTTTTTAGTCTTTTTAAAACCCATTGATTGTTTTTGTTGAGCGATAATAATAATTCCCGACTGGCGACAATTAAAATTCCCGAAAAATAACAAAGGGAATAAACTATTTACGTCTTAGCAAAGGAGGCGT
>Ga0255052_10002424_pt1 | contig 13475 bp, 9 predicted proteins | sample JV7_2_21_MG_FD_188632 | JGI IMG/M metagenome (GOLD analysis project Ga0255052, IMG submission 188632) | Seawater microbial communities from Jervis Inlet, British Columbia, Canada - JV7_2_21 | ecosystem: Environmental > Aquatic > Marine > Inlet | place: Canada: British Columbia | collected... | reverse complement strand
TTTATAACCGTCTTTGCGGCTGATTCGTTGGCTCCAGGTACTGAAGAGGCAATTATCAAGGCATTGCTTGTGGTTAAAAAGGACAAGCAATTGCTCGAACAGATGGAATCACGCAATGGTTTCGTCCGCACGGGCGGACAAAAGATCAAAAAAACACTTTCCAAATTTTCCACCAACTGGCCCGATTGGCGAGGGCCTAACAGAGATGGCATTAGTTCAGATGTTCCAGAAAAACTGCCGAAAGAAGCAAAGTTTCTCTGGAGACATCAACTGACCGGATTGGGGCTTTCGGGAATCGCAGCTACATCGAAATATGTGATAGTAGCCGACAAGGACAAAACCGGCAAAATGGATGTTTTTCGATGTCTTGATGCCAATACCGGTCGAGAAATTTGGAATCTTACATATTCTGCTCCGGGTGAGTTGGACTATAGTAACTCTCCACGTGCAAATCCGGTTATTTACAAAGACAAGGTATATCTTCTTGGTGCCTTTGGAGATTTACATTGTATAAAGTTAGATAGTGGCAAAATCATCTGGAAAAGAAATATCGTCAAAGACTTTGGGGCAGAACTTTCGATGTGGGGCATATGTTCCACTCCTCTGATTGTGGACGATAAACTAATTGTCAATCCCGGTTCTAAAGACGCTTCGCTTGTGGCCTTGGACTATCGAACCGGCAACGTGGTTTGGAAATGCCCAGGCGAGCCATCGGCATTTTCGTCTTTTATTGTGGGAACTTTTGGAAACCTGCGACAAATCGTGGGATATGATTCTATTTCCGTTGGGGGTTGGGACATTAATACCGGCAAACGGTTGTGGAAACTTATTCCACCTCTGGAGGGGGACTTTAATGTACCTACCCCTGTCAATACAGATGGAAAGTTACTTCTGACAAGTGAAAATAACGGAACACGTTTATATGAGTTTAACGACGATGGCGCTATCATCCAAGAACCTATTGCCGTCAATATGGATCTTACTCCGGACTGCCATACACCAGTTGCGTTTAACGGGTTGGTTTTCGGATGTGCCGGGGGCAAGCTTTTCTGCCTTGATATTGATAATGGTCTCAAGCAGCAATGGTCAGGCCAGGATGATGGCTTTTACGATTATCTAACAATGATAGCCGGCAATAACCGGCTGCTGATTACAACTATAAAGGGCCAACTCATGTTAATCGAGGCTGCTGCCGAAGAGTACACACTAAACCAGAAACTAACGCTTTTTGAAGATAATGAGGTCTGGTCACATCCTGCTTTAATCGGCAATCGTATATATGTCAGAAACGACAAGGAGATATGTTGCCTTTTGATGGATTCTTAGAGCATTTTAGTTTTTCGTGTACTGGTATCCACAGGATTCAAACCAGCCTCTTACATCGCTGGCAGTAACGGCTTCAAGGGCCCTGGCAATTGCATTTATCAGTTCTTTTTCTGTTCTGGCTTTTAACTTTCTCAATATGGATTTAATCTTGCTCCACATCTTTTCTATCGGATTCAAATCAGGTGAATATGGTGGCAAAAACCAAACTTGGGCACCAACTGATTCTATCAAATCTCTGGTCTCTTGATTCTTATGCGCTGAAAGGTTATCAAGAATCACAATGTCGCCTGGTTTAAGGGTTGGCAAAAGGATATGTTCAGCATACGCCTGAAAAACATCTTTGTTGGTTGCACCATCAACAACCATACAGGCCGTCGAACCATCCAAACGGACTGATGAGATCATAGTTGTTGTACACCAATGGCCAGCGGGGACATTATCAACTACTCGCTGACCTGCTTTAGCTCGGCCATATAACCTTGTCATATTCGTCTTTGCACCCGATTCATCGATAAATACGAGCTTTTCAAGATTCATTTTTTCTTGAGCTTTTTGCCAAAACCAACGTTTCAGTTTTACGTCTTCTCTGCTTTGTTCGCTCGCATGTAACGATTTTTTTTATAGCGCCATTCAAGACGTTTTAGGGCATTGTGGACCGCTACGATACTACAATTAACCCTGTCTGCAAAAAAAACTCTGATTTCTTCAAGAGTAGCATCAGGATATTTTTCAACAAAATCGTTGAGGTCTTGAAGATGATGATCCCTAAATGCTGGCTTGCGGCCTTGAGTGCGTGGCAAAGGCTCAATAGAGCCGGTCTCCCTTCTTCGCTGAAGTAATTTGCGAATCCATGAGGTGGAAACGGAAAAAGTTTCAGCAATTTCCTTTTTTGTGCCAATTTTGTTATCAACTGCTCTGATAACCCGCCGTCTTAATTCTATAGGATATGTATTCATGCATACTATATCGGCGAATGGTCCACGAAAACTTAAATTGCTCTAAAAACCGATATCATGAAAACCTGTTAACAGCGGCGACAAAGCCACTGAAACATATTGGAAAGATTTTGACTTATTTATAAATATCAGGATTATTCATAAGCTACAACCGAACTACAACTATCTAACAGAATATCGGTTAATTTTCCTGATATAAGTATTTTATAAGTAGCTGAGATACAAACACTTATAAAAAATGATATTTTAGTGAACGGATTCAATATACTGTTGCCAAGCCACAACATCAAAAGGACAAAAAAAGTCTTTAAAACGACTGTGAAAAGTACTGCTCAAAATGGCTTGGGGTGAATTAAAAAATGGTTGACCTCATTATTCATGAGAATGTGGTCAATGTCTTTGAACTTAGGTACATTTACCATGCGGTCAAGGGGATTAGGGCTGGCCATATCAATAATGCTTTAAGTTGTAAGAATCGCCATAATTTCGTCTAATTTAGCCGTCGCCAGACATGTGCAAGTATCCGCAGCTCCATAGTACATCCACAACTCATCACCTCGAATTAGAAGGCCGGTCGGAAACACCACGTTTGGTGTCAAACCAGATAGTTCGTATGGTGCCTCGGCTTGGAATATCCAGTTTCGTGAACGGGCAACAACTTTATGAGGTCTGTCTTTATCCAACAGAGCTATACCGGCTCGATAAACAAGTTGACCACCATAAGCCTTAACACCATGATATATCAGAAGCCAGCCGTGTTCGGTGAGAACTGGAGGTGGCCCTGCACCTACCTTGGCACCATCCCATGCAGCACCACCAAGCTCAGGCAGCACACAGTGTGGTTCACCCCAATGCACCAAATCGGGAGAATAAGCTGACCAAATGTGCTCCATACCGCCGGCATCTGGGCGGTGGAGTACCGCCCATCGGTTATCAAATTTTTGCGGGAACAGCACAGCGTCTTTGTTGTTTGGAGAAAACAGCAGCCCGACTCGTTCGGCACGGACAAAATCTTCGGTATACGCCAATGCCACAGCGGCTCCGTTGGGCGAGTAGGCAGTGTAGGTAATATACCAGCGTTTCTCCGCTGCTAAATACGTGATGCGTGGGTCTTCACAACCCCACTGTTCGTACCGCCAGTCTTGCTCACCATAGCGAAGTATCGGCTCTGACTCAAACCTCCAATCTGTTACCCCGTTGCTGCTACGTGCAACATAGATATTCGAGTGCCCGGCATGGTCCTCAACGCGCAGTAGCAGTACAACCTCATCCCCCTGTTCGGAAACGCCGGGATTTAGTACAGCTGCCGCCGGAAAAGGTAGATCTAAAGGCGAAATGATAGGGTTATGTTGTGATCGCTTAAAAAATCTTGTTTTCATAAGTGTTTCCTCAAATATTGAATAGGATCTCACAGAACCCCTCTCAGGGATGTTTTACGCTCCTAGAATCGACGATCTCTTCCTGGTGGGTGTTATTATTGCCTGTTATTATAATTCGGCCTTAAATTTCGCTAAAACACCCTTTGTCAGTTAACCTGCGAAAAATCCCAATCTCTACAAATATTCTCCCAGAGGGATATGTTTGATCGGGACTTATAAAGCTTCGGACTTCTTCGGACAGACTTTCGGACAGCTCGTTTTGCTACTCTTTGAAGGACAGGTGCCGGCTTCCTGCTTAGCCGCACAGCATTCCATCTTACAGTCTGCGGGACAGGCTTTATTTGTCTTCAAATCACAGGTACTCTTCTGGGAAGAATCGAGAGTCTTTGGGCAACTTGCCTGTACCTCTTTCTGACAGACGCTTTGGCTTTTCTCACTGGCTGCGGTCGCATCTTCATCACAACCGCCCACAAATGCCAAACCGACAATACATAGTACAACACCAACACTAAAAATGGCTAACTTCTTACTCATCCTGTTCTCCTTTTAAAATAGATTTTTTTAAATTTGTCTTTGTCTCGAATTATACATTGAAGTTATGGAAGACACTACGATTATTCTTACCTTAAGTTCGTTCTAAATTCAAGGGGTCTAATAGCCACAGTTAAGTTAAAAAACACCCTGTTTTTGATAGCGTAAAGGCCGTTTTTCAGGGGGTAATTTCAGGATGGGTATAAATGCACCTATTTATTGATTTTGGCAAGTTAACTGTTGCACGCAATCACTAAACTAAACCACCCCATAGAATTTCTTAAACCCCGGTAAAATGAGCACTTTGAGCCTGTAGAATCGACGATCTATCCCTGGTGGGTGTATTACAGCCCATGGGGAATCTTGAGGAAGATTGCTTTCTTGTTCCTATTGCATTTGCGTTTACGTCAACATCGGAAATAATAACAATGCCAGGTGATAAATCATCTGGTATAGAGGATACGAAACAGTGGGCAGACTTGATTCGTTATACTTTGGCCAAGTTTGATGCGCAATTCTATATCATAATAGCTGAATCTTATGTCAGACGGGAGAACACATCAGTAGAAGTGGTACCAGCAAAAGGCAAGGGCGAGGCCATTGTAATGCAAGCATTTCATCGAACTGGGAAAAGTATTAGCAAGATAATTCCTTTCTGTCGTGACAATACCAAGGTCACCTTCTCGAAACCAGAGATCCTTAAGGTTTTGGGAGGACCGTTGGGGGAGAACCTTTTCGTCTGACTTCCAAAATAGCTTCACAAGTTCTATCCCCAGGAATAAGATCCAAGATTGAATTTTCCAGGCGATGTTACAGCAAAAATGCCAAGGTTGATGGGCGTCGTCTAAATGAAAAGAGGCAGTGGATTCAATAACCACACTTAATTGAAGCATGTGGTCACCAATGGTCGTGGCCTAACGCTGTGAAAAATAGTGTGGTCAAGGTTTCACAATCTCACGTACCTGTGTCGTATGGTCACAAATCCGTCATAGTAGTCATAAATATGCAACAGGCATGCAATCCGTGTGTTGATCATCAATATAAAGCTGCGGATATAAATCAATCCGAGGGTCAAATAACTACAAGCGTTTTTAGGCTAAAAACGGGCAAGTTAAACCAACGGACAAGTAATCCGTATGTCAATCTAGAAATTAGGACCAACGGACCAGCAATCCGCAGGTCTTTAACTCATATCTTGCAATTAATTACGTCTGGATGTATTATAAACACCTATTATTAATAAGGTTATGAATAGTTAATATTTTCACAGTACGCCTTTCACCCAACAGCCCGCAGGGCTCATGAAGGGCGAAGGAGAAATATTTTTTTCTGAACTTCTCATTGCTATCGAGCGTATTTTACATTACAATTGGGTTCTATATTACGTTATCATGGCGTAGGATGTGGTGTCCGGCAGACAACGTGGCAATATAAGCACAGAATTTGACATCTGATAGCCGATAAATGACGACAACGTGAAAACCAATAGGTACTGTCAACAATGAAAAATTTGACCCGGAAACATTGTATTATATGCCTAAGCCTGTTGATCAGCATTCTATTAACAGGGAGTGGGCTACAAGGAACTGTGCTGTGCCACGATGAGGGCGGCCACACTACTATAGGAATTGTGGACAGTAACTGCTGTTCCAACTGCTCTGCCAAGATTTCCGAGGGGCCGTCCCAAATGCGCTCTGCTGATTCGGCGGAGACAGAGCCTTCATCGAAGCATGACTGCGGAGCATGTGTGGTCATCCCTCTCTCCATTGGATTTGCAGCAGTTGCCAAGGAATCTAACCGTGTCGCCCACCCCACCCTCGCGACATCGGGCATAATTGCCTTTGCCGCGGTTGACAGTCCCGATTCTACTGAGTATCGATCAGTTTCAGAATTCTTTGTCCCCCCTCCGTACTTCGCTCCTCTTCAGTCAATAGTCCTCCTGATTTGATGTCCGCATAGCTACATTCTTTCTTTTTCCCCTTCTTGTTGAGTTAGGATCAGGGCGTTCATTGCACCTCCATAGCGTGCTTTATCAAGGATGGGGCAGATCCATTGTTCGAGTATTTTGAGATAAATGCCATGTTTGTAAAACGATTACTAATTTACACGGTTATTTCCAGTATTGCTGTTTCGGAGTGTATGAACACTATCAGCGATATGCGTTGAAATCGTTTAAAGATACGAATGAGGCTTGAGCACTTCTGTGGAAAATTACTGGAGCCGAGATTGAGAAATAACCTAATACAGAGGGAGTAGACTATGAAGAAAAACATTGTGATAGCAGTACTCTTGATGGTGATTGGTGCCGGTGGAGCAGTGATATATCTCCGCATTACTCGCACATCCAGCGATGCAGAGAAAGGTTGCACATCTGATTTCTGTGCTGGACATCAAATTGCCGAGAAAGACTGTCCCTGGTGCGATCCCTCCATGGTGGAGCGCAAAGGCATGTGCTCTGAACATGGCGTTCCGGAAGCGCTCTGCTCGAGATGTAATCCAGCCTTGATTGTCGGTTTCAAGGCCGAGAACGACTGGTGTGCGGGTCATGCTGTCCCGGAATCACAGTGTGATTTATGTAAGGGCGGAGACCTCCCTCCAGGAGAGATTTCCCGATAGAGGAGATACGTTATGAGAAAATTGTTACCATTATTGATTGGGACGCTTTTCGTAATTGCTGGAGCCACAGTGGTCATCATTGCGGACAAACAAGGATGGATATCCGAGCCTCAGTCAGAGGAAGCAACGGATAACTGCCGGCACGGGATGGCATCGGAAAAGTGCCCGTTCTGCAATAAGACACTGATCGAAAGCATGGGGTTTTGTGCCGAACACGGCGTTGCAGAGGCCCTTTGTACGCGCTGTAACCCAGCCGTTATTGCTGCTTTCAAGGCTACCCGGGACTGGTGTGCAGGGCACAACATTCCGGAGTCGCAATGCACAATTTGCAATCCAGGCCTCTTGGTCGTCAAAGGCGTGAAGGAAAACAGCAACGCCCCAGCGCCCTCGGTTCAGCTTATTCGGATTCCGGAATTACCCAGAAGCCAGCGAGCACCTTCAGTTACCTGCAGCACCAGTGCTTTACGTGTGCAGTTCATTTCTCCTGAAATAGCCCGCGCTGCCGGCTTCGAGTACACACTAGTTGAAGCTAGGAAGGTGACAGACACGATTCTCTGCAACGCCGAGGTGGTCTATGACGCATCTTTGCATGCCCGTCTGTCATCACGCGCCCCAGGCATTGTGCAAAAAGTCAGCAAAGACTTGGGCCAGTCTGTTGTGGCTGGAGAAACGCTTGCCATTGTAGATTCTTCAGATCTTGGAACAGCAAAGGCTGACTACCTTCAGGCTCTGGTTCTTGTGCGTCTTTGCGAAAAGAACGATGCCCGTGAAAAGCAGCTTATGCAAAGCAATGTTACCTCGGAGCGAGAAGCCCTGGAGGCCGAAACCAGACTTACCGAAAGTCGCATAACCCTTTCCAAGGCATCACAACGACTGCGGAACTTGGGCTTCTCTGACGATCAACTCCAGACGATCTCAGAGAAACAAGACACCTCCTCGCTTCTTCCTCTTCGCGCACCTTTCCAAGGAACTGTTGTGGCGCGCTCCGCTGTAATTGGGGAGGTCGTTAACAGCCAGACACCCCTATTCAGTATTGCCGATACTTCCAAGATGTGGGCAATGCTGGACATCTACGAATCAGATATCCCAAGGGTCCAAAACGGACAATCTGTTGTGTTTCAGGCGGAGGGGCTTCCCGACGAGCAGTCTGGCGGTCGCGTTACGTGGATTAGCTCTCACGTGGAAAGGCGAACGCGGACACTCAAGGTACGTGCGGAGATTGCTAACCCGGATGGGCTCCTTCGTTCCGGTATGTTCGGCAAGGCAATCATTTCAGTCCGAAAGGATGAATCCGCTCTGGTTGTTCCAAAGGAGTCGGTCCAATGGGAGGGCTGCTGCAATGTCGTCTTTGTGAAACGCAGCGATGTTCTATTTGAGCCCCGCAAAGTGAAGCTCGGGTACGAAACAGACCACTTCTTCGTGGTTGAACGTGGCTTGGACGCGGGAGAGGAGATCGTGACGGTGGGCAGCTTTCTTCTCAAGACCGAAATTCTGAAGGGGAGTATTGGAGCAGGTTGTTGCCCAGTCGAGCTTGGAAAGGAATAAGTGTAGAGGAAATGTCTCATGTTAAATCGCATCATAACGTGGTCTCTTGACAATCGTATCCTTGTGGTGATCTGCACGCTCGTTCTTTTGGGTAGCGGCATATACTCGCTCTATCGTCTACCCATCGACGCGTTTCCAGACACGACACCCGTTCAAGTCCAGATCAACACAGTTGCACCGACACTTGCGCCACAGGAAATCGAGCAAGGAATCACATTTCCAGTGGAGCAGGCGATTAGCGGACTGCCTGGACTCAACGAGGTTCGCTCAATATCCAAGTTCGGGCTCTCCCAGGTGACTGTCATCTTTGAAGACGGAACCGACATTTACCTTGCCCGACAACTTGTGATGGAACGGCTTCAGACTGTTGAACTTCCCGAGGGCACGCCGCGACCGGAGATGGGCCCCATTTCCACCGGACTTGGAGAGGTATATCATTACATCGTTACAGGCAAGGGAAGGACTCTTGAAGAGCTCACCACAATCCACGACTGGGTAATTAAACCCCGCCTGCGTTCAGTTTCTGGTGTCGCCGAGGTCAATACATGGGGAGGGATGATCAAGCAGTATCATGTGCTCGTTGATCTGGCACGCCTCATGAAACACGATCTTACCCTTGACGACGTGTTCGATGCCCTACGCAAGAATAATCTTAACGTTGGCGGCGGCAACATAATCCAATCTGGCGAACTAACCCTCGTGCAGGGCATCAGTCTTACAAGGACACCGGAAGAGATCTCGAACATTGTTATCACCGCTTACGATGGGATTCCGACCCGCATCAGCGACGTAGCCACGGTGCAAGTTGGTCATGAAATCCGCCGTGGTGCAGTTACTGCCAATGGTCAAGGAGAGGTCGTCTTGGGCCTTGGCTTCATGCTCATGGGAGAAAACAGTGATGAAGTTACTGACCGCCTCAAGAAACAGATGGAGGACATCAGACGGTCTCTTCCGGCAGGAGTAGAAGTGCGCCCCGTCTATGACCGCACGGATCTAGTTGACCAAGTGCTGGACACTGTAAAGAACAACCTTCTAGAGGGCGCGATTCTCGTCATCGCCGTGCTGTTCATTTTCCTGGGAAATCTTCGGGCCGGTCTCATCGTTGCGTGCGCTATACCTCTGTCAATGTGTTTTGCATTTAATGGGATGCTGCGGATGGGGATTGCAGGAACGCTCATGAGTCTTGGCGCGATAGATTTCGGGTTTATTGTCGATAGTACGCTTGTGATGATTGAAAACAACGTCCGTCATCTCGAGGAGAGAGCTGAGGGACGGTCGGTTATCGACGTCGTCCGGAAGGCATCAATTCAGGTCGTTCGTCCCACTGTCTTTGCTCAAACGATCAATATGATTGTTTACCTTCCAGTCCTGGCCCTGGAGGGCATTGAGGGCAAACTGTTTCGACCGATGTCTATAACAATTCTGTTCGCCTTGTCTGGTTCGGTGCTTCTTATTTGCACGGTTATGCCGGTTATGGCCAGTTTCTTGACTCCCAGGAAGCGTGTTGGTCTCAGGAAGGACCGCATCACTCCTCTGCTCAAATGGCTCTATCGCCCCGTGGTGCGCTGTGCGCTGAAGAGACCTGTGGCGTTTAGCTTGATTCCAGTGGTTGTTGTTGCTTTAGGAATATGGCTGGCGACGATCACCGGTTCGGAATTCATTCCGCGCTTATCAGAGATGGGAATTGTTGTGAATACAGTTCGACTATCTGGTGTATCTCTGGAAGAATCGGTCCGTTACGGGACGCAGATAGAAAAACTGGTCCGAGAGAAATTTCCTCACGAGATTGAAGACATCTGGACGCGAACCGGCACAGCAGAAGTGGCTACAGACCCCATGGGCATTGAGCTGAGTGATGTGTTCATTACACTAACGCCCCGCGATGAATGGGTACGTGCCAGTACGCAAGATGAATTAACGAATCTTCTGCGGGAGGAGCTTTCAGGATTACCAGGTATGCGCATGGTGTTCACTCAGCCTATCGAAATGAGGGTGAACGAGATGATTGCCGGAATTCGGTCTGATCTTGGCATAAAGATTTTTGGAGATGATCTCGAAGTATTGCGATCCAGCGCATCAGAGGTGGAGGCCATTGTCCGATCAATTCCGGGCAGTGCGGACAGTTACACGGAGCAGATCACCGGGCAGCCTGTTCTGGAAATTCGGGTGGATCAGGAAGCGATAGCGCGGTACGGTGTCCCCGCCCAGCATGTTCTTGAAGTTGTTGAAGCGATTGGAGTTAAACGGATCGGGGAGATCCGAGAAGGTCAGCGACGGTTCGATCTGGCCGTGAGACTGAAGGATGAGTACAGGAGAGACATTTCTGCCGTCGGGAAGATCCTGATTCCCACCGTGAACGGCGAGCGCATCCCTCTTGCCCGTCTAGCCCACATTCGGCAGGTTGAGGGTCCATCTACAATCACACGCGAGTGGCAGAAGAGGCGCATCGTTGTACAGTGCAACGTTACTGGCCGGGATATCGGCGGATTCGTGAAAGATGTCCAACGCAAGATCAAAGACAGTCTTGTTTTGCCGCCTGGGTATCATGTTGAATTTGGGGGACAGTTCGAACACCTGCAGCGAGCAGCAAAACGGTTGACGATCGTCGTGCCATTGGCTCTTTTGCTCATCTTCGTGCTCTTGAATGCCGCGACTGGTTCTGTGCGCATATCTTGCATCATATTTCTGGGGCCAGTGTTCGCTAGCTTCGGTGGTCTGACAGCTCTTTGGTTGCGAGGAATACCATTCACCATCTCGGCAGGTGTTGGTTTTGTCGTCGCCTCAGGAGTGTCTGTCTTGAATGGCCTTATCCTCGTGTCCACCATAAGAGAACGTAGTGCAGAGGGGCTTACAGTTACCCAAGCAATTGAGGAGGGTTCGCTCCTTCGTTTGCGACCCATCTGCATGGCTGGATTGGTGGCAGTCCTGGGATTCCTTCCCATGGCCATCAGCACAGGTGTAGGCGCAGAAGTTCAACGGCCTCTGGCAACCGTGGTCGTTGGAGGGGTCATTGCTGACAACCTACTAACGCTATTAGTCCTGCCGGCTTTGTACATTATGTTCGGAGTGCAGAAAGCTAAAGTAGAAGAGGCAAGGGTTGCATGAGTATACAGCAGTCCATCCATGTGGTGGATTCCCGTACTAGGCATAAATTCATCTAAAGCTTAAGTCTTCTATTTTCATAAAGTTATCCCTCCCTTTGGTTAAAACTTGAAAAATCAATAATTTATGATACTCTGTCTATTAACATGAAGAACCACCTGCCAATTGGATTTATACGGATTATTGGGTGCAGGTCAAATATGTGATATACTCTTATAATAACTGGTACTAAAAACAGGGGCAGACCACACTGGTAATGATTGGCCTTGCAAATATCTCTACCGGCTTAATCTATCGTCTGCCAATGCCCATTGAGCCAATACATATGTACTGATAAAAGGAGGTATTTGAAACGAATGGAACAAGGTTACAGGAACTCACAAAGTACTACTGTTCTTTCCGTGTCCTGGGCGATGACTGTTGAAGAAACTATCAAACAGTTACAGGTCTTCCGGCAGGAGGGGCTTGATCAGAATGAAACTCAACGCAGGCTGAAAAAATATGGTCCCAATCGCCTTCGTGAGATGGAAAAAAAGAGTATTACACAGCTATTTATCAATCAGCTTAAAAGTCTTATTGTGATACTTCTTGGGGTTGCGGCGGTATTATCTTTTGTTTTTAATGAATGGGTAAATGGTATTGCCATCTCTGGAGTCATTGTTGTTAATGCATTAATCGGTTTTTTCATGGAGCTAAAGGCAATTCGTTCCATGGAAGCCCTGCAACAAATGGAAAGGGTAAGTGCTAAGGTTCGCCGGTCAGGCAAAGTAATCGAAATACCGGCTCGTCAACTGGTACCCGGAGATATCGCCGTCCTAGAAGGTGGCGATATTATCAGTGCCGACATGAGGCTGGTTTTTGCGGCTAAAATCCAGGCTGATGAATCGGTGCTTACCGGTGAATCGTTTCCAATCAGCAAGCAGGTCGAACCCGTGGATGAAACGGCGGTTTTGGGTGACCGGACGAATATGTTATTTAAAGGTACAGCCATTACCCGCGGTTCCGCTGAAGCTGTGGTTATCGCTACAGGAATGAATACTGAACTGGGCAGGATCACCGATCTTGTTCAGGGAGCGAAAGAGGAAACCACTCCTCTTGAAAAACAACTGAATAGCCTGGGACGAAAACTGCTCTGGGTAACATTATTATTGATCGCAATTATTGCTGTTACCGGGATTGCTCGAGGCCGGGAAGTATTCATTATGATTGAAACAGCGATAGCCTTGGCAGTGGCGGCGATTCCGGAAGGTCTTCCTATTGTTGCTACGCTGGCTTTGGCCCGCGGAATGCTTCGGATGGCTCGTCATAATGCAATGGTAAACCAATTGGCAGCTGTTGAAACGCTTGGCGGCGTCAGTGTCATCTGTACAGATAAAACCGGAACACTAACAGAAAACAAGATGACAGTAACTGACCTATATCTCTCCAATGAGCGGATTCAGATCGGAGCAGTTGATAAGAACGGCAAGGCGATATTTACAATTAACGACAAAGCCATTGATCCAACACAAAACGAACGGCTGATGAAGGCGTTGGAAATCGGTGTCCTTTGCAACAATGCTTCGTTGGAAAAAACCCCCAGCAGTGCCTCGTCAGGAGTCGGCGATCCATTAGAGATAGCCCTTCTCATTGCCGCCCGGAAAGCATCCATTGAGTATCAAAAGCTAAACCAGCAATATCCTGAAGAATATGAAGATGCCTTTGATTCTGACACAAAAAGAATGGCTACTTTCAATCGGGTAGATGGAAGGTATATAGTGGCTGTCAAGGGGGCTTTGGAGACTATTCTGGAAAGCGCTACCCGAGTATCGACTGGAGAGGGATTTGAATCACTTGATGAAAAGTGGAAAAGCTACTGGCTGCAAATGAACGCCGAATTAGCCGAACAAGGCTATCGTGTTTTGGCGATTGCAACAAAAGAAGCCGAGTCAATTGAGACTAATCCATATGAGGATATTACCTTCCTTGGTCTGGTTTGCATGGAAGACCCTGCCCGCGATGATGTTCAGGAGGCTATAAA
>Ga0255052_10002422_pt1 | contig 13478 bp, 10 predicted proteins | sample JV7_2_21_MG_FD_188632 | JGI IMG/M metagenome (GOLD analysis project Ga0255052, IMG submission 188632) | Seawater microbial communities from Jervis Inlet, British Columbia, Canada - JV7_2_21 | ecosystem: Environmental > Aquatic > Marine > Inlet | place: Canada: British Columbia | collected... | reverse complement strand
TGCCGACCACCGGGCAGAACTGGCACAGCGACCCCTATCGAATGCACACCAGCGACGAGTCTCTGGTCGGCCGCGGCGCCTGCGACATGAAGGGTTTTATCGCCTGCGTGCTGGCGGCATTGCCACAGATCAGCGCCAGCCCGTTGAAGACGCCGATACACTTCGCATTTTCCTACGATGAAGAAATCGGCTGTGTCGGCGCAAAGCGCCTGGTCGAGTCGATGTCGGCTTTCGAGGTCAAGCCGCGTATCGGCCTGATCGGAGAACCCACCGATATGGCCATGGTGCTCGGGCACAAGGGCAAGGTTTCCTACCGTGTCACCATCACCGGCCTTGCTTGCCATTCCGCGTACATCAGCAGCGGCGTCAACGCGGTCGAGTACGCCGCCGAGTTGATCGCCTTCATTCGCGCCATGAATCAGCGCGTGCAACAGCAGATGCTCGATCAAAGCTACTCGGTGCCGCACTCGACTTTTCACGTCGGCAACATCAGCGGCGGCACCGCGCTCAATATTGTGCCGCAACAATGCCAGTTCGAGTTCGAGATACGCAATTTACCGCAACAGGATCTCGACGCGCTGACGCATGAAATCAAACATTACGCCAGCGACGTCTTACTCACCGACATGCAATCGCGCTACCCGCAAAGCGAGATCCGGTTTGCGGAAATTTCCCATTATCCGGGCCTGCATACCGACCCGGCCTCGACCGTCATCGCCTATACGCGCGCGATCAATCCGATCGACCGTATCGGAGACAACGTCAGCTTTGGCACCGAGGCGGGCCTGTTCGACGACATCGGCATCAATTGCGTGGTATGCGGCCCGGGCAGCATCGACCAGGCCCACAAACCCGACGAGTTCGTACGCCGCGAGCAAATGCAATTCTGCGATCAAATGATCGAAAATCTTGTACATCGCTGCCGCGAGACGTCAGAATTCGATTAATCGATTCAAAACCAGTTCATTCCATGGCAACAGGCATCGAACATACCACCATCGGTTGGCGCGAGTGGATCGCATTGCCCGGCCTCAATCTACCCGCGCTCAAGGCCAAGGTCGATACCGGCGCCCGCACCTCTGCCCTGCACGCATTTTTCATAGAGCCTTACCAGCAGGATGGCGTCGACATGCTGCGCTTTCTGATCCATCCGCTGCAGCATAACCAGGACTTCCAGATCGAATGTCATACCCCGGTTTACGATTTTCGCGAAGTGACCGATTCCGGCGGACACCGCGAGATGCGCTACGTCATCCAGACGGATATCGTCGTCGGTGACAGCCGCTGGCCTATTGAAATGACGCTGACGAATCGTGATACAATGCGTTTTCGCATGCTGTTGGGGCGTCGGGCCATGGAAAATCGTTTCCAGGTCGATCCGGGCGCATCCTATCTCAGCGGCAAACTTCGACCAAAAAAACTTTACGGGTTATAGGCTGATATTCAAATGAAAATCGCTCTGCTTTCACGCAACCGGCGCTTGTACTCCTCCCGACGCATCATCGAGGCGGCCGAGGAGCGCGGGCATGAAATCGTTGTTATCGATGTACTGCGCGCCTACATGAATATCGCCGCGCATAAGCCGTCGATACACTACAAGGGCATGCCGCTGGAAGGGTTCGATGCCGTCATTCCGCGCATCGGTGCGTCGGTAACGCATTACGGCGCCGCGGTACTTCGCCAGTTCGAGATGATGGGTGTGGTTCCGCTCAACGAATCCGTGGCGATTACGCGATCGCGCGATAAATTGCGTTCGCTGCAATTGTTGTCTCGCAAGGGCATCGGTATGCCTTTGACCGGCTACGCGAGCAAACCCGACGATATCAAGGACGTCATCAAGATGGTTGGTGGGGCGCCGCTGGTCATTAAATTGTTGCAGGGTACCCAGGGTATCGGCGTGGTGCTGGCGGAGACGCAAAAGGCGGCCGAGAGCGTCATCGAGGGATTCATGGGCGTCAAGGCCGATATTCTGATTCAGGAATTCATCAAGGAAGCCGGCGGCTCCGATATTCGTTGTTTTGTCATCGACGGCAAGGTGGTCGCGGCCATGAAACGCCAGGGCGCCGAGGGCGAGTTTCGTTCCAACCTGCATCGCGGCGGTTCTTCCAGCCTGATCCGGATTACGCCCGAGGAACGCTCCACCGCGGTACGCGCGGCACGCATCATGGGGCTCAATGTAGCCGGTGTGGATCTGCTCCGTTCCAACCACGGTCCCGTGGTCATGGAAGTCAACTCAAGCCCGGGCCTGGAAGGTATCGAAGGCGCGACCGGAAAAGACATTGCGGGCATGGTCATCGCCAACCTGGAAAAACTGCAGCCCGGTAAAACCAGGACCCGTGGCAAGGGTTAAAATGAGGCCCGCCATAGAGATTGCCGGTGTCAAGGTAGAGCCCGGCAGTCGCCAATCGATCGATATCCCGCTTCCCAGCTTCTACACCCATAGCAGCGTCAACATGCCGGTGCACGTGGTGCATGGGCGCCGTCCCGGACCGGTTTTACTGGTCAGCGCCGCGATCCACGGGGATGAAATCAACGGTGTCGAAATCATCCGTCGTCTGCTGTCGCACAAGATTATCGATCACATCAAGGGGACGCTGATCGCGATTCCCGTGGTCAACGTCTACGGCTTCGTTTCCAAGTCGCGTTACCTGCCCGATCGGCGCGACCTGAACCGCTCCTTTCCCGGTTCCGAAAACGGTTCGATGGCATCCCGCCTCGCCAACGTGTTGATGACCCAGATTATGCCGCACTGCAGCCACGTCATCGACCTGCATAGCGGCGCGGTCAATCGTGAAAACCTGCCGCAGATACGCGCCAGGCTGAGCAATGACGCGGAACTGGATGCGCTGGCGAAGGCCTTCGGTGTTCCTGTCATCCTCAATGCTGAACTGCTCGAACACTCTTTTCGCGCGGCCGCTAACGATCTCGGCATCGGTGTTTTACTCTACGAAGCCGGTGAAGCCCTGCGATTCGACGAAGTTTCCATCAGGGCCGGTGTGCGCGGCGTGCTCCAGGTCATGACCGAACTCGGCATGCGTCCCGCGAGCAAAAAGCCGCGCAAACTGGAATCGATGGTGACCAACACCACGCGCTGGGTACGCGCCGCGCAAAGCGGCATCCTGCGCGCGCTGGTCGCAACCGGAACCAGGGTGGAGGAAGGCGACCTGCTGGCCTATATCAACAATCCCCTCGGCGAAAACAGCGAGCAATTGTTCAGCCCGGTCTCCGGCATCGTCATCGGCAAAACCAACCTGCCGCTGGTGTTCGCCGGCGAGGCGCTTTTCAATATCGCCAGCTACGAGGAGAATGCCCAGGTCGCATCGAACATCGACGCTTACAATGAAGAACTCGACCCCAATACCGACGAACTCCTCAGCGACGAACCCCCGCTGGTTTAATTAAGCTGAACCCTCGACGACGGGGCGTAGTACTGGTTCTTCGCGGATCGGCCAGTGCACCACGGCTGCGAACAGGCCGAGCGCGACGCCAAGCCACCAGACCGCATCGTAGGAACCGTAGATGTCATACAGCAGTCCGCCCATCCAGACCCCGAGAAAAGAACCGATCTGATGGGAGAGAAAGACGATTCCACCGAGCATGCCGAGGTAGCGCGTACCGAACATGACCGCGACCAGTGCATTGGTCGGGGCTACCGTCGACAGCCACAGAATCCCCATGACGACGGAAAACACCACGACCGTGGTCGGGGTTGCGGGTAGCAGTAGAAACGCGGTCACCGCGATCGAGCGGCCGATGTAAATCCATGCCAGGAACATCGGCTTCGAATAATGCTGGCCGATGACACCCGAGGCGAGCGAACCGATTATATTAAAGAAACCGATCAGGCTGATTGCGATGACCGCCCAGCGTGCGGCGATTCCGAGGTCGCTGATGTAGGCGGGAAAGTGCGCGGTGATAAACGCCACCTGGAAGCCGCAGACAAAAAATCCGGAGGTCAACAGCAGGTAACCCCTGCAGGCGAACGCCTCGCGCAAGGCTTCCGCGGCGCTTTGCCTGAATTCGGCCGCGGCAATGCTGGAAGTCGATGCGTTGCCACGTAATGGAATTGCCAGCAACGGTATAAGCAGCATGAAGGCGGCCAGCAGCATGAGACTGTCGGACCAGCCGAGCGCTTCGATGGAAGCCTGCGATATCGGTGCAAACAGAAACATCCCCGCCGATCCCGAGGCGGTGCCGAGGCCAAAGGCAAACGAGCGTTTTTCGGGCGAAACCAGGCGCGCGATCGCAGCCAGTACGACGCCGAAAGAACAGGCCGCTATACCCAGGCCAACCAACAGCCCAGCACCGATGTATAACCATTCCGGGCTCGAGGCATAGGCCATCATTACCAGTCCGGACAGGTAAAGCATGGCGCCGAGCGCCAGCACCCGCCAGGTGCCGAACTTGTCGGCAACCAGTCCGAATAATGGCTGGCCCAGGCCCCAGAACAGGTTCTGCAGGGCCATCGCCAGGCCGAAGGTTGTACGATCCCAACCGGTATCCTGTAAAATCGGTAGCTGGAAAAAGCCCATCGCCGAGCGCGGACCGAAGGCCAGCAGCGCGATCAGGCAGGCGCAGCCAATCGCGAAAACAGGAACTTTATGCCTAAGCAGAGGTTCGGAAGTCATACCGGAAAATCAGGATAGTGGAGCGGAAGCAGGAAGTTTACAATAATCCACTGGCAGTTTGACTGTTTTTCTATTGCAACCACAGGAGGTCGCCTTGACGATCAGAATCTTCACCACCGGCGGCACCTTTGACAAGCTTTATTTCGACGCGAAGAGCGAATTTCACATCGGCGATCCGATGGCGGGAGAATTACTCGAGGAAGCCAATGTAAACTTCGAGTATCGTGTCGAATCGTTGCTGAAAAAGGACAGCCTCGACCTGGATGAGCAGGATCGCGAAGTAATTCGCGAGGCGGTCGCTAACGCGGAGGAATCATCGATCCTGATCATTCACGGCACCGACACCATGGTCGACACCGCCCACGCCTTGCTGGACATCGCCGACAAGACCATCGTCCTGCTTGGCGCCATGCAGCCGGCGCGCATGCGCTATAGCGACGCCCTGTTCAATCTAGGCTTCGCCAGCGCCGCGGCTCAGCTGTTGCCGGCAGGCAGTTACATTGCCATGAACGGTGAAATTTTCGACCCGCTCAAGGTCGCTAAAAACAGATCTCAAAGCCGCTTTGAGCCGACAGGACAGTAACCATAGGGTTATACTAGTACTTGAACCATTGCTCGACCGGAACCACTCATGACTGCCAGGTCCAAGGCCAAATTTGTACTACCGATGCTGGTGTTGCTACTCGCCGTCGGAGTTTACTATTCCCTGGTCGCCAGCAAGACACAGCGGGAAAGACCTGTGCTTTCCGAGAAAGTATGGCAGGTCGAGATCATCGAGGTTAGTCAGCAAACGCTATCTCCGACGGTAACCCTGTACGGCCGCATCGAATCACCCGAGCAGTTGAAGGCCGCTGCGCCCGGGGGTGGCATCGTCGACAGGGTCTACGTGCGCAACGGCGCTCGCGTCAACAAGGGAGACTCCCTGGTCACCATGGACAGGCGTGACTTCAGTGTTGACCTGCAGCAGGCCCGGGCCGATGTGCGCGATATTGACAGCCAGATCGCCGAGCTCGAAATACGACATCGCTCGAACCTCGCGTCGCTGCAAACCGAGCGCGAACTGAAGACGCTGGCCGAGGCCGAGGTCGAACGCCTGGTCGCATTGAAAAAGCAGAATCTGAGCGCCGACACCGCCCTCAATAGCGCACACAGCGAACTGGCTCGACGGCAACTGGCGGTGACTTCGCGCGCGCTCGAAGTCGACAGCTACCCCGCGCGATTGCAAATCCTGAAGGCAAGAAAAGATCGTAGCCAGGCGCAATTCGCACAGGCAAAGCTGGCGATGGACCGCTCCGAGGTACGCGCGCCCTTCGCCGGGATTGTCAGCGAAGTCGCGGTCGCGGCGGGAGATCGCGTCTTGCTGGGACAGATTCTGGTTTCCCTGTTCCCGCTCCATGCGCTCGAGATTCGGGCCCATCTTCCAATCAGTTACATCGATTCGGTGCAGGCTGCGATGGTACGCAAGGAAACGCTTTACGCCAGCATCGCCAGGCGCAGTGATCTGGGTCGATTTCCGCTGCTGCGCCTCTCCGGTGAAGCCGAGGCTACCGGCATCGATGCCTACTTCGCGATCGATAGCGACGCCGTGCAATATCGTCCCGGAGAACTACTGGCACTGACCCTGCAACTACCGGCGGAAAGCGGTGTTTTCGCGCTTCCCTACCAGGCGATTTACGGAAATTCGAGGATTTACCGGATCGAAGAAAATCGCCTGCAGGCGATCGATGTTGTCTCGATCGGCCAGACGCGAACGCAAGACCAGGTCCAGGTACTGATCCGTAGTGATGCCATCGCCGACGGTGATCACATCGCGGTGACGCATTTACCCAATGCCGTCTCCGGGCTCAAGGTGCAAGTCGGTGGCAACTAGCCTGCATATTGCACCAGTCGGTCCGAGCCCTATCCCGGCCCTGACTTGTCCAGATACGCCTGAACTTGGTCTTCCCTCTAGCCATAGCTCAGGCTATGGCTTTCAGTCCAGACCGGCGTTCAGACGCATCTGTCCTGCGTCATCATCCGGGATACTGGTGCAATATGCAGGCTAGCCTACTGGGAGTATTCGCACGCCACCGCGTCGCCGCCAACCTGTTGATGGTGATGATGCTGCTCGCGGGCGGCATAGCCTTGCAGCAACTTAACGTACAGTTTTTTCCCAATTTCGAACTCGACCAGATCACTGTCAGCACCATCTGGAGCGGGGCCAATGCCGAAGATGTGGAATCGGGAATAACCAACCCGCTGGAGCAACGGCTGCGCAGCGTCAACCATCTCAAGGAGATGAGTTCGACTTCGGCAAGCGGCGTATCCGGAATCTCGCTCGAGTTTGACGAAGGCAGCGACATGACCTTTGCACTCGAAGAAGTGAAGAAGCAGGTCGACGATTTCAAAAATCTCCCGGGCGACGCGGAAGACCCGCAAGTGACCCAGCTGGTGCGCTACGAATCGGTCGCACGATTCCTCATCAGTGGGACCTCGCAAATCGACGAGCTACGCCTGCTGGCGCGCCGCTTCGAGCAGGAATTGATCGACGCCGGCATCGACAAGGTCGAAATTCGGGGGTTACCCAAACAGCAGCTGAAAATCGAACTGGCCGCCGAGCAGATGCAACGCCTGGGCCTGGGCCTCGATGAGCTGGCGAAAAAAATTGATGCTGAAAGCCAGGATCTGCCCGCTGGCCAGATCGGCGAAGAAGATGGAGCGCGTGAAATCCGCAGCCAGAATCAACGCCGAACACCGCGCGACTTCGCCAGTCTCGCCATTGTCAGCGAAGCCGACAGGCGTATTCACCTCGGCGACATCGCCAACATCGAGCAGCGTCACCAGCCCGGCTCCCCGACCATCAGCCTGGGGGGCAGCAAGGCGCTGGTACTGGTGTTGAGACGCAACGAATCCGGCGATTCGCTCGAAGCCGCCCAGATCCTGCAGAACTGGCTCGATAAAACCCGCGCCCAGTTGCCACCCGGCATCAAAATTCAACTGTTTAACGAACACTGGCAACTGATCAAGGAACGAATCATGCTGCTGCTAAAAAACGGCGCCGGCGGGCTTGTACTGGTGTTGCTCATCCTCTACCTGCTCCTGTCGACCCGAGTGGCATTCTGGGTTGCTGTCGGCATTCCGGTATCGTTCATGGCAACGCTTGCGGTGCTTTACCTGGTTGGCGGTTCGATCAATATGATCAGCCTGTTTGCGTTGATCATGGCGCTCGGCATCATCGTCGACGACGCCATCGTCGTCGGTGAAGATGCGCAGGCACATTTCGACATGGGCGAAGACCCACTGATGGCATCGGAAGGCGGCGCCAGGCGGATGTTGGCGCCGGTACTGGCCTCGTCGCTGACGACGATTGCCGCGTTCCTGCCGCTGATGTTGATCGGCGGGCGCATGGGCGCCATCATGATGGCAATACCTATCGTCATCGTCTGTGTCATCGTCGCCTCTCTGATCGAGAGCTTCCTGATCCTGCCGGGCCACTTGCGACACGCCTTCGTACAGGGCCGGGAAGTCAGGCAATCGCCGCTTCGCGTGCGTCTGAACAGTGGTTTCGTGCAGCTGCGCGACCACTGGTTTCGCCCCCTGGTCAGGCTCGCGATCGAGTTCCGCTGGACCACGATCGCGACTGCGATCGGGTTGTTGCTGCTGGCAGCCGGTCTGTTTTTCGGCGGTAAGACCGGCTGGCAGTTTTTCCCGTCGCCCGAATCGACCACGGTTTACGCGAATGTGCGATTTGTCTCCGGCAGTGATCGCAGGATCGTGGATGCTTTTATCGACGAGGTCGAAGCCGAGTTGCGCAACACCATCGCGGACATCGATGAAACCGTGGTTTCGACCTACTACCGTGTGCACGCTTCCTCGGTCGGCCGCGGCCGCGCGATAAAGGGGGAGCGGGTTGGCTCACTCTATGTCGAACTGCTGGGCTCGGATCAACGCCGCACCGATAATGTCAGTTTTATCGCCAACTGGCGGTCACGTATCACGGTTCCCGCGGGCGTCGAAAGTTTCCAGATCACGTCACGCAGCGTTGGCCCGGCGCGGCGCGAACTCAACCTGCGGCTCACCGGATCGATGCCACACCAACTCAAGGCAGCGGCGCTGGACCTGGCGCAAACCCTCGAAACCATAGCCGGCGTCAGCGCCATCGATGACGACCTCCCCTACGGCAGAGAGCAATTGATCTACGAATTGAGTCCGGCCGGTGAGTCGCTGGGTCTATCGATATCCGATATCGGGCGGCAACTGCGCGCCGCTTATGACGGTATCATTCTGCAACGGTTTCAACAGGGGGCCGACGAGGTTGAAGTCCGCCTGCAACTGCCTGAATCCGAACAGCGTCGCCTCGACAGCTTACTGCACCTGCCGATCAAGTTACCGAATGGAAATTTCGTCGCCCTCGAAACGGTCGCCAACTGGCGTTCGGCACAGGGTTTCGAGACCCTCAGGCATTTCAACGGCCGACTTTCGGTCGATGTATCCGCCGACGTCAATGCAGCGCTCAACAATACCGCCGAAATCGTCGCCGATTTGCAACAGTTCACCTTGCCGACCCTCGCCAGCAAGTACGGCATTCAATACAGCGTCGAAGGACGTTCCGCCAGCCAGCGCGAAACCTTTGCCGACATGCGCCTGGGCGCCATCATTGCGCTGACGCTGATGTACCTGGTGCTGGCCTGGGTTTTTTCATCCTACGGCTGGCCGCTACTGGTGATGCTTACCATTCCGCTGGGTCTGACCGGCGCGGTGCTGGGGCACTGGCTCATGGGGATGAACCTGACAATCCTGTCGATGTTCGGTTTCTTCGGCTTATCCGGCATCGTGGTCAACGATTCGATCATCCTGGTGATTTTTTACCGCCAGATTCGCGAGCGTGGGTTGCCGATATACCAGGCCCTCGAGGAAGCGGCCTGTCAGCGCCTGCGCGCCGTGTTGCTAACCTCGCTGACGACCATTGCCGGGCTCACACCGCTGTTGTTCGAAACCTCGCGCCAGGCCCAGTTCCTGATACCGATGGCAGTATCGATCGCGTTTGGCCTCGCTTTCGCGACGATACTGATTTTACTGGTGGTGCCGGCACTGTTATCGATTTATGAAGACCTGCACACGGCGCTGCAGCCCAAACCATTGACCCCGACGCATACGACATGATTAACCTGCATATTGCACCAGTCGGTCTCGGGCCTGGGTATAACCATCTGAAAGATAAGTGTAAACTGGAGAATTTACAAATGGAGATAAAAGTGCAGTTTGTCAACGGCCCGAGTCCTATCCCGGTTCTGACTTGTCCAGATACGCCTGAACTTGGTCTTCCCTCAAGCCATAGCCTAAGCTATGGCTTTCGGTCCAGACCGGCGTTCAGACGCATCTGTCCTGCGTCAGCTCCCGGGATACTGGTGCAATATGCAGGTTAAATTTTCGCGATTACAAAAAGAACAATTGCGCTCGGTTGCGCAACCGATCTGGAACAACATTATCGAGGCGGCTCGTGAGCGCGATTACGCCCGCTTTTCGCGCGGATTTTCCAACGATTTGCTGGCGAAGTTATCGGAAGAACATTTCCGCCAGAGTTGTGAAGACTTTCCGCTGCTGACTACGATCGAACCCGATTTCGAATTTATCGATTCGATCCAGCGCGAACAGGCGGTTACCATATTATGGCGCCTTACCAGCAACCGCTATGAAGGTGAGTTTCTCGGCATACTGACCCTGCAGAACGGAGAATCCGGGATGGAGATCACCGCGGTATCGGTCAACTAACGGACTAGTCGGTTCCACCCACGGTTATTTCGTCAATCTTGAGGCTGGGCTGCCCGACCCCAACCGGTACCGATTGCCCCTCTTTGCCGCAGACACCGACACCCTGGTCGAGTTCGAGATCATTGCCGACCATCGAAATTTTGCCCATGACTTCAGGGCCTGATCCGATCAGCGTAGCGCCCTTTACCGGGGCGGTTATGCGGCCATTTTCAATCAGGTAGGCCTCGGACAGGGAAAACACGAAACGTCCCGAAGTGATGTCCACCTGGCCGCCGCCAAAATTTACCGCGTATAGCCCCTTGTCCACCGAAGCGATGATTTCATCGGGGTCACTCTCTCCGGGCAGCATGTAGGTGTTGGTCATGCGCGGCATCGGCAGATGGGCAAAGGATTCCCGCCGTCCATTGGAAGTGGAGTCGGTGCCCATCAGGCGCGCATTCATCTTGTCCTGCATGTAGGTCTTCAGAATTCCATTTTCGATGAGGGTGGTGCATTGCGCGGGAACTCCCTCGTCATCGATACTCAGCGATCCACGACGATCCGGCAGGGTTCCGTCATCCACCACGGTGCACAATGGCGAAGCGACCTGTTCGCCAATCCGGTTGCTGAACGCCGAGGTTCCCTTGCGGTTGAAATCACCCTCCAGCCCGTGGCCCACTGCTTCATGCAGCAACACGCCCGGCCAGCCCGGCCCCAGCACGACCGGCATGGCGCCGGCCGGTGTCGCAACCGAATCGAGGTTAGTCGCCGCCTGGCGTACCGCCTCGCGCGCAAGTTCTCGCGCCCGGTCGCCCTCGAAAAACACGTCGTAGGCGTGACGGCCACCGGCGCCAGCACTACCCTGCTCGCGCCGCTCCTGCTGACACATTAAAACCGTGACATTGAGCCGCACCAGTGGGCGGATATCGGCGGCCAGGGTGTTGTCGGTCGCGGCAACCAGGATATGATCGATACCGCCCGATAACGAAATAATGACCTGCTCGATGCGTTCGTCGAGCGAACGGGTATAGGCATCCAGACTCTTCAACAGTTCCACCTTTTCCTCGGCGCGGCGACCATCAATCGGGTTACTCGACGTGTACAAGGCTGGCGCCGGGCGATTCGCCAGGGTAATTCCGTGACTACCCGACTGCCCCTGCCTGACGATGGCGCGTGCATTGTTGACCGCCTGGGTAATGGCGTTGCCCTGCAGATCATCACAATAGGCAAAGCCCGTTTTCTCCTCGGACATGGCGCGAATTCCGACGCCTTTTTCGATATTGAAACTACCCTCGCGCAGAATACCGTCATCCATGACCCAGGATTCCTGCTGGCTGGTCTGAAAATACAGATCACCCGCGTCGATGAACTTCCCCTGCAGGGCATCGAGGAACCCGCCGAGGCGATCGATTCCCAGTTCGCTCGGTTCGAGAATGTTCTGACTTACCGTTTCTAGTATTGATGACATGCTTTGTTATTGCTCCAATTCGTCACGATTGCCGACCACCACCCTGATTTCGTCGGCGGCCTGCGTGCCTGCAACCAGGCGAATGTAATCTGAGGGCACCCCCAGCGATATCAACCAGTCACGCAATTCCGCGGCCCATAATTCACCGCTGTCCTCGCCCGGGTAGCGCACCACCATGATGGCGTTTTCGGACCTGCCCCAGTAATGGACCGCGGCCCGCAATGCGCTAAACTCGGCAATTACCTCACCACTGCGCGGCCTTGCCCATTCATCGGCGCTGAGAGTGTAGATTCGCGCCGTACTGGCCGCCACCTGAGCGCACAGGAGCAGGCCGGCAATGCAGGCACTACTTATCAGTCTTCGGTAATTCTTTCCGGTTTTCATCAACTGCCTTTATCAACTCGATTTTTGGATCGTCCCAGCTACCGCTAATCCGGTATTCTACCTCGACGGCGTCGTCTATGGCTTTCTTGAACAGATTCTGTAGGAGCAACAAGCCCCAACCCACGGTGGTGCCGGCCGCAACCGCGCCGACGAGCGGCAGCGTCTGCCTGATCTTGGGGGTAACTCGAATAGTCTGGTCATAATCACGGGCAATTATACCTGTTTTTCCCGATATCTTGATCTTCGCTGCCGGACCTTCCATTCTCGTGTTTTCGGTATACAACACCCCACCGGCGATGCGGTAGTTACCGTCGATTTTTTCGAATTCCATGCCTTCGATGAGAACATCGGAAAAATCGAGCGACAGGCGTCGCGGTATCGCCGTCAGGCTGAGCAAACCGACAAACCTGCCGCTACCCGGTTCGACGTTATTCAACACGCCATCTTTAATCTTCATGCGAAATTTGCCAGACAGGTTTTCCATGGAAAAAGCGAACAACGGGGCCGGCCAGGCGAAGCTGCCGTTAACATCGACAGTACCATCGGTCATGCTGTCGCCAAAACCGAGACCGACCATGGACTGCCCCAGTTGCGACCCCTTGATAGTTCCGTCGATGCTGGATACGTGCTCCTCGCTGGCGGCATCGTATTTCCACCTGGCCTTGCTGGTTAGCCGGAGGGAATCGCGCCGCAGGTTGAATTTATCGACCACCAGGGTCGCGTCGCGCGGCCGGGCCGCGATCACTAAATCGCTGAACAACATATCGTGGTAGCGCAGTGAATCGCTCGTGAGGCGAAAGACAGGCAGGTCGGAGGGTATAAAGGCGGTGTGATCGGGATCCCCTTCCAGTTTATCGAGCATCAGGTAGTCCAGGTTGATGACTACCGGGTTGCCTACGGAAGGCTTGCGCGGCACCGTGAATTTTCCCTTGACGATGGATGCATCGATGAGTCCGAAAAAGAACTCGTCGGCCCGATGCAGCTCAAAATCAACCGTTCCGAGCGCGCGACCCCAGGCCTGGGCGCGATCGACATCGAGGTCTACCCAATTCAGCATCGTCGGATCGGTTTCACCCGCGTCAGCGAAGAATTTTACCCACTCATCGACGGATAATTCATCGATCCGGCCATGCAGGTTTATTCCCGGAGGCGGTTCCCTTTCGAGCGGGGACGAAAACGCGAGTTCGAGCGCATCGAGCCGATACTCACCGTCGGCATCGACCTGCAGTAAACCCCGGCCCTTAAGATACTGGGCCATGCTGGTATAG
>Ga0255052_10002421_pt1 | contig 13480 bp, 19 predicted proteins | sample JV7_2_21_MG_FD_188632 | JGI IMG/M metagenome (GOLD analysis project Ga0255052, IMG submission 188632) | Seawater microbial communities from Jervis Inlet, British Columbia, Canada - JV7_2_21 | ecosystem: Environmental > Aquatic > Marine > Inlet | place: Canada: British Columbia | collected... | reverse complement strand
AGATAGGGTGGAATAATGTTTAAGAAAAAGAACACAATATTCTCCAAACAAAGAAAGACACTTAAAAAATTAATGGTTGATGTAACTGGAATGAAACCCATTAAACCAAAAGAAGGTGACAATGTTCTTGATGTGTTGGTTATGCCGCAAAACGGAAAAGCATTTATGTTTAAAGGAATAGTTAACCCATATAATGATAATATTGTTCTTGTAAGTACAACAAATTGTGAGATTAAACAAGGAGACGTTGTAATCATTGATCCATTAAAACAGGAATGGCCACAGTTTAATACGAAGCATTGATATGAAAATAGTACTAATATCAGCACGACATAGCAGTACAATAGCCTGTGAACACTATATTTATAAAGCTCTTATTAATATGGGTCACGAAGTTGTTGCAGATTTATGTTTCCGTTCTCAATATAACACAATTAACGACAATATCCCATCAGATGCAGATTTGTTAATTGCGTGGAAAGGTTCTTCCTTAGACCCACAAGTTATAAAAAGGCTAAAATACCCCACTGCCTTATGGTATCCCGACTTCTGGATAATGAAACATACACAAGTAGATATCATGAGTATTGCCCATGCTTTTGATTTTGTTTATACTCCTATAAAAGACGATGCTACATTCTACAGGTCTTTAGGATTGAATGGTAAATATTTAGCCCCAGGCGTAGATATAAACACATTTAAAAGATTGCCGAATATAGACAAGGAATGCGATATATTTATGTGTGGTGCTTTATACCCAGAAAGACGGAATGCATTAGAAAAGTTAAAGGCAGCCGGGCTGGACGTTGTGTCCGGTCAAGACATGGATCATAAGGAAACGAATGTTGCACATAACAAAGCAAAAATAATATTTAACCAAGGCGTCATACCAAATAAAGGGGCGCAATTACGTGTATATGAAGCAATGGCAAGTGGTACAATGTTATTACAACATGAAAACGAAGAACTAGCTGAAGTATTTGAGGATAATAAGCATCTTGTATATTTCAATAATAGTAATTTAGTCGAAAAAGCGATATACTATATTAGAGAATTTGATAAATGTGAAGAAATAGCACATAATGGAATGAAAGAAGTACAAAATAACCATACGTGGGAGAAGAGGTTGCAATTAATAACTGCGGTTGCCATGATATGGTGCAAGCGATGACACAGCTTGTGTTCTGGTTGATCTAGATGACACAATAAATTTTCCGCACTCAAACACAGACCATGTACTAATAACATGGATAGATATAACGATAAACCCAACCACGGCTTTCAGGGGAGATATTTTTATTGGTTATCTTTCGGGACTGGGAGATGCAAATGCCGATGTCAATATAATAAAACCTTTTCATTTTGATCAAGCATTGGCAAGCGTTAATCAATTCGTGGAATACAATTCTAGTCATGTTAGTGCTAAAGCAGGACGCTCATTACTGATTTTCTTGGAAAACAACACGCTATTTACAACTACAGCGTCAGTTACTAGACCCGGCAATTCAACCACTGCCCCAGAAAATGGAGATGTAGTCCTTTTTGCAGATATAACGGGAGGTGCTGTTGATATAGGGATTACAATGGGTTACAGGACTTCCCCGTAACAAGAGGATAATATGAGAATATTTTGCGCAATATCTTTATACAACATGGAAGAATCGCTGTTTATAGATACTTTAATGTCTATGGGCCATGACGTAATACACCATGGGTGGAATTATGATGATACTTATACCATTGACTGGAATACAGGGATGAAGCATGATACTAACATAGCAATGATAGAGAAAATAAAAGAAGAGCATGCCAAGGAACCTATTGACTTGTTCTTTGCTTATATGAGCAACAGAACCACATACCCGTTTATCATCAAAGAAATTACTAAAATAATGAAAATACCAAGTGTTAATTTCTGTTGGGATGACAGACGAAAAGTACATATGCAATCGGAGATAGCAAAACATTTCACATTATGTTGGACTACAGATAAAATAGTTGAATATCATGGTATTGATACGGATTCCGTTGAAGCTTATAAGAATATGGGCGCGACAGCTATTCAACTGGCTGCTGGTGCCAGTCCTGATCTATTTAAACCGCCCAAGAAAGCAATAAAGAAAAAGAAATATCCGATATCATTTATAGGTTCAGGTGGCGGCGGCCTTATTTATCGTAATAACATTCTAGACAAACTGAAAGAAAGGTTTGGTGATGAGTTACATTTTTTTGGCGGCATAACAGGTAACAGAATTACTACTGAAGAATATATTGATATCCTGCATAATTCACAAATAGTATTAGGCTTTGCCGGTTCACAAGGTGCGGATAAGATATGTTCTAATTACATGACTGTTAAAGGCAGGGACTTCGAGGTTCCTATGTGCGGTGCTTTTTATATAACTGAACATAACCCAGATTTAGAAGATTTATATTTAATCGCCCATTTATCAGATTCCGATAAAGAGATTGAGACATATAATTCTATTGGGGGATTAGTGGAGAAACTCGATTATTACCTAAAAGTGCCAGAAGAATGTGAAGAGATAGCAAAAAGAGGAATGGACAGGGCACGTAAATACCATACAATGGGAAACAGATTTGAAGAAGTGTTTAAGGAGTTAGGATTAAATGCCTAATCCATTACAAGCAATAGAGATATTATTGATATCAACAGCTATATTCGTAGTATTTTATTATATATATAATTGGGTAACAGATGAGTGTTGAATATGAACATATGCCTAATCAACCCACCTAGCCCCTGGCTTAAGAGACAGAATGCTTTCCCCCCTCTGGGCTTGTTGTATTTGGCAAATGCTATACAACGAAGCCATGAAGTGAGTGTTGTTGATTTCGGGAATGAGGTACTTGAAGAGGAAGAAATTGATTTTACTTTATGCGCTATTCGCAAGGCAGATATTTATGGAATAACTTCTTCCACCCCGCAATATAAGGCAGCAAACAAGATTAAGGATGCATTAAAATCTAATTTCCCTGATGCAAAAATTGTTATTGGCGGTTCGCATGCTACTTATATGATGAATGGGAAAGATGATGGATATGATTGGATAATTAAAGGTGAAGGAGAATGGTTATTTTACCAGCACTTAAATGTGATGAACACTATGACATCAGGGTGTTTATTGATAAAAGATATACATTTACTAGACATAGACTGTTTCAAACCCGCCCGTGACCTTATCAACCTCAAAGATTATAAATATTTCATTGGCAAAGATAACCTTCCCGCAACAACCATAATAACTTCCCGTGGTTGCCCTTATTCGTGCGGATTCTGTGCCAAGACAGACAATAATGTCCGGTTCCATTCAGCAGAATATGTGTGTGCAGAAATAAACGAGATAAAGGATAAATACGGATTCGATAATTTATTGTTTCTAGATGATTGTTTCACGCTCAATGAAAAAAGATTAGTCAAAATATTGGCCCATACCAAGAAAAGGAATATTAAATTCAGATGTTATATAAGGTCGGACACACCAATGCATATATTGAAATTATTAAAAGAATCAGGATGTGTGGAAGCTGGCATGGGTATTGAGAGCGGATCGCAATATATATTAGATTCAGTGTGTAAAAAGACATCCAATGAACAAAACACCGAAATAGTAAAATATTGCGAGGGTATTGGTCTTCCTGTAAATGCTTTCTTGATGATTGGCCTGCCCGGAGAAACCAAAGAGACAGCACAACAAACTGTTCAGTGGGTAAGGGATGCAAAACCCACAAAATTTGGTTATAATATATTTGTACCATATCCCGGATCGGATATATACAATAATAGGGATAAGTATGATATAACAATTCACGAAATGCCAAATGAAAAAGCTATTACTAAAGGTGATCCTGATTCCATTGAATCATTTGTATCAACACCTTCTTTATCTAAAGATCAAATATCGGATTTATTTCATAAAAGTTTTAATGACATGGTGGAAATAACGGGCTGGAATCCTGCTGAAGGAGAATTTATAAATTGAGAAAGGTATTATTCTTAGGCGCAAACTTGGCAGGTATTAAATGCATCCAGCTAATGATAGAGCATCCCGGAATTGAAATTGTCGGTGTGTTGCCTAGAATTAATGATAACGGTTCTATATCCGATGAATCAGCATGGAATGCTTCTGTAAGAAGGTTTGGTAATAAAAATGGACTGGATGTGTTTAGAGAATCAGACGCAAATAATTCATTATTCTATAATTGGGCTAAATCATTAAAACCTGATTATATTATATCAGTACAATATGACATAATACTAAAAAGTATGATTCGGTCATTACCTGTTAAAGGGTGTTTAAACCTCCATTTTTCGTTACTGCCTTATGGCAAAGGGTGCATGCCAATACCTTGGGCAATGTTTGAAAATAAGGCTATTGGCGCAACTTTACACTATATAGACAGGGGTATTGATACCGGCCCCATAATATCACAGATAAAATGTGATTATTCGTATTCCGATACAGCATATTCAGTTTATATGAGATTAACGGAAAAAAGCGTACAGTTATTCAAAAGTAATCTTAATAATATTGCTAATGGAAATGTTAAATCTGAACCACAGCCAACAAAGAAACAGCCACGAGATGCATTCAATAACACGATAAATGAGGAAATAAACTGGAAATGGTCTGGTGATAAGATTGATAGGTTCGTTAGGGCACGCACATTTAATGGGTTTAAATCAGCAGAGACATCTAATAAAAATGAACTATTTGAGATAAATCACCCTGTAACAGTAAAGAACAATAAAACTAAAAACAAAGACGTTGTTCCCGGTCAAATATTATATGTGAACAAAGATAGTTTTATTATATGCACAAAGGACGGTTCCGTTACTGTAAATGATTGTTCTTTAATAAAGCCTTATACTAAACATTTTAAAGTTGGTGACATAATAGGTGATAGATGCCAATAAAGAAAACAATATTTGGAGAAAACATAGACATAGAAAACCGTTCCCTTGTAGACATACAACATGCTAAAATAGGTAATGATTGTATAATATACGCTTTTGTCGTTATTAAAACAGGGGTAGTAATCGGTGACAATGTGATAATACATGACCATGTTAGTATATCGGAAAACGTTGTTATTGGTGATAATGTAATAATTCACAGTGGATGCACTGTCATTAAAGGGATAAGACTGGACACTGGATGTGTTATCGGTGCAGGTAGTGTAATTACAAAGAATGTAGAACGAGGTAGAAAAGTGTATACGGCAGGAAAGAGGATAGATAAAAAGGCTTAAGGAGTTTGTCATGGCGATTATATCTAAAGTAAACGTACAAGAATATCTGAAAATAAAAAAAGACGAAAATTCAGAAATCACTCAAAGGGTCGCAGCGGGAGTTTCTGCTGCTATTGAACGATTTATAAATACTCATGTGGAAGCTAAAAGAGTTACAGAATTCCACAGTGGCAGTGGTGATAGTGGGCAATTATTTGTTAATCATTTCCCTATAATTGCTATAAGTGCAATGTGGGATGATCCAGACAGGGTATTTGGAGACACGACATTATTTGCAACAGAGGATTTTACTTTTGATCCAAGTGCGGGTTGGGTTGAATTGATAACTACAAGCAGAAGTACGTTAATACCTTCTGATAGTGCAAGGTTTTCTAGGGGGGTTAGAAATATAAGGATAACGCTAACAGCAGGGTATTCAACTATTCCTGATGATATTAGACAAGCAGCATTAGATTGGAGCGGTCATTTATATAAACAGGTTGATAAAAATTCGTTTGGTGTCAATAGCATTGAACGTGCTGACGTTGCTCAAGGAATTAGAGACTTAGGTATTATGCCAGCAGGAGTAAAAGAATTATTGAATCCTTACAGGACTAGGAATATATAAATGGCAATTACGGTTAAAACAACAGGCATTGATGATGCGATTAAAGAAGCCAAAGATGCCGAAGAATTCATACCCAGAACAATTAAAAATGTTCTCACAGATGTTCTTGTTAATGATATGTTACGGGAGGCTAAGATTAATGCCAAGGGGAGAGTGTTGGGTAGAAAATCCGGTAGGGGAACAGGTAATCTAGCAAGGGAAATATTTCATAAAGTAGGAGAAACAACCACCAGAATTATAGGGGCATTATTTGTCGATCTAACTAGAGTACCATATGCGCGCATTCATGAAAAAGGTGGTAACATAACACCGAAACGTGCCAAGAAATTAACTATCCCGCTTCCCGGTGTCCAGGGGTTCGCAAGAGATTTTAATAATACATTTATTCAAAAGTCTAAAAAAGGTAACCTTCTCATATTCCAGAAACTCACGGGTCAGGATATAAGGCCATTATTTGCACTAGTTGACCGGGTAAGAATACCACGTAGACCTTATTTAGAACCAGCTATAAGGAAACACAAAAACAAGCTACAAAAAGAATTAAAAAAAGCATTGAACAGGGAGGGATAAATGGACGACAAAGAGGATTAAATTATGTCAACAGGAACACCTTTAATCGAAACAGTAATTTCCAATATAGAGACAGATTTAAAAGCTATTTCTCCTATAAATAGCTTTAGAACCAAACCGCAAATAATATCAAGAGAATTGCAAGGGTTTGATGAAATTAATGACTTCCCTGCGTTGTTCTTATCGCTTGATAGGATAGAAACACAGGACGAAACCAATAAAGAAATAAAGTCTAATATCCATTTAGTCATCTATGGTTATGTTAGATATAATCCGAAGGGTACGGATACAGACGGAGCGCAGACACAGTTAATAAATTTAATAGCAGATATTATTGAAAAATTAAAGAATGATATAACGAGGGGTGTCGGTGCTTTATCAACAACGTTTCCAAGTATAATTACAGATCGTGGAACTTTTGAGCCATTAGCAGCCTTTATAATGGAAGTAGTTGTTGAGTTAGATTTTGTTGGTACTGATACTACGACAAACTATGACGATTAAAAGTATAGGGTGGGTTAACGATTATAAAATATTTGGGGGAGCAGAAGACACGCAAAACGAATTAATAAATATATGCCCATATGATATAAAATATATAACTGCAACTGATTTTACAACTGGGTATGAACTATTTATATTAAATAACTTTAGGACTTTTACAAAAGAGCAGATAGCGTACTTATGTCAAACAAAATATGTAGCGTGTTGGCATGATGTTTTATTTCAAGATGGGGGATTAATCACTAGAATAAGAGACAATGCTTTAGCAAATATCTTTCTTTCTCCACTTCACAAAGCTATATTTCAAAAGAAATACGGCCTTCCTGTTAATAAACCTTCATTTGTTGTACCTCCGTTATTTCCATCTATTATACCACACACCAAAAAAAGAAAGGGAGGTATTTGTTATTATGGGAGTATTTGGCCCCACAAAGGAATTGATAACTGCTTGTTATGGGCAAGAAAAAATAGTAAAGTGATCGATTTCTACGGACAAGGAAATGAAATACTGGTTCAACAATTAAAACAATCAAAATATGCTAATTATGAGGGAACAACTAATAATTCAATACTCCGAGAATACAACTATTTTATTCACATGCCAGATGAGATAGAAGCCTTTGGTCGTTCAGTATTTGAAGCATATATATCAGGATGCCATATTTTGCATAACAACAAGATAGGCGCATTTACTTTTGATTGGAATTATGAAGACAGGAAAACAACATTACAGAGATGTAATAATGCAGGTAATGCACTTTGGGATATTATATTAAAATTGGTTAACCATGAATAAAAAAGCGTTAATTACAGGAATTACAGGACAAGACGGAAGTTATCTAACCGAATTACTTTTATCCAAAGGATATGATGTACACGGTATTATAAGGCAGTCTAGCTCTTTTAATACAGGCAGGATAGAGCATCTATACCAAGACCCGCATAAAGAAGGAAATAAATTATATCTTCATTATGGCGATGTGACTGATGCAGGTAGGGTCACAACATTAATCTCAGAAATAATGCCGGATGAGATATATCATTTAGCTGCTCAATCTCATGTAGCAGTAAGCTTTGAAATACCGCAATATACAATTGATGTAATATGTTCAGGAATAACTAATATATTAGAAGCTATATGTAAGATTAAACCAGATACATTGCTATACAATGCCTCTTCTTCTGAAATGTTTGGGAATGCGCCAGCACCCCAGAATGAGAAAACTCCATTTAACCCGCAAAGCCCCTATGCGTGCGCCAAGGTATTAGCTCATAATATGGTTGTTAATTATAGGGATGCTTATTCAATATTTGCATGCAATGGTATTTTGTTCAATCACGAGAGCTTCAGGAGAAAAGAAACTTTTGTCACTAAGAAGATTATCAGCGCGGCAGTAAAGATAAATCAAGGTCGCCAAGAAAAACTATATTTAGGCAACTTAAATGCAAAGAGAGATTGGGGACATGCCGATGATTATGTAAATGCCATGTACTTAATGCTGCAACATCATGTGCCAGATGATTATGTTATTGCAACCAATGAAAGTCATACAGTAAAAGAATTATTAGAAACCGTTTTTAGTATGTTAAGAATGAACTACAACGATCATGTAGTAATAGACAAGAAATATTACAGGCCGAATGAAGTAAATGTTTTACAAGGTGACTATTCAAAGGCAGCAGCATGTTTAAAATGGAAACCGAAATTAAAATTTAAACAATTAATAATTAGAATGATTAAAGAAGAAATGGATAACAATCATGAATTTGGACAATAAAAGAATTTTGGTTACTGGCGGTAATGGATTCCTTGGAAAACATGTGGTGGAAGAACTAAAGTGCAATGGTGCCGGTGTTATATCTGCCCCTCTTAGTGTTCACTATAATCTAATAAAAGAAAATGACATACTAGAAATGTTATATGAATCTAAGCCTGACATAGTAATACATTTAGCTGCATCCGTTGGTGGAATAGGCGCAAATCAAAAGAATCCTGGTAAGTTCTTTTATGATAATGCAATCATGGGAATACAGTTAATGGAACAAGCAAGGATTAACAATGTAGAAAAGTTTGTAACTATAGGAACGGTGTGCTGTTATCCTAAATACACGCGGTTACCATTTAAAGAGAAGGATTTATGGAATGGCTACCCGGAAGAGACTAACGCGGCTTATGGGTTGGCAAAGAAAATGTTGCTTGTTCAAGGACAGGCGTATAAAAAACAATACGATTTTAATTCTATATTCCTGATACCTGTAAATCTTTACGGGCTAGGAGATAATTTCGATTTAGATACAAGCCACGTGATACCTGCCATAATCAAGAAAGTACACCACGCAATACATAATAAAGAAGGATCAATAACAATATGGGGAGATGGAACAGCAACAAGAGAGTTTATTTACGTCAAGGATGCCGCTGAGGCAATTATTATGGCAACTAAAGGGTATGACAAGGGTGACCCGGTAAATATAGGCACTGGTGATGATATAAGCATAAAAGAACTAGTATTAATCATATCTGATATAATGGGGTTTGAAGGATTTATCAATTGGGATCATACTAAGCCAAATGGACAACCTAAAAGAAAATTAGATGTAACCAGAGCCAAAGAAGAATTTAACTTTGAAGCGACTACTACATTGATTAATGGACTGAAAGAAACTATTGATTGGTATCAGGGTAACAAGGACTTATGGAACTAACAATCACAAACCAGACTACAATGGGAAACTGTGATTTTCTTGGTTTTAGTAATGCACAGAAGAATATTATAAAGGCATTAGAATTGCAAGGGGTGGAAATAACAGCTAAAGCTAATAAAACATTGTGTCATATCGGGGCACACATGTTTAATCCGGACAAGAATAAAACTAATTATCTTTGGTTCCCTTATGAAGCAGATACGATCAATGCCGGAATAGTGGATAGGATAAATCAAGCAGACCAAGTTATTGCGTCATGTGTACATAATAAAAAAGTATTTATTGATGGAGGCGTAACTAAACCTATTTCTATTTGTAAGCTAGGTATTGACACAGAAATATTCAAACCAAGCAGAAAACCTGTTAAATCAAAAAAATTCCGTTTTTTATGGATTGGCAATCCAGTGGATATGCGCAAAGGTTGGGATATTGCCGCAAAATGTTTTATTGAAGAATTTAAAGAGGATGAAAACGTTGAATTATACCTCAAAACTACAGGTAAATTTCACCAAGATCAAATAGAAATAGGCAGTAACATTATATTCGATTCGCGTAATCTAGCCACAGCAGACTTGATTGATCTATATGAATCGTCAAATGTATTATTATGCACCTCAAGGGGAGAAGCGACATATCTGCCTGGATTGGAAGCAATGTCATTAAAGATTCCTGTTATGGCACCTGCTATTGGTGGAATGAAAGATTTTATTAATATTGATACTGCTATATCGCTTGAATATGAATATGTTGCAATGGACTATAAGAGTAACAGGAAGAAAGGAAAAACAACACAGATAGAAGTGCCGCAAGTAAAACAAGATCACTTAAAATACAGGATGCGAGAAAGCGTCAACAATCCAATGTTTTCCTGGCATATAAAAGGAATGAGAAAATATATCCGTAAAAATCATAGCTTAAAACCTATGGGAGAAAGGCTGATAAATATTATATTCAATGATAATAATTGATATTTGACTGTAATTTGTTATAATTAATAAAGAGCGTGGCAGTTCAGCACTGCCTTTTGGCAGTGTAAACGATCTTTAAGATCAGGTGAAGCCCGTGACTTAGAGGACTTATGTCTTTTGGTTGCGGGCTTTTTTTATTCATTAATAACGGGATAACATTATGGGAACTACCGAAGTGTATTACCCTGGCGACAGGCCGACTATCCATAAACATTGCACTCTTGTACCCGGAATCAACAGGGTAGATAGTGGAATTGCTGAAGAGCTATTAGCTTGTGGATTAGTAACCAAGAAACCAAAAAAGAAAGGTAATCCATACCAAGGAAAGAAAGGTAAATTCAGCACTGAGCAAAACGATGCTGATGGGGTGCCGCGATATAACAAAAAGGAGGATAAATAAATGCCGACAGGAAAAGGATACCTTGCAGTTGCTAGTGTGGCTAAAGGTGCTACGTGGGGCACTGCCGTTGATGTCGATTCAGCCAATGCAGGAATAAAAGTATTAAACACGGGGATAACTTCAGCGGTAGATTTTCTCCCGGATGAATCAATTTGTGGAAAAAGGTTTAAACAAAAGTCAGATACAGGCAGACAAGATTTCGCCGGGACTTTTGAAGTATACAATCAATATTCAAATAAAAATGTTTTTATGTTGATTGCTATGGCTATGGGACGTGCTGGTACTCCTGCCATCGTTGGACTTGATGCGGCAGATGGTGACAGGCCATATGCTTATGTAGGAAGTATTAAGATACGTGATGATTTAGAAGGTTATTTCTTCACAATGGCAGTAGATAAAAACGTTGCTGTCCATGAATGGACTTCGATGAAAATAAATCAATTGACTATTTCTGGCGAAGCAGGTGATAGAGTTAAGCTTACATTTGATACCATTGCACATAGATGGCGCAGTACAGGACAGACTAATACTAGTCTTTCAAGTGTTACTGAACCTACCCCTCGAAAATATGTCATGTTCCAAGAGGGGCAATTCCGGGCTACACCACAAGCCAATGCAGCACTGGATGGCGATAATCAATTTTACCCTTCTGCATTCGAGATTGTTATTAACAACAGTCTTGATCCAGTCCTGACTTCCAAGAATGACCCTTACGTTGATGAACCGATAGAATCAGGTGGTGGGTTCAGTGAAGTCACAGGTACATTCACCATTCCCAAATATGACACAACTGCTTACGAGAGTGCCTTTGTTGCCGGTACATTGTACAAAGCTGACCTACGGTTCATATCATCTGCACAGGTTGTGACAGCGGGTGGGGGTGCATATTATTATGAACAGAACATTTACTTACCACAAATCCAAATCAATGATGCAAATGCGCCGGTAGAAGGCGCAGGACGTATTGCGATGCCGATAGAATGGCATGCAACAGAAGCTGCAACAGCACCAGATGGCATGGATGGTAATGGTGCAAATGTGGATAGCGGGGAATCACGTGGATCAATCACAAGACCGATTGAAATTGAGTACAAAAGCGTGGTTACAACCGATCCATTAGCATAATAAACAATAGTTGGTGTCTTTAAAGGGGTTAAGTTGAAAAGAACCCGCAAACAGCAGAGGAGAGAATAATGGCTTTAGATTTAAAAGAAACAAAAGTAATGGGTGAAGGTGTATGGATAAAATATGATGATGATGTATCATTTAAAATACGTTACTTGTCACCGAAAGCCGGAAGGAAACTCAGGAAACCTTTAGTTAAAACAAAATGGCGGGCTAGTGAGAAAGTCGAAGAGGTCAATGAACAATTATTCGATGACGCGCTAATTGATTATATGGTTATTGATTGGAAGGGTATAGAATTCGGCGGTAAAAAAGCAGAATGCACCCTCGAAAACAAAAAGAAACTGACAGAATTATTTTCAGATGTAGCGGTATTTATACTTGAATCTGCGAAGGATCATGCCTCATTCATTGAACAAAAAGAGGCAACGGCACTAAAAAACTCGAAGAGTTCATCCAATTCAAGCTAGTCTATCCTAAGATCGATTGCAAAGAATGTGATGAACGGATGCAGGAAGACGAATCTTTTGAACCAAGATGTGATAAATGCCCGTTAGTAAAACTATCACAAGAGAACGAGTTTGCAGTTGAAATTTATAATGAACTGAATTCTAGCTTTGTGGTCAATACAGGAACACACCAGTATGTAATGGATATATTTGAAGATGAATACAGTTCATTGTCTTCAGAAGAGAAAAGGTTTCTTTTTAGAAAACTATCCTTAATTAGTGATGTTTGCACTCAATTCTACAAAGAAAACAGCAAACAAAGGTAATAATGGCAATTATTTCATTATCTATTGAAGTTGACAAAAAAGGTGCAATTGTAGGCGTAAATAGTTTTCGGGAAGAATTAGAAAAAACAAAAAAAGAGGCCAATGTTTTTACAGTTGCCTTTCAAAAACTTGGGAAAGGGTTGGTGGGATTTGCAAAAAATGCCGCACTAATTGCTAGTAGAATCGCGTCTATGGTAGGCCCTACCGTAGCGTCTACCATTGCCGCCAGAGCATTAAGAAAAGAGTTTGAAAAAAACCAGAATACCATGGAGAAAAATATTTCACTCTGGGGTAGATTTAAAAGTGTTGTAGTTAAAACTAATGAAAAAATAATACAGAGCATTAAAGGGTTTATAGGGAGCGTGTTCTCGCTTAAGGGTGCAATCACCACCATAGCTGGATCGGCTGGTGTTGGTTTATTGGTAAAGTCTTTTATTGGCGCATCTTCAAAAGTAGAAGATTTCAAGACAAGACTCTTTTCTTTAACAAAATCAGAAGAATTGGCTACACAAAAACTAAAAATACTATCTAACTTTGCATCCAAAGCTACG
>Ga0255052_10002420_pt1 | contig 13485 bp, 11 predicted proteins | sample JV7_2_21_MG_FD_188632 | JGI IMG/M metagenome (GOLD analysis project Ga0255052, IMG submission 188632) | Seawater microbial communities from Jervis Inlet, British Columbia, Canada - JV7_2_21 | ecosystem: Environmental > Aquatic > Marine > Inlet | place: Canada: British Columbia | collected... | reverse complement strand
GCGAATTCCCATCTCCAGCATTACGACGTTGCCATCGGCGTCGCTGAACGCCAGCGTGCCGGGCAGGTACTCCTCATTGGGGCGCCGCTTCAACAGTGATGGAAGTGGTGCGGTGATCGTAATGTCGATGACCTGGTGGCCCTGGAACAAGGAATCCGGGTCACCCAGAACCTGTGCGCCGGCCCCGGTTGCAAGTAAGAAGCACGCAACGATCGCTGGCAAAGTGCGGAAATTCAGCATCGATTCATCCTGGTCCGCTTATCCTGAAGATGGAAAAGTCTAACATGCATACAGCATGCGCTCAGCAACGGCCGGTTCCTGAAATTGCCGCAACGTCAGCATGTCACTAAACTGGCGCGAGGAGATCGAACTGATGACGAGACTGCAAAGAGTATTACGTCTGGCGATTATCTTTTTCGTCCTGTTGCCGTTTGCGGGAGCGGCGAATCCCTGGCAGTTCGACGGCGTGGGGCGCGTCGTGGCGATCGCCGATATCCACGGCGCCTATGAGCCGATGGTAGCGACCTTACGCAACGCCGGCGTGATTGATAATGACCGCAATTGGTCAGGTGGTGACAGCCATCTCGTTATCGTCGGTGACATCCTCGATCGTGGTTCGGACTCACGGGACGCGATGGACCTGTTAATGCAACTCGAAGGCCAGGCCGACGCAGCCGGCGGCAAGGTCCATGTATTGATCGGCAATCATGAAGCCATGAACCTCGTCGGCGACTTGCGCTACGTGGCGAAAGACGAATTCGCGGCATTCGTGGCAGAGGAGTCGGCAGAGGAGCGCGAACGCTGGCTCGGGCATTACGCCGCAATGAAGTCGCAGGCCGGTGCGATCAGCAACGGACTGCGCAGTGAGTTCAACGAACGTTTTCCGGCAGGATTCTTCGGGCACCGGCGCGAATTTGCCGCGGATGGGCGCTATGGATCGTGGTTGCTGACAAAACCCATCGTCGTCGTTATCAATGGCACCGCGTTCGTGCATGGCGGATTGTCAACGATGATTGCCGACATTGGTCTCGATGGCGTCAATCAGCGCCTGCACGGCGAAATGCTGGAGTACGTGCAGCGCCTGGAAGTGCTTCATGAGGCCGGCGTGTTGTCGCCGATGGACAGTTTCTATGCGCATCCGAGGATTCTCAATGGCTTCATGCCGGCCGTGGACTCCGGCCAGGAACTCATCGATACGGTCGCCAGGGTCAGGATACTGAACGAATCGGATCTGCACGCCAGCGACGGGCCGCTCTGGTATCGCGGCAACGTAGCCTGCACTCGCGTCGTCGAAGAGGGACGGCTGCAGTCGGCGCTAGCGGCCATCGGTGCGCAGAGGGTCGTCATCGGGCATACACCGACGCCAGGGCGGCGTGTTCTCGAGCGCTTCGAAGGCAGCATCATCGAGATCGATACCGGCATGCTCAACGAACGCTATGGCGGCAGCGGCAACGCACTGGTCATCGAAGGCGACCGTGTATCCGTCATCAATCAAAGCAGCCGCGAAGTGCTTACGCCGAAACCCCACCCACGCCAGGTGGGCGCTCGACGGGGTGGCTTCCTGTCTGTGGACGCAACCGAGGTCTTGCTCGCGACTGGCGAGACGTCCAATGAACGTAAGGACGCCCTGGGGCGGACGATCGTGACAGTTAGCGATGGCGCGCGGCAACTTGACGCCGTATTCAAGAAGCGGGCGGGCAAGGAGTCTTACCCGGAACTCGCTGCGTATCGCCTCGATCGTCTACTCGAGCTCGACATGGTGCCCGCAACCGTTAAGCGTAGTCTTGGCCGCCGCGAGGGCACTCTGCAGTTCCTGCCGCCGAAACTGGTGACTGAGGCTCAACGTTCGGAGTCCGGCCGCGGCGGGTCCGCAAATTGCCCGTTACCGGAGCAGTGGTCAGCAATGTACGTGTTCGATTCGCTCATCTTTAACGAAGGGCGCGCACTCGAGTGGATGAACTACGACGCCAGCGACTGGCAGCTCATCCTGGTCGGCCACGAGCGCGCCTTCGGCCCGGGTAAGGGGCGGCCGCAACATCTCGCCAATGTCGATCTCGCGATAGGAACGGGTTGGGAGACTGCGCTGTCTGCGCTGACCGACGACGTCATCGAGAGCAAATTTGCCGGTGTGATGAACAAACGCAGCCGCAGCGCACTGGCAACCCGACGCGACGCACTGCTGGCCGACTAGTTCTCCTCGGCGTCTTCGAGGACGGCGATACACTCGATTTCAACCCTCGCGCCAAGCGCGAGACCGCTGGCGCCCAGCGCGCTGCGCGCAGGCGGATTCTCGAAGTATGTTCTGTACACCTCGTTCATGGCGCCCCACTCGGCCATGTCGGCGAGGAACACCGAGCACTTGACGACCTTGTCCAGCGACGAGCCGAAAGTCTCCAGCGTGTTCTTGATGTTGTCCATCGTCTGGCGCGTTTCTCCCTGGATGCCACCGTCGGCGAGATCTCGTGTGCCCGGCACGAGGCCAATGGAGCCGGACAGGAACAACAAGTCGCCCACCCGCACGGCGGACGAGAACGGCAGATTCATGTCCTCGGTACCCGGCGCCTGCAGGTACTCGACTTCGGTGTCCTCATGGACATGGACTTCGCAACCGCAGGCAAACAAAGCGGCGAGCAGTAATGGCAATTTGTTCATCGTTTTCTCTCCGAATTCAAATATCGTCGGCGGCCGCGGCCGCCTTGATCCTGTCGGCGGCGCGGAATGCGAGCGCCATGATCGTCATCGTCGGCTGACCACGCCCCGAGGTGACAAAACTCGAGCCATCGCAAATAAACAGGTTCGGCACGTCATGGCTGCGGTGATCGCGATCGACCACCGAGCTGGCCGGGTCGTCGCCCATGCGGCAGGTGCCGAGCAAATGTGCGCTGTCGGACAACGGCGTGACGGGCCGCCGCCATGACTTCGCCGCGCCGGCCGCATCTGACAATTCCGCACAGCGATCCTGCAGGTAGTTGGCCATCGCCATGTCGTCGTCATGATCATGATAGGTGACGCGCAGCGCAGGCCGTCCCCAGGCGTCGGTCGTTGCCGGATCCAGCGTGATGTTGTTGCGATCGAGCGCCAGCGAAGTCGTGCTGCCGACCCACGACATCTGGCGAGTGAAATTATGTGCCAAAGCGTCTTTGAACGCCGCGCCCCAGGTCGGCACATCCGGCGGCATACCCTGCAACGTATGAAAGATGGGCGTGGCGGACCACAGCGGCCGGGCGTCTATGCCGCCGCCGCCATAGAAGCCACGTTTTTCGTCACTCTCGTAGAAGTCATGGATGATGCGCGTGACCTGCACGCCCTTGTAGTCGTTGAGAGGCTCGTCGAAGACTGAGTTGACTACCGCATGAGCGTTGAACATCAGGTTACGGCCGACATAGCCACTGGAATTTGCGAGGCCGTCGCGGTGTTGTTCGCTGGCTGACATCAACAACAGGCGTGGCGTCTCGGCGCCGTTGCCGCAGACGATTACAGCCTTCGCCCGCTGTGCCTGCTCGTTACCGGCCGGGTCGAAATACAGCACCTCGCTGGCGCGACCTTTGGCATCGGTCTCGATACGGAATACTGCTGACTCGGCCCGAATCTCGCAGTGGCCGCTGGCCTCTGCCAACGGGATCATTGCCGCGAGCGTTGACGACTTTGCGCCGACTTCGCAGCCGAAAAACATGCAATACCCGCAGTTGATGCAGGGTGCCCGACCGTTAAATGGCTTCGTGAGGATGGCGAGCGGTTCCGCCTGGGTGTGCAGGCCGAGTTTCTCTGCCGCGCGGTCCATGAGCACGCCTGATGACTTGACCGGCATCGGTGGCATCGGGAACGGCTTCGAACGCGGTGAGTCGAACGGCCCTGGCGCACCCGACACACCGATCTCCCAGTCCACCCTGGTGTAATACGGTTCGAGTTCCTCGTAAGCGATCGGCCAGTCGGCGAAGTTCGTTCCCGAGATCGGCCCGAGCAGGCTGCGCTCCTTGAAGTCGACTTCCCGGAAGCGCCAGAAGTTGGCCGAGAAATGCACGCTGGCGCCGCCCACGGTTTGCGCGTACCAGGCCGGGATGTCGCCCGGTGTGGTCGCGGTCTGATGCTCGAAGTGGCGGAAGGTCTGCCTGTTCCTGCCATTACCGCCACCCATGAGTTCCTCGCGCATCATCACGGCGAGCTCGTCGTGCCTGAAGTCTGCGGCCTTGCGGTAAGGGCCTTGCTCGAACACGACGACGTCGAAGCCGGCCGTCGATAGCTCCTTTGCGAGGATGCCGCCCGCGGAGCCCGAGCCGATGATGGCGAAGTCGACCGGGGTGCGTGTGTCGAAAGTGACGCTACTCGACATCGTCGCTGCCTCCGTGGATCTGAGCATCGTAGTGGCCGAACGGGTATTGCCAGCCGCCCTGGTGCCCCTTGAAGCCAATCAGCTCCCAGCCGACGTGGTCCTTGTTGCCGCCGTATTCGCTCATCGCAAAGAAACCGTAAATCGTCATCTGCCACATGAGTTTGAAGAATGCGCTACTTTCGATCGCGCGCAGTCGTTCGTCCTGTTCGTCAGCGGATATATCGGCAAACGTCCTGTCGCCGGAAATCGCCGCGTTCAGCGCCTCGAGTCCTTTGCGTGCCTCTTCGAGATTGTTCGCCATCTGGGCGGCAAACGCGTTGTCGAAGAAGTGGATGACGCCGGCTTCGGTGGCTCCCGGTGTATCTGTCGTCGGGATGATGCGTGCGGCAATCGCAGCGATATCGGCGGCTTCGCCGTCCGTCAGGATCCCGAAAGCAGCGCCGACGTCTCTGGCGGTGCAGGCGGCCTGGGTGATAGCAAGGAGCGACGGGGCCGAAAGGCGCACGAGCATCGTTCCCGACACGGCGCTCACAGAAAGCAAAAACCGGCGCCTCGTCAGGTCGTTATTATTCTTCATGTTGACCGCCCTGTAGAGGTAGGCGACGTATAATGACCGCATCGCAAGGCGGGGTGCAAGCCGGAGAACCGATGGGACGACTGACGACACACATACTCGACACCGCGCATGGCCGCCCGGCCGCAAACGTCGAAATTCGCCTCTACGCGCTCGCTGGCGAACGCACACTCCTGGCATCCACCGTTACCAATCCGGACGGCCGCAGCGACAAAGCACTGCTCGATGGTGACGACGTGCGGACCGGCACCTACGAGCTCGAGTTCGACATCGGCGCGTATTTTTCGTCCCAGGGCGTCGATCTGGACGAGCCGGCGTTCCTGGACACCGTGGTCATCCGCTTTGCCATGAAATCGGGCGAGCATTATCACGTGCCGCTGCTCGCGTCGCCGTGGAGTTATTCCACCTACCGGGGCAGCTGAACGTCGTGGCAAGGTCGGGTTCGTCCGAAACCGGTAGCGGTACGATTCGTTTCGTACTCGACGGCGAAGTGATTGAACTCGACGACGTCGAGCCAACACGCACGGTACTGCAGTTTCTTCGGGAAGACCTGGGCCGCACCGGAACCAAGGAAGGCTGTGCGGAAGGCGATTGTGGCGCTTGCACGGTAGTTATCGCGGAGATCAACTGCAGCGGCGACGACATCGCGCTCAAGGCGATCAACTCATGTATTCAGTTTCTGCCAACGCTCGATGGCAAGGAGCTCATTACGGTCGAAAGCCTCGGTGCCGACGGATTGCACCCGGTACAGCAAGCGATGGTCGACTGTCATGGCTCGCAATGCGGTTTCTGCACGCCGGGTTTCGTCATGTCGTTGTTCGCGTTCTACAAGACTCGTCGTGAGCCGTCCCGACGCGACATCGACGACGCACTCGCCGGCAATCTTTGCCGCTGTACGGGCTATCGGCCGATCATCGCCGCCGCTGAGGGCATGTACGATTCGCCGGCCGACAAAAATGACTGGCTGCGGCAACCCTGTGGCAGCAATCAGACGACCATGGATCGCATTGCCCGGCTGCGTGATCTCGTGCGCGATGACTCGCTGGTCGTGCGACATGGTGACCACGCCTTCTTCGCGCCGCGCACAAGCGACGAATTTGCGGCGTTACTTGCGGAACACCCGGAAGCGACGATACTCGCCGGTGGCACCGATATCGGTTTGTGGGTGACGAAACAACAGCGCAAACTGGCAACGCTGATCTACACGGGCGAGGTCGCCGGGCTGGGCGACATCGAGGTCAGCGATACGCACATCGAGATCGGCGGCGCGGTCACCCTGACCGAGGCGATGCCCGTCATCCTCGAACACTTTCCCTTGCTGGACGAATTGTTGCGGCGTTTTGCCTCACCGCCGATCCGGAACGCCGCAACCCTGGGCGGCAATGTCGCGAACGGCTCGCCGATTGGCGATTCGATGCCCGCACTGATGGCGGCAGGCACGTCGCTCGTGCTGCGTTCGGCGGCAGGTGCGCGCGAAATCGACCTCGACGACTTTTATCACGGCTACCAGGTCAATGATCTCCGGCCGGGCGAGTTCGTCGAGCGTATCCGCATTCCGCTACCCGGCGACAACGTGCGTCTCTACAGTTACAAACTGTCGAAGCGATTCGACCAGGATATTTCTGCCGTGTGCACGGCGTATCGCATCGAACTGGATGACGACCAGGTGAAATCGATTCGGATCGCCTGTGGTGGGTTGGCGGAGACAATCCAGCGCGCCGTGCATTGTGAGAAGGCCCTGCAGGGCCAGGTCTGGAACGAAGAGACTCTCGGCAAGGGCATGGATGCGTTTGCTACGGATTTCGAGCCGATTACCGATGTGCGGGCGTCGGCGGATTACCGGTTGCGCGGCGGGCAGAACCTGCTGCGACGGCTGTACCTGGAGACGCGCGGCGAATTGACAGACTCGGTGTACACCTATGGACGCCACGGCTGAACCCGTAACGACAAGAGCCGTCGGCAAGCCATTGCCGCACGACAGCGCGCACCTGCATGTCAGCGGGACCGCGGCTTACACCGACGACCTGCCCGAACCGCGCGACCTGTTGCATGTTGCGGTCGGCATGAGTAGCAAGGCGCATGCGCGGATTAGCGGCATCAATCTCGACGCAGTGCTCGCGGCGGACGGCGTCGTCGATGTTTGTCTCGCCGAGCACATCCCGGGTGAGAACAACTGCGGACCGATCGTTCACGACGAGCAAATACTTGCGACTGACGAAGTAGAGTTTGTCGGCCACGCGATTTTCGCGGTCGCCGCGACCACCGTGGACCAGGCGCGCAAGGCGGCGAGGCTCGCCAGGATCGATTACGAGGAACTCGAAGCGATACTGGATCCGGCGACGGCGGTGGCAAGGAAATCCTTTGTCTTGCCGACCGAGACCATCACGCGAGGCGATGCGGGCAAAGCGATTTCCAATGCGCCACACCGCGCGCAACGGCGACTCACACTGGGTGGTCAGGATCAGTTCTACCTCGAGGGCCATGTCGCAATGGCCGTGCCGCAGGAAGACAATGGCCTGCTCGTCTACAGTTCGACACAGCATCCCGACGAAGTGCAGCACCTGGTCGCGGAAGCGACGGGTCGCGCCGCAAAGGATGTAGTCTGCATTTGCCGTCGCATGGGCGGTGCATTCGGCGGCAAGGAAAGCCAGGCGGCGACGATCGCCTGTATCGCGGCGCTGATGGCGGTGAAGACCGGCCACTCCTGCAAGCTGCGCCTCGACCGCGACGACGACATGATCATGACCGGTAAGCGCCACGACTTCGTCATCGACTACGACGTGGGTTTCGACGACACCGGTCGTATCGAGGGTATCGAGTTCACGTTCGCATCACGCTGCGGCATCTCGGCGGACCTCTCCGGCCCGGTGAACGATCGCACGATGTTCCATTGCGATAACGCCTATTTCCTGCAAAACGTCCGCATCGAATCTCATCGCTGCAAAACCAACACGGTTTCGAATACGGCATTTCGAGGTTTCGGCGGACCGCAGGGCATGTTCGCCGTCGAGCATGTTATCGACGACATTGCGCGGACGCTCGGCATCGATCCACTGGCTGTCCGGCGCCGCAATTTTTATGGCATCGGCGAGCGCAATGTCACCCAGTACGGACAAACGGTCGAAGACAATGTTATCGGCGATATCATCGACAAGCTCGAGGCCGATGCCGATTATCAATCGCGTCGCGAGGAGGTTTGCGAGTTCAACAAAGCGAGTCCGGTATTAAAGCGCGGCATTGCGATGACGCCCGTCAAGTTCGGCATCTCGTTCACGGCGACGCACCTCAACCAGGCTGGCGCGCTCGTGCACGTCTACAAGGATGGCAGCGTGCATCTCAATCACGGCGGGACCGAGATGGGGCAGGGCTTGTTCATCAAAGTCGCCCAGGTCGTCGCGGACGAACTCGGCGTCGGCATCGACCAGATCCGCAACAACGCGTCCGATACGAGCAAGGTCCCAAATGCGTCAGCGACCGCGGCGTCCAGTGGTTCCGACATGAACGGCAAGGCGGCACAAATCGCAGCGCGCAAGATACGCAATCGGCTCACAGAGTTCGCGGCGCGGCATTTCGGCGTCAACGAGAGGGACATTGGCTTTGCCGACGGATCCGTAAATATCGGTGACAAGGTACTTGGCTTCGCGGAGCTCGTGCAGCTTGCGTGGTTCGATCGCGTGTCGCTGTCGGCGACGGGGTTCTACAAGACGCCGAAGATCAACTACGACCGCGAGACGTTCAGCGGACAGCCGTTCTTCTATTACGCATACGGTGCCGCGGTCAGCGAAGTCATCGTCGATACGCTAACCGGCGAGAATCGCATACTGCGCGTCGATATCCTGCATGACTGCGGCGACTCGCTGAACCCGGCAATGGATCTCGGCCAGTTGGAAGGCGGTTTCGTCCAGGGAGCGGGCTGGCTGACCTCGGAAGAGTTATGGTGGAATGACAGTGGCGAATTGCAGACGCACGCGCCGTCGACCTACAAGATCCCGACGTGCTCCGACCTGGCGCCGGATTTTCGTGTCACGCTGCTTGAGAATGCTGCAAACCGCGAGGATACGATTTACCGTTCGAAAGCCGTGGGCGAGCCACCGCTTATGCTCGCGATTTCTGTCTTCCACGCTATTCGTGACGCAATTGCGACTGTCGACGATCCCCTGCCGGCCCTCGACGCGCCAGCGACACCTGAGGCCGTGCTCCGGGCGATCGAGGAGGGTGCTGCATGAACGAGTGGATCGAGGAACTATCCGATCTCACGGCATCGGGAGAGGCCGTCGTGCTCGTCACCATGGCCGGCGTGCGGGGTTCCGGACCCCGGGAGCCTGGCGCCAGGATGATCGTAACGGCCACGGAGACGATCGGCACGATCGGCGGCGGCCAGCTCGAGTACCAGTGCACGCGCATCGCCGTGGGCTTGCTGAACGGAGATGAGATGCCGGCACTGCGCAAGTTCCCGCTTGGCCCATCGATGGGACAGTGTTGCGGAGGCGTCGTAGATGTCCTGTTCGAGCCCATCGCTTCGGGATTGCCGGAGTGGTTGCGTGACCTGCGTGCCTTGCATGGACAGAGGCGACCGGCCGTCCTCGTGGTCGCGACGGACGCTGCCACGAAATTCGTCGTTACCGCGGATGAGGTGTTCGGCGTAGAGGCCCAGGACCAGCCGGCGAAGCTGGTCGAACAGGCGCGCGAGATTCTCGAGCGGCGCGAATCACAGGTTATCGAGGCCACGTTCTTCGGTGCCGTCGTCAGCAGCGACTTCAATATTGCAGTGTTCGGTGCCGGGCACGTCGGCACCGCCGTCGTAACGGCGCTTTCCGGACTGGACTGCAACATCCGCTGGATCGACAGCCGCCGCGACGTATTTCGTTCGGCGCCACGCAATGTGCGCACAGTCGAGGCAGCGGAGCCGGCCCTCGAAGTTGCAGCTCTTCCGGCAGGAAGCTGTTACCTGGTCATGACACACAGCCACCCGCTCGACTTCGAAATTTGCGACCGGATCCTGCGGCGGCGTGACGCGGCCTACTGCGGGCTTATCGGCTCGATGTCGAAGAGACGCCGTTTCGAGAAGCGGTTTCGCCAGCAGGGATTGGCGCAGGATGAAATCGACAAGCTCGTATGCCCGATTGGTGTCGATGGCATCAGCGGCAAGAAGCCGGCCGAGATAGCGATCGCAGCAGCGGCGGAAGTATTGCGTACCTACGAGCAGGCGCGTGTGCGAGCCCGCAACCTTCCCGATAACGTGCGCCCGATCCGGATCTGACATGGAAGCGTACCTCACAGACTGGCTGAATCTGCTCGTGCGCTGGCTGCACATGATTACCGGCATTGCCTGGATCGGTTCGTCGTTCTATTTCGTCTGGCTCGACGATCACCTCGAGGCGCCGAAGAACGATGCTGACGAGGACAAGGGCGTGGGTGGCGAACTCTGGTCCGTGCATGGTGGCGGTTTTTATCACGCGCAGAAATACAAGGTCGCGCCGGCGGTGCTGCCCGAGACCCTGCACTGGTTCAAGTGGGAGGCCTACACGACCTGGCTGTCGGGCATGTTCCTCGTGATCCTCGTCTACTGGTACGGCGCGGAGGTCTATCTCGTCGACCCGACTGTCGCGATACTGACGCCGCAAATCGCCGTCGCAATTGCGGCTGCATTCATCGCTATTGGCTGGGTCGTCTACGATCAGCTCTGCAAATCCCCGCTCGGACAGCGCGACGACCTGTTCGCCGGAGTGCTGCTCGTGTTGTCAGCGGCACTGGCGTGGGGCTTGTGTCAGTTCTTCGGAGGGCGCGGCGCCTACATCCACTTTGGCGTCGTGCTCGGCACGATCATGGTGGCCAACGTGTTCTTCGTGATTATCCCCGGGCAGAGGAAGATGCTTGCAGCCGTGGAACGCGGCGAAGCGCCTGATCCGTTGCCCGGTATCCGGGCCAAGCAGCGTTCCGTGCACAACACTTACTTCACGTTGCCGGTGTTGTTCACGATGACCAGCAATCACTTCTCGATGACCTACAGCCACGAATACAACTGGGCGATACTGATCGCCATTTCGTTGGCCGGTGCGCTGATACGCGTGTATTTCGTTGCAAGGCACAAAGGCAGCGCGTCGCCAGCGCCGATCATTGCTGCGGTCGTGCTATTGCTGATCGTCGCGGCTGCAATCGCACCGCGGAGCAGTGCTGCGACGTCCGGCGGAATTGTGGACTTTGCGGCCGTCAGGAGTGTCGTGCACGAGCGTTGCACGACTTGTCACTCCGCTGCGCCGACACATCCGGGGTTCCAGGCGCCACCGGGCGGCGTGTTGCTGGATACGGACCGCCAGATCATCGCCGAGGCGTTGCGCATCCACCAACAAACCGTCGTCACACGCGTAATGCCGATCAGCAACCTGACCGAAATCACGGAAGAGGAACGCGCGCTGATCGACCAGTGGTATCTCGCTGGCGGCGCAGGGGATCGTCAATGAGCGGTGACGCGTATCCTCGAAACCTGCGTGGCTACGGCCGTCAGCCTCCCGAGCCCGGCTGGCCGGATGGAGCGCGCACGGCAGTTCAGTTCGTCATCAATTACGAGGAAGGTGCGGAGAATTGCGTGTTGCACGGCGATGCTGCCTCGGAAGCGTTCCTGTCGGAGATCGTCGGCGCCGTCGCCTATCCGGAGCAGCGACACATGAACATGGAGTCGATGTATGAGTATGGGGCGCGTGCCGGATTCTGGCGCCTGCACCGGATGTTTACCTCACGTGATTTGCCGGTAACGGTATTCGGTGTTGCGATGGCGCTCGAGCGTAATCCTGAAGCCGTTGCCGCCATGCAGGAAGCCGGCTGGGAAATCGCGAGTCACGGCTATCGCTGGGTCGACTACCAGCAGGTCGACAAGACTACGGAGATGAAGCACTTGCGGCTGGCCATCGACGTACACACGCGCGTAACCGGCGAACGTCCGCTCGGTTGGTACCTCGGCCGCTGCAGCCCGAACAGTCATCGCCTGGTTGCCGAGGAAGGCGGTTTTCTCTACAACGCCGACACCTACGCCGATGACCTGCCGTATTGGGATTACGCTTGCGGCACGCCGCAGCTCATGGTGCCGTACACGCTCGACGCCAACGACATGCGCTTCGCGACGCCGCAAGGATTCAACTCGGGCCAGCAATTTTTCGACTACCTGAAGGACAGCTTCGACGTGTTGCATGCCGAAGGCGGACGCATGATGTCCGTCGGTCTGCATTGCCGGCTCGCCGGGCGACCGGGCAGGGCCGCCGCGTTGGCGCGCTTCCTCGACCACGTTGCGTCGCACGACAACGTCTGGGTGACACGGCGCATCGACATTGCCCGCCACTGGCGGGCGCAGCACCCACCGGACGAGGCATCAGAATGAGTGAGCAGGACTTCATTGCACGCTACAGCGGCATTTACGAACACTCACCCTGGGTGGCGGAGGAGGCTGCGCCGTTCGTTAGCGAAGGCGCCGACGTCGATACGTTGGCCAGCGTCATGGCGGATTGCGTTGACAACGCGTCGAACGAACGACAGTTAGCCCTTATTCGGGCGCATCCCGATCTTGCGGGCATGGCGAGTATTGCGGGCACGCTAACCGAAGACTCGACCACGGAGCAGGCGAGCGCGGGTCTCGACCGGTGTACGCCCGTGGAATTTGCACGCTTCCAGGCGCTTAATTCCGGATATTGGGAAAAATTCGGCTTTCCGTTCGTCATGGCCGTGCGCGAAAGCACCCGCGCCGACATTCTCAATGCCTTCGAGGCACGCCTGCAGAACGATTACGACGAGGAATTCGAAACGGCGCTGGCCGAGATACACAAAATTGCACGCCTGCGGCTCACAGCGATGGAGGCAGCCTGAATGTCGTCGGAAGCTAACCCGTTTCGCGAGTGGATTCAGCTCGAGCAACCGCGCCTCGGTACGCGAGTGACATTCGCGACGGACGATTTCTTCGCGGCCAAGGAACGGCTGATCCAGCCCGCGGAACCCGTATTCATCGATGGCAAGTACGATGACCACGGCAAGTGGATGGACGGTTGGGAGAGTCGCCGCCGGCGCACGCCGGGTAGTGATTTCTGCGTCATCCGCCTGGGTGTACCCGGTGTCGTGCGCGGAGTTGACATCGATACCAGCCATTTTACCGGCAACTATCCGCCGCAGGCTTCCATCGAGGCCTGCGTTAGCGAGGACGACGAACCCGAAGCGGACTGGACCGAAATCATGCCGATGACCGAGCTGGCTGGCGATTCGCATCACTACGTCGCCGTAGAAAGCGAAGAGGTTTGGTCCCATTTGCGCCTGAATATCTATCCTGACGGTGGCGTCGCGCGATTGCGGGTCTACGGCGAGGTTCGGCCCGGGAGCGAAGATGTCGAGGGCGTGATCGACCTGGCCGCACTAAGGAACGGCGGCCGCGCACTGGCGGCCAGCGACGAACACTACGGCAGCATGCACAATCTCAACCTGCCCGGGCGGGGCGTCAATATGGGCGATGGCTGGGAGACAGCACGCCGGCGCGGGCCCGGCAATGACTGGGTGATTATGGCGCTGGGGCGAACGGGCAACGTCGAACGCGTCGAAATCGACA
>Ga0255052_10002418_pt1 | contig 13518 bp, 9 predicted proteins | sample JV7_2_21_MG_FD_188632 | JGI IMG/M metagenome (GOLD analysis project Ga0255052, IMG submission 188632) | Seawater microbial communities from Jervis Inlet, British Columbia, Canada - JV7_2_21 | ecosystem: Environmental > Aquatic > Marine > Inlet | place: Canada: British Columbia | collected... | reverse complement strand
CATCACCGTCGACGTTGGTTCCGGACGACCCGTGCCCCTCAGCGGTCAACGGTATTTGAGCAATTTCGCGCTGCCGAGTTTCTATTTCCACGCCACCACCGCCTACGACATCCTTCGTCACAACGGCGTCGAACTCGGCAAGCGAGATTTCCTCGGCGCAGTCTGACGCCACCGCTTCATCGCCTGGGAAGCATCGCGCAATGGCGCCGACAGCGCCTTTCGGCTTTCTGGCCTCCAGTTGAGAGGTGGTCATGCTGCATTGTTCCTGAGGTCGAATGAATCCTTCTAAGGAAGCGCAATCGCTGTTCCGTGATGGCCAACACATGTCTGCCATTCAGCGCGGCTGAACGGGCACTTTTCAATCGGCTGTGACTTGCATTTTCGCGCGCGCGATACTTACATGCATCTGCATCGAAATCGCCTCAGGAAAGAGCAGCCATGTCCGCTTCCAAACTTTTCGACCCCTACAAGCTCGGCGCCGTCACGCTGACCAATCGCGCCGTCATGGCTCCGCTGACGCGCAACCGCGCCGTCGCGGGTTTCGTGCCCAACCCGCTCGCTATCGAATATTACGGGCAGCGCGCCTCGGCCGGGCTGCTCGTCACCGAAGCAAGCCAGGTCTCGCAGCAGGGCCAAGGTTATCAGGACACCCCCGGTATCTACACGAAAGAGCAGGTCGCAGGCTGGCGCAAAGTTACAGACCGCGTTCATGAACGTGGCGGCCACATTTACATTCAGCTCTGGCATGTCGGGCGTGTTTCCCACACCGCGCTGCAGGCGAATGACGGCGCACCGGTGGCGCCGTCCGCAGTCCGCGCCAAGGGCAAGACCTTCGTCGGCGGCACCTTCGTCGATGTGTCCGAGCCCCGCGCACTGGACCTCGGCGAAATCCCCGGCATCATCGACAACTTCAAGCGCGCATCCGCCAATGCGCTCGCAGCCGGTTTCGACGGCGTCGAAATTCACGGCGCGAACGGCTATCTGCTCGACCAGTTCGCCAAGGACGGCGCCAACAAGCGCACCGATGCCTATGGCGGCTCAATCGAGAACCGCGCACGGCTGATGCTTGAAGTCTCAAAGGCCGTCGCATCTGAGGCAGGCGCCGACCGCACCGGGATTCGCATTTCGCCGGTGACGCCCGCCAACGATGTTTCCGACAGCAATCCGCAGCCGCTGTTCGATCACATCGTCGATCAACTTAACGCGCTGAAGCTGGTCTACATCCACGTCATCGAAGGCGCGACCGGCGGCCCGCGCGACATCGCGCCGTTCGACCATGACAGCCTGCGTAAGCGCTTCAACGGCACCTACATCGCCAACAACGGTTATGACTTCAAGCTGGCGACGGAAGTTCTGGACAAGAACAAGGCGGACCTGATCGCGTTCGGCAAGCTGTTTATTTCAAACCCCGACCTTGTGGAGCGTCTCAAGCTCGGCGCGGCGCTGAACGATTTCGACAAGGCGACGTTCTATGGCGGGAGCGCCAAGGGGTACACCGACTATCCGGCGCTCGGGCGTCAGGCCGCGGCCGAATAACCGGCCATCACGCACATCCAAATTCAAAAGGCCGGGAGCGATCCCGGCCTTCGCCTTGAGATCAACGGTTAAGCGGGAACCGGGTCCAACTGCCCGGCGAGGAATCTCGTGGCGGCGCGCTCTGCCTCGCGCGCGTTCTTGAAAACGCGGCCATCAAGCGGATTGAATTTGTGAACCGCCGCGAAAAAACGAAAACCCGATTTCTCACGAACGACGATGCCTGCGGCTTCCGAGCTGACTTCGATGATGTAGGTGTCCGACATGTTTCTTATCCGTGCCCCGTCTTGGGTTCCTCACGCGCAATAACTCCGAAGGGCTGAAAAGGTTTCAGCCCTGAGCTGTCCAACACATCACTCGTCTCCCCGATTGTTATGCACATTCCGGGCCATCGCTTCAGGCCGGATTTCCATCCGACATGACTTCAAAACAGACGCGCACTGACTCTCCACGAGCAGCCCGCCGCACCTGTAGGCGCTTCGCGCGACAGTTTTATAACTGGAATGCAGAGGCCGGAAGATCGTCACCACGCCGCGACAAAATAGCAATGCCGGTTACGTGCAACGCCACAAAACGAGACGAACGAATTCGTGCAACCGTCACAGTCGCGAAAAATTGCCTAGTGCATTGAGGACGAATCGTTCCGTCAGGCGCTGACGGATTGCGAATGCTGACGGATAGGTTGCGGACGGCCCTCGTCGTCGATAGCGACGTAGGTATAGTTCCCGTCGGTCACGAGAATCAGTTGCGATTCATTCCGGCGCTGCACCCACGCTTCGATATGGACAGTGATAGAGGTGCGGCCGAGCCGGGCCGTGGTGCAAAAACCGAAACCACGTCGCCGACATTGACCGGCTTGCGGAAGGTCATTGCCTCGATCGCGACCGTGACGGCGCGGCTCTGCGAAACCTTGGACGCAAAAATACCGCCCGCAATATCCATCTGGCTGAGCAGCCAGCCGCCGAAGATGTCGCCGTTCTGGTTGGTGTCCGCCGGCATCGCCATGGTGCGGATCGACAGTTCCCCCTCTGGCGCGGCTGGGGCGGGCGCGGCGTGAACAGGCGTATCTGCCATCGGTGGAATCCGTCAAATGAAGCCGAGCGACTCAGGCGAAGGTATCCCACCCCGCGTCCGGTTTAAAGCGTTCGCCGAACTTCGCTTCCAGCGCACTCAATGCGGTAGCGACATTCGCAGCACCACGGGTCCGGGCATAATTCAGCGGGCCGCCGCGGAACGGCGCGTAACCCGTGCCGAAGATCATCGCACCATCCACCACGTCGCCGTTGTCGACGATGCCTTCGCGCAGACAGGCGACGCAGACATTCGACATCGGTAGAACGAGGCGGTTGATCATCTCCTCGGTCGGCTGAACCGGCGACGGCATCTTCACCGCCCTGCCATCCTTCCATTCGTAGAAGCCCTTGCCGGTCTTGCGGCCAAGCTCACCTTTCTTGACCTTGTCGCGCAGCCAGTCCGGCGCGGCGGGCAATGCCCTTTCGCCGAATTTCGAGCGCAGCATGTCCCCGACCGCGAGACAGATATCGAGCCCGACCTGATCAGCCAGTTCGATCGGCCCCATCGGCATGCCGAACTTCTCGGCCGCAGCATCAATGACCGCCTTGTCAACTTTTTCGTCGAGCATGACCATCGCTTCCAGCATGTATGGTGTCAGCGCACGGTTGACGAGGAAGCCCGGCGAACTCTTCACTGGCAGCGGAAGGCGATCGATGGCGCCGACAAACTTCAATGCGGTCGCCAGCGCCTGCGGATCGACGGTGTCGTGGCTGACCACCTCGACCAATTGCAGGCGCGATACAGGATTGAAAAAATGCAGGCCCAGCAGCCGCTCGGGATTCTTCAGCGTGGTGCGCAGATCCTGCAACGGAATACTGGACGTATTGGTGGCAAGGATCGCGCCGGCTTTCATGACCGGCTCGAGCCCGGCATAGACCCTCTGCTTCAGTTCGAGTTTTTCCGGCACCGCCTCAATAATGAGATCGGCGTTGCGCACGCCCTCGCCGTTCATATCCGGAATCAGCCTGTCGAGCGCGTCGCGCCGGTCGGTTGTCTTGCGGATGATTTTGCCGAACAGATCGGCCGCACGCTTGATCGCGCCGGCAATCGGTTCCGCCTTCATGTCGGCCAGCGTCACACGCAGACCCTGATGAGCGCACCAGGCCGCGATGTCGCCACCCATCGCACCCGCACCGATGACATGGACGTGTTTTACCGTGTTCCTGCCGTCGGCGAGTTTCTTCATCTGCTCACGCAGGAAGAACACGCGGATCAGGTTCTGCGCGGTCGGCGTCACCATCAGATTGGCGAACGAAGCCTTCTCCGCGGCCAGCATCGCGGCGCGGTCGCCGCCGTGCTTCTCCCACAGATCGACCAGCGCGTAAGGCGCAGGATAATGCTCCTTCGGCGCGGTCTTCGCCGCCTCGCCGCGCATCCGGTTTGCGAGCAAACCGCGCACCGGGCCGAGATTCATCGCCTTGGCGAGCAGGCCCTGCCGGTGTGGCTTCAGCCGCCCGAAGATCGCGTCCTTGACCGCGCCGCGTACATGACGCTCCTGCGTCACAGCATCCACCAGCCCCAACGTCTTCGCCTTGCGCGCGTCGATGGTCTTGCCGGTCAGCATCATGGTCATCGACTCAAGCGGACTGACGAGATGCGTGAAGCGCGCGGTGCCCCCTAAGCCCGGATGCAGGCCGAGCATCACTTCTGGGAAGCCGAAACGCGCATTGTCGATAGCGATGCGGGTGTTGCACGCCAGCGCCACCTCCAGGCCGCCACCGAGACAAAAGCCGTGGATCACGGCGACGCTCGGAACCTTCAGCGCCTCCAGCCGGTCCACGACCGCATGCGCGCGCGCCATCTGAGTTTCGACATCGCGAGGATCGGTGACGCCGCGGAACTCGTTGACGTCCGCGCCCGCGATGAAGCCCGAGAACTTTGCAGAGCGAATGACGATGCCTGCGGGGCGATCCTGCTCCAGCGCGGCGATAACTGTCTCGAATTCCTCCAAGACGCTCGCGGACAGCGTGTTGGCGCTGGTGCCCTCGCGATCGAACAGCAGCCACGCGATGCCATCGCCGTCGCGGGTCAGCTTGAAGTTCCTGTAGGGTCCCGCGACCGGCTCCGGTCCGAGTTCGAGGACGCGGCCTTTGAGAACATCCATGATGCGTGAATCCATGTCCGTTCCCTTACACTGTCTCGATCAGCATCGCGCCGCCAAGGCCACCGCCGATGCATTCGGTGGCGATGCCGCGTTTGGTGCCGAGCCGCTTCATGGCATTCACAAGATGCAGCACAATGCGGTTGCCGCTGGTGCCGACCGGATGTCCGAGACTGATCGCTCCACCGTCGACATTGAGTTTCGTCTGATCAATCTGACCTGCTGCACCGTCAAGTCCCAACACCTCGCGGCAGAACCTGTCATCGTTCCACGCGGCGAGACAGCCAAGAAGTTGCGACGCAAACGCCTCATTTATTTCCCAAGTCTCAATGTCCTCAAGCTTGAGCCTGTTGCGTTTCAGGAGCTCGGTTGACGACAGCACCGGACCGAAGCCCATGATGCCGGGATCAAGTCCCGCCCACTGGCTGTCGACAATGATCGCCTTCGGCTTGAGGCCATACTTGTTGACCGCATCTTCCGACGCCAGAATGGTCCAGCATGCGCCGTCGGTGATCTGCGATGAGTTGCCCGGCGTCACCTGCCCCCATGGCCGCTCGAAAGCTGGCTTCAATCTCGCGAGCTTGTCCATCGACGAATCCGGCCGCACGCCATCGTCGTGATCGTAGAACTTGCCGTCACGCGCGAATGCGGTCTCGACCTCGCCATGCAGAAAGCCCTGCGCCTGCGCGGTGGCCAGCCTGCGATGGCTTTCCACTGCATAGGCATCGGCCTGCTCACGGGTCACGCCCATCAGATGTGCGACCACTTCGGCGGTCTGCCCCATGTTGAGATCGGTGATCGGATCGGTTAACCCGCGCTCAAGACCGATGATCGGCTTGAAATACGAAGGCCGCGCTTTCAGGAACGCCGTGATCTTCGACATCGAGTTCCTCGCAGACGCGAACTTCGCGAACCAGCGCACGCCCGACTGCGGAAACACCAGCGGTGCATAGCTCAGGGCCTCCGCGCCGCCCGCCAGGATCATGTCGGCCTTTCCTGCCTCAATGTACCGATAGGCTGTGTCGATCGACTGCATCCCGGAGCCGCAATTGATCTGCACCGTGAACGCCAACATGCGCTCGCCCATGCCGAGCCGGAGTGCCGCGACACGCGCCGGATTCATCTCGTCGGCGATGACATTGACGCAGCCGAGGATCACCTGATCGAACGCACTGGGAGCAAACGGTTGCCGCGCCAACAAGGGCCACCCGGCCTGGACCGCGAGATCGACCGGAGTGAATGGCCCCGGCCCGCCTTGTGCTTTCAGGAACGGCGTTCGCGCGCCGTCGATAATGTAAACTGGACGCGCCATCAGCTTGCCGCCCGGTCCGGCGAAGTCTGCTTGAGATCAGGCCGCTCTTTGTAAATCGGCGACAGCGCTTCCGGCGCAAAGTCATCGACCTCGATCACCAACGCGACGGCATCGTGCGCCGCCTTGAGCTTTGCGCCTTCGTCCGCGGTGATGACACCCTGCTTCACGGCTTCGCTCCAGTCGCGGATTTTTACAGCATGCATCTTCTTCTCGATTGCCTCGTTCGCCGTGACCAGCACGAATGCTCGCTCCAGCCGCGCTAGTGGTCCATCGTCGTTGGCGTGATACAATCCTTCGGTCAGCCGGTCGCGCACCACGCCCGGTGCAAGGATCAGTTGCGCGCAGCGATGCACCACCTTGTCGGAGGGTCCGAGCGGATTGGCGCCAAACGGCTGAATCAGGAACTTCAGGATCACGGCCACGAAGCGGTTCGGCATGTTGGCCATCACCTCGGCCAGCCGGTTTTCGATGGTTCGGATACCGTTCGCCATCACCCATTCGAGCGCCGCGAAATCGGCGTCCTGACGGCCCTCGTCCTCCCAACGCTTCAACGCCGCCGAAAGCAGATACAGTTCGGAGAGAACGTCGCCGAACCGCGCCGACAGCATTTCCTTGCGCTTCAGCGCACCGCCCAGCGTCAACAGCGCCATGTCCGAACACAGCGCGAACGCCGCGGAATAACGCGAGAGCTGGCGGTAGTAGCCGGTCGCGGCGCCGGCATCCGGCGCTGGCGCAAACGCTCCGCCGGTCCAGCTTCGGCCACAGGCGCGGAATGTGTTGGTGAGCGCATGACCCACGTGCTTCCAGAACGACGTATCGAAATCTGCCAGACCCTTCTTCTGGTCAGGTTCGCCGATTGCGTTCATCTCCTGCAGCAAATAGGGATGCGCGCGCACCGATCCCTGCCCGAACACGATCAGGTTGCGCGTCAGAATGTTCGCGCCTTCCACCGTAATCGCCACCGGCACCGAACGATAGAGATTGCCCATGTAATTCTGCGGGCCATCGATGACCGCCTTGCCGCCGTGAATATCCATCGCATCATCGACCGTGATGCGCAGGCGCTCTGTGGCGTGCAGTTTCATGATGCCGGAGATCACCGCCGGATGGATACCCTGATTGAGCGCGGCGCAGGTCAGCCTTCGCGCGGCGTCGAGTTGATAGGCCGTGCCGGCGATACGCGCCAACGGCTCCTCGATGCCCTCAAACTTCCCGATCGGAACATGGAATTGCTCGCGGATACGCGCATAGGCACCGGTGGCGCGCGCGCAATACGCCGCGCCTGCGGACGACTGCGACGGCAGCGAGATGCCGCGGCCTGCAGCCAGCGCGATCATCAGCATCTTCCACCCCTGGCCGATGCGCTCCTGCCCGCCGATAATGAAGTCCATCGGAATGAAAACGTCCTTGCCCCAGTTCGGGCCGTTCTGGAACACCTGCATCGCTGGCAGATGGCGATGGCCGATGCTGACGCCCGGCAGATCGGTCGGAATCAGCGCCACCGTGATGCCGAGTTCTTCCTCATTGCCGATCAGGTGATCCGGATCGTACGCCTTGAAGGCCAGACCGAGCAACGTCGCTACCGGACCCAGCGTGATGTATCGCTTGTGCCAGTTCAGCCGCAGGCCCAGCGTCTCCTTGCCGTTGAAGGTGCCCTTGCAGATGATGCCGGTGTCGATCATCGAAGCAGCGTCGGAGCCAGCCTCCGGGCTGGTCAGTCCGAAGCAGGGAATCTCGCGGCCGTCGGCAAGGCCCGGCAGCCATTTGTCGCGCTGCTCCTTGGTGCCGAAGTGCATCAACAGTTCACCCGGCCCGAGCGAGTTGGGCACCATCACCGTGACCGCTGCGGTCACCGAGCGCGACGAGATCTTCCGCACGACCTCGGAATGCGCGTAGGGCGAGAAGCCGAGACCACCGTAGTCCTTCGGAATAATCATTCCGAGAAACCTGTTGCGCTTGATGAACTCCCATACGTCGGGCGGCAGGTCGCGCCATTCCCAGTTGACCTTCCAGTCGTCGATCATCGCGCAAAGCTCTTCGACCGGCCCGTTCAGGAATGCCGTCTCTTCATCGGTGAGCTTTGCCGGTGCAAAGGCCAGCAGCTTCGACCAGTCGGGGTTTCCGGTGAACAGATCAGCGTCCCACCAGACGTCGCCTGCCTCGAGCGCCTCGCGCTCGGTATCGGACATCGGCGGCAGCGCCTTGTGCGCCCACGCGAAGATCGGCTGGGTGATGAGGTCGCGGCGGAAGGAAAAACTCATGGGACGATCCTTTTTGTGGAAAGGCCAGCGTGACCACGGGGCTGAAATGCTAGGGCATGATTCCGAAATGCGGGAGTGGATTCCGGAAAATCATGCCTCAACCCTAGCGGCGGCAATGCTGAAAACCAGCTTCGATGTTATGTCGCGTTTGAAGCGAAAGCCCCCAAAAATACCTACGTTTCAATAACCTGCACGGCCGCGCAACGTTCCGCGCCGGCCTCCTAAACAATCGGCAAGACCGTCAAAATCACCAAGACTTGAGCCAAAATGCCGCTACCGCGGCCGCACCATCTCGAACATCATCTCGGGCCGGACCTGAGCATAGTCGCCCATCCGCCCCGCACGCAAAATCGGATAGGCCTCGGCGGTCTGATAGACGCCGTCCTTGATCAGGCTCTTGTCGATATGGACGGCGACGACCTCGCCGAAGGTCACCCAGGCGTCGGCCTTTCTGCCGCCCACGCCCTCAAGCTGGATCATCTGGGTGAACTTGCACTCGAACGAGACGAGGCTCTCACCGACCCGCGGCACATCGACCTTGCGCGACGGGGCCTTGGTCAGCCCTGAAATCGTGAACTCGTCGGTGTCGTGCGGCACGCTCGCCGACGTCATGTTCATCTGCTCGGCGATGTGCTTGGTCACCAGATTCCAGGTGAACTCCTTGGTCTCCTGGATATTGGCGACGCTGTCTTTCCAGCCGATCGAGGAAAAGCCGATGATCGGCGGCACGTAGCAAAAGGCATTGAAGAAACTGTAGGGCGCGAGATTGACGTGTCCCTTGGCGTCCTTCGATGAAATCCAGCCGATGGGCCGGGGGCCGACGATGGCGTTGAAGGGATCGTGCCGGAGGCCGTGACCTTGCGACGGTTCGTAGTAGTGAAAATCAGCCATGAACTGCTTTGCCTGCTGGTGCGCTGCCCGACAGTTCGGGCGTGCCCAGCGTAAGGCCAGCGATGATAAAGTCTATCATTTGATCGAGGCTTGGCCCCGGCTTTTTCTCGCTCTGCTCGATCATCTGCGGATGGAAGAACCGCAGCATCCCGGCGCAAACGCACTTGGCGGCCAGTTCGACGTCCTTGACGTTGAACACGCCGGACTTGGCGCCGTCCGCGATCACCGCGCCGATGGCCATAACGATACGCTGGATATGCGCATCGCAAACATCCCAGCTTTCTTCCATCGCGATGGCAACCATCTCGTGGATCTTGGCATCACCGACGAAGCGTTCGGCATTCATGACGCTGACCGTTGCAAGCAATTCCTTCAGCCGCTCGCGTGGCGGAGTCGGCTTGGCTGCAATCGCCTCCGCCGCGTCCTCGACCTCGGCCATCAGCCGCCGCGCCACGCCCTCATGAATCGCCTTCTTGGAATCGAAGAAGCGATAGATGTTCGCAGGTGACATCTTGAGCGTCCTGGCGATGTCGGCAACCGTGGTCTTGAGATAGCCGATCTCGCGAAACAGACGCTCCGCGGTGGCGAGAATGCACGCCTTCTTTTCGGAATCGGTATCGTCGTGAAGCAGTGTCATATCAGCATCGTACCAAGGGTTCGATTATTCGGCGGCGGTCGCAAGCGGCGGCGCATGCCGGATCTGGCCGGGTTGCGCGGGCGCCGGGACCACGCCCTCACCCCGCTCGTCCAGACTCTTTCTGAACCATAGCGCATAGAGACCCGGCAGGAACAGCAGGGTCAGGAATGTTGCAACGAACAATCCACCCATGATGGTGATGGCCATCGGCCCCCAGAAGGCCGACCGGGACAGCGGAATCATGGCCAGAATTGCCGCCAGTGCGGTCAGCACCACCGGCCGGGCGCGGCGCACCGTCGCTTCGACGATCGCTTCGCGCCGGGTCAGGCCATGCTCAACATCGGTCTCGATCTGATCGACCAGAATCACCGAGTTGCGCATGATCATGCCGGCCAGTGCGATCAAACCGAGCAATGCCACGAAACCGAACGGGCTGCCGGCAAGGTTAAGCCCGAGCGAAGCACCGACGATGCCGAGCGGCGCGGTCATGAACACCAGCACCAACCGCGAGAAGCTCTGCAGCTGGATCATGAGCAGCGTCAGCATGCCGATCACCATCAGCGGAAACAGCTTGTTGATCGACGCATTGCCCTTTTCGGACTCCTCGATCGCGCCGCCGATCTCGATGCGGTAGGCGGGCTTCAAACTATTGCGGATGCCTTCAAGCTTCGGCCAGATCGCATTGGTGACATCGGGCGCCTGCACGCCGTCGACGATATCGGCGCGCACGGTGATCGCCATGTCGCGGTTGCGCCGCCACAGGATCGGTTCTTCATGGGCGTATTCGATCTTGGCGATCTGCGACAATGGCACGGCGACGCCGCCCCGCGAATAGATCGTCAGATCGCCGACACGGCCGAGATCGAGCCGCTCCGATGGCACGGCGCGGGCGACCACGCCGACCTTTTCGATGCCATCACGCAGCGTCGTGACCTGCACGCCGGAAATCAGCATCGCCAGCGACTGCGAAATGTCCTGCGGCGTCAGGCCAAGCGCGCGGGCGCGATCCTGATCGACGGCCAGCTTGAGGTAAGGCGTCTGCTCGTTCCAGTCGAGATGCGGATCGACCACCTTGTCGTTGGCGCGCATCACTTCACGCACCTGATAGGCGATATCGCGCACGGTCTTGGTGTCGGGACCGACAACGCGGAACTGAACCGGGAAGCAGACCGGCGGCCCGAAGTTGAAGCGGTCGACGCGCACGCGCGCTTCCGACAGCGCACCGTCGGCCACGGCCTTCTCAAGCCGCGCCTTGATACGCTCGCGCGCCGCAACGTCCTTCGAGACGATCACGGTTTCCGAGAACGCCTCGTTCGGCAGTTGCGGATTAAGACCGAGCCAGAAACGCGGCGAGCCCTGTCCGACATAGGTCGTGTAGGTCACGATATCCTTGTCGTCCTTGAGCAGCGCTTCCGCCTTCTTCACGCTTTCCTTCGTGACGTTGAACGCGGTACCTTCCGGCAGCCGCAACTGCAGGAACAGTTCAGGGCGCTCCGACAGCGGGAAGAACTGCTGCTGCACGTGACCGAAGCCGACAATCGACAGCACGAACACGCCGATGGTCGCCAGCACCACGGTGCCGCGGCGGCGCACGCACCATTCAATCACCCGGCGCAGGCCGCGATACATCCGCGTCTCGTAGATCGCATGCGGATCGTGGTTATGCTTGCCGTGGTTGAGGTTCGGCAGCAGCTTGACGCCGATATAAGGCGTGAAGATCACCGCAACGAACCAAGATGCGACCAGCGCGATCGCCACCACCCAGAAAATGCCGCCGGCATATTCGCCGACGGACGAATTGGCAAAGCCGATGGGGAGGAAGCCAACGGCCGTGACCAGCGTCCCCGTGAGCATCGGGAACGCAGTTGATTCCCAGGCAAAGGATGCCGCCTTCACGCGGTCCCAGCCTTGCTCCATTTTCACCACCATCATCTCGACAGCGATGATGGCGTCGTCGACCAGAAGGCCGAGCGCGATGATCAGTGCGCCGAGGGTGATGCGGTGCAGGTCCATGCCCATCGCGTTCATCACGATGAAGACAATCGCCAGCACCAGCGGCACCGACAGCGCCACCACGATGCCAGTGCGCCAGCCGAGTGCGAGGAAGCTGACGAACAGCACGATCGCCAGCGCCTCGACAAACGAATGCACGAACTCGCTGACCGCGTGTTCGACTACCTTCGGCTGATCGGCGATCTGCTCGATCTCGATGCCCTGCGGCACCGCCGCCATGAATTCCGACGTCGCTTTCTTGATCGCCTCGCCTAGCTCCAGAATGTTGGCGCCCTTCGCCATCACCACGCCGACGCCGATCGCGGGCTTGCCTTCCTGGCGCACCTGATAACTCGGCGGATCAACGAAGCCGTGAGTGACCATGGCGATGTCGCCCAGCCGGAACACGCGGCCATTGCCCTCGACCGGAGTTTCGGCGACCGCCTTGACGCTGTCATAGGCGCCGGTAACGCGCAGCGGCACGCGCTGCGACGACGTTTCAACCGTACCTGCGGGAACGACTGCGTTCTGCTTGGCCAGCGAATCGAACAGCGCCTGCGTCGTGATGCCCAGCGTTGCCAGCTTGGCGTGCGAGAACTCGACGAACACGCGCTCATCCTGCGTGCCGTACAGATTGACCTTGGTGACGTTCTCCGTCTTGAGAAGCCGCTGGCGCAGGCCTTCGGCCACTTTCTTGAGCTGCGCGTAATCGGCGCCCTCGCCCGTCAGCATGTAGAGAACTGAATCGACGTCGCCGTATTCGTCGTTGATGTTCGGACCGATCAGGTTCGGTGGAAGATCATTCCTGATGTCGCCAAGCTTCTTGCGCAGCTGATAGAACAGCTGCGGCACATCCTTCGCGGGCGTGTTGTCCTTGAAGGTCAGCGTCATCGCCGTGAAGGACGGCTTGGTGTAGGTCTGCACCTTGTCGAAATACGGCAGTTCCTGGAGCTTCTTCTCGATCGGATCGGCGACCTGCTCCTGCATCTCCTTCGCGGTGGCGCCGGGCCACATCGCGTTGATAATGACGACCTTGATCGTGAACGACGGGTCTTCCGCGCGGCCGAGCCGCTCATACGAGAAGAAACCGGCGATGCCGAGCATCACGATGAAAAACAGAACCAGCGTCGGGTGCGCCACGGCCCAGGCGGAGAGATTAAATCGCTTCATCGGACCCTCGGTATGTCTGCGGGGATGCGCTTATTATTGGGCATGACCTGTCCGAAAACCGGTATCCACTTTTCGGGGTCAGGCCCTGATCAGAACGACAGCGACGAGACGACACGGACCTTCTGGGCCGGATCGAGTTTTTGCACGCCGAGCACCACCACGCTGGCGCCTTCCTCGACACCGCCGGTGATAATGACATCCTTGGTCTCATAGGCCTTCACGGCCACCGGCTTCAGCGACACTTCGCCGGTCTTGGCGTCGGCGACGTAAAGCGAGGGTCCGTTGCCCTGGCTGAACAGCGCCGATAACGGCAGCCGCGCCACCCGCTCGGTCGCAGGGTCAGCCAGCGTCAGGGTCGCCGTCATGCCGAGCGACACCGCGTCGTCGGCGCCGGGCAGCGAGAACTTCGCCAGATAGGTGCGTGTTGCGGGATCGGCTGCCGGCGCGATCTCGCGCAGCTTCGCGGCATACTTCTTGTTGGGCTCCGACCACAGCGTCACGCTGGCCTCGCCGCTCTTGGCAAAGGCGACCGTCGTTGCGGCCACCG
>Ga0255052_10002417_pt1 | contig 13520 bp, 11 predicted proteins | sample JV7_2_21_MG_FD_188632 | JGI IMG/M metagenome (GOLD analysis project Ga0255052, IMG submission 188632) | Seawater microbial communities from Jervis Inlet, British Columbia, Canada - JV7_2_21 | ecosystem: Environmental > Aquatic > Marine > Inlet | place: Canada: British Columbia | collected... | reverse complement strand
AAACAAAACAAACTCAAAATGAGGAGGGAGTTAAATGTTGACAAAAGCCTTCATTCCCTATGGTGGCTATTTCAGTACCCCCTTTGCCAGGTGGCAAGGGAGCCTGTCCAATGAAAATTCCATTTCCCTGGCCGCAGAAACTTCCAAAAGATGGCTTGCCGAAAAAGATTGGGATCCCAATATGTTTGACTATTTCATCCTGGGAATCACCATTGGTCAACCCAAATCGTTCTACGGCGGTCCGTGGGCGTCGGCCCTCCTGGGGGCCACCCTCACACCCGGGGTTGTCATCAGCCAGGCATGTTCGACTTCAACAACATGTATTTACCAGGCCGCTGTAGGCGTTGAAACCGGTCAATATGATAATGCGCTGGCGTTGATGACAGACCGCTGTTCCAACGGACCGCACACAATCTGGCCGAATCCCAAAGGACCCGGCGGACTCGTGGTGTCAGAAAACTGGGTAATGGATCACTTTAACCTCGATCCATGGGGCGGCACCGCAATGATCCAGACCGCTGAAAATGTGGTGAAAGAAACCGGGATCACACGGGAAGCGTGTGATGAGGTGACATTGAGACGATACGAACAGTACAAGGATGCCCTTGCCGATGATCGAGCTTTTCAGGAACGGTATATGTTTCCGGTAGAAATAAACTTGTCAAAAAAGAAAACCATCATGGTGGCGGAAGATGAAGGCGTTTTCGAGACCACCAAAGAAGGATTAGCCGGCCTTCGGCCGGTCATTCCGGGTAGTGCACATACGTTTGGAACCCAAACTCATCCGGCTGACGGGAACTGTGGGGTAACCCTGACGACCCGGGAAAAAGCAAGGGAACTCAGCTCTGAGCCGGATATTGAAATCCAGGTCGTTTCATACGGCCATGCCCGGGTCAAAAGAGCGTTTATGGCCATGGCTGTTGTTCCGGCAGCGAAAATGGCCTTGGAAAAAGCAGGCATTACGGTTGATGATGTAGTTGCGATTAAGACGCATAATCCCTTTGCAGCCAATGATATCTATATGGCCGATGAGATGAAGATTGATGTCAATGGGTTTAATAACTATGGCTGTTCTCTGATCTTCGGACATCCGCAGGCACCGACGGCCGGCCGACTAATCATCGAGGGGATCGAGGAGGTCGCAATCCAAGGCGGAGGCTACATGTTGTTTACCGGTTGTGCAGCCGGAGATACCGGTGCCGCCCTTGTGTTAAAAGTAGGGTGATATTGATCTGAAAAAAATCATCTCTAGACAGCATAATAAAGAAGGCGTTCCATAATTTTCAGACCGAGTGACTCCATAAGATTTTTGGGGAATCTCGAAAAAAAGGAGGATAATATGAAAAAGAGAGTCTGGCTGTTTACCCTAATATTGGCGAGCTGTTTTGTTTCGATGACTTTTAATCAGTCTGCAGCTGCAGCAGACCCGATCGTGATCGGGGTGCCGACATCTTTGGGCTTTTTAGAAGGAAAGGAATCGCTCAAAGCGGTTCAGATGGCAGTAGATGAAATCAATGCCGCCGGTGGTGTGAAGGTTGGTACTGAAAGAAGGCTTTTTAAAATTGAGTCCATCGACCTCCGGGATGCCGCGCCTGGGGTGCCGGTGTCTGAGGCCTTGCTAGGCTTGGAAAAGATTATCCTGGAAAAAAAGCCGACTGCGATTTTAGTCGGTCCTTTCCGTTCCGAGGCCCTGATCGCAGGGATGGACATCATCGCGAAATACAAGGTGCCGATGCTCGGTACGATTGCCATGAGTCCGGGCTCCGAGAAAAAACTCAAAAAGGATCCTGAAAAATATAAATATATCTTTCGTACCTGCCTCAATGCCGTACATCTGGTAAAATATCTGGCGGGAAATATGAGTTTAATCAATAAAGAATTCGGTTTTAATAAGGTGTACATCATGCATCAGGATGTGGCCTGGGCACGGGCGACGGCAGGATTTGTAAAAAAAGTCTTTTTTGATAAAGCCGGCTGGGAAGTCTTGGGTCAGGAGAGTTATCCGACAGGCACCTCGGATTTTTCGTCCGCGTTGATGAAAGTCCGGGCCAAAGGAGCGCAAGTCATTATGCCAGTTTTCGATATGCCCCAAAGCGGTATTTTGGTCAAACAGTGGAAATCCATGAAAGTACCGGCATTAATGGCTGGCTTTATTTCGCCATTGGCCGGTTCAGAAGCATGGAAAACATTTAACGGCAAAATCGGCGGATCAATGAACAGTATCTTCGAACTGGGCAGCGCCATCTCCTCGGCAAAGGTAAGTCGATCCAAAGTTTTTTTTGATAAATATCATAAAACATACGGCAAAGCGATTCAGGGCGGTCATGGACCTGCACCTTCCTACGAATCGGTCTATATCCTGGCAGAAGCGATCGAACGTGGCGGGAGTATCGATGCAGATACCATCGTTGCTGAACTGGAAAAAACCGATCGCGAGGGTGTTATGGGGAGGGTCAAATACGATGCAGGCCATCAGGCGGTGTTTGGATTTGATCCCAAGGAGACAGCGGTATCTGCCGTTTTTCAGTGGACAGATGATGGCAAACGGGTCATTGTTTTTCCCCAGTCGATCGCAGAGGGAAAGATTCAGTTGCCCGCCGGATTGAAATCTTTGAAATAGGAATTTTCCAAGATTTGTCTTTTGCACCGATTGAAGTTTTGTTGTGTAAAACATATCTGCCGGGAGGAAACAAACAGGCGTTTCCTCCCGGTTAATTTTGATAAAGAACATGTTTTGAAGCCCCTGGTTCCGGATCCAGGAGATGTTTTATATGTTTTTTGGCACGATCGTCTATGCGCTGATCAATAGCGTCATCCTTGCACTGATGGCCATCGGTTTTAACCTGACCTTTGGTATCAGCGGGGTAGCCAACTTCGCGCACGGCGCCTTTTATATCCTCTCCGCATATGTTACCTGGATGTTCCTCAATTTCGCGGGACTCCCTTTTTTAATCTCGGCGATCATATCCATCCTGTTAACCACCCTCCTTGGGGCGTTGATCTATCGGTTTGTCCTGTTGCGTGTCCGTGGCCAGGCCCTGTCAGAGGTTATCGCTACATTTGGTCTCGGCTTGGCAATATTAGAACTATTTCGATATTTCGGTTTTGTCGGCTTCGAGTATACCTTGCCGGTCTTTATCGACAAAAGCGTTATGATTGCGGGCACCTATGTCGACATGCAACGAATACTGGTTGTAATCGTCGGGGGGGTTATGGTTTTGGCGCTTTGGCTTTTTACTCACCACACTGCCATCGGACTTGCTTTCAGGGGTATTGCCCAGGACGAACGGACAGCCCTCAGCCTGGGGATCAATTCCGATCGGATCGCTACTTTGAGTGTTTCCCTCGGAGCGGGGTTGGCAGCGGTTGCCGCCACCATCATCATCCCCTTAGGGAGCATTGCCCCAAGCGAAGGGTATGATGTATTAATCAAATCGTTAGCGGTCTGTATCATCGGCGGGCTGGGGAGCACCGGGGGAGTCATTGCGGCCAGTTTCCTTATCGGCTTTGCCGAGCGGTTTACCGACAGCTATATCAGTTCGCATTGGACCATGATTGTCAGTTTAGCCGCCATTTTGGTTGTTCTGACTTTCAAACCCTCCGGTTTTTTTGGAAAGCAGAAGGAGCTTGAAGAAAGAATATAGGGAAGAGAGAGCGAAATTCAGAATGGAGAATGCAGAATTAAATCCAAAAAGTCTTAAAAAAAGGCGCAAAGAAAGGATCGACAGAGGCATTAAAATTCGTTCAAATGATATTTTTGCTGTCTGTTCCTGGCGGGAGATGCTCTATCTTTCCTGTCCAAGGTTGATCCCAACGGTGGGAATTCTTCTACTGCCTCTGGTTCTGGGTGTTTACTGGCAGAAAGTTTATCTTTCCGTGGCAGTTTTTGCCTTGTTGGCTATCAGTTGGGATATTCTGGCCCAGACCGGCATGATATCTCTGGGGCAGGCGCTGTTTTTCGGCATAGGCGCCTACCTATCCGGAATTGCCAACCACTACTGGGGTATTTCTCCATTTTTCACCCTCCCGTTTGCAACCCTCTTTGGCGGATTGATCTGTACCCTAGTACTGCTCCCTGTTTTAAGGCTTCGAGGAATATATTTTTCCATGGTCACACTGATCATTCCGCTGATGCTGGTACGGGTCATCGAAGCGACCCGGATTTTCGGTGGGACAGAGGGACTCAGCGGAATGACATCTCTCCCTTCAAAGTGGCTGGAGCTTTACCTGATATCGGCTGCTCTTCTTGGAGCGCTTTTTGGTTTCAGGCGTTTGATGGACTCAGATTACGGTCTGGTCCTAAAGGGCATCCGTGATAACGACCGCTCTGTTATCAATGCAGGAATCAACATTTACCTGTTTAAAGCCCAGGCACTGTTTCTTGCCAGCAGCGTTGGGGCGTTTGCCGGCGCATTTATGACCCATGTCTACATGTTTGTCGGCATGCCGGTATTTGCGCTCGACTACTCTATCCTGCCGATTGCTGCTGCCGTGGTGGGGGGACCAGGAACCCTTGCAGGCGCGACTCTAGGCGCGTTTATTCTGGTGCCGCTTTCGGAAATTTTGCGCGGGATCGGGGGGCTGCGAATTGTTTTTTACGGTCTTTTTCTGGTGATTTTCATCGTGGCGCTGCCTGAAGGAATTTTTCATTATATCCAACGAAAATATCATCATTTTGAAAGATGGGTCGAGGTGGATCAGTGAACCCTTCCCCTTTGCTAAAAGTAACAGATCTTTCTAAGTATTTCGGTGGGGTGAGAGCGGTTCATCGGGTGAACTTTGACCTCAGGGAAGGCGAACTTTTGGGATTTATAGGACCCAATGGCTCGGGCAAAACAACCATTGTTAATCTGATAACCGGGTTTGTAAAACCGAGCGCGGGGAACGTGGTCTATAAAGGTCGGGAGGTGACTGCGTTGGCGCCGCATAAACGGGTTCTCCTCGGTATGGCCCGAACCTTTCAGATGGTGAAACCCTTTTATCAGCTTCCGGCTTTTAAGAACATGATTATCCCTTTATATTCATCCCGGCTGAAAAAAATGGTCGGGGGAAAATACGGGGACCGGGACGCCATGGCACTGGATCTCCTGGAAGAAGTCGGGTTTGAAAGGGATGCCCGAGTGGCGTATAAACCGGCGAGTGTTCTTCCACAGGGTTACCTCAAACGGCTGGAACTGGCCAAGGCTATTGCTCTCCAGCCTGATCTTTTTATCCTGGATGAACTTTTTTCCGGTTTAAGTCTGGCCGAAGTGGCTAGTATCTTACCGATTATCGAAAAACTCCGTCTGGAGGGAAAAGCTATTATTATGATCGAACACCGCCTGAAAGAGCTTTTCCGTATCGCCGATAGGGTAATTGTATTGAACTACGGAGAGAAAATCGCGGATGGAAAACCAGGGGAGGTTATGGGAAGCGATGCGGTGAAAAAAGCCTATTTGGGGAGTGAGTAAATGCTTATTTTAGATTTCGGATTGTAGATATCGGGTTTGTGTATAGGGGAAATCGTGCTCGAAATAAAAAACTTAATGGTTTTTTTTGAAAATGCATTGGCGCTCAATAATTTTTCCATGACGGTGGATAGAAAGGAGATTGTCGGGGTGATCGGGTCTAACAGTGCGGGTAAGACCACACTGATGAATACAATTTCAGGGTTGATCATTGATATGAAGATCAAAGAAGCGCGAAAGGGTGGAGAGAGAATCAATGTTTATGGAAAAATTGTTTTTCAGGGCGAAGATATTACCGGATTGCAGCCCTACGAAAGGGTGAAAAAAGGCCTGGTTCTTTCCAGGGAGAGACATCCCATTTTTCCGGAAAGTGATGTATTGGAAAATCTGAAAATTGCCGGTCATACCCGGAAAAAAGAAGAGCTGCGGGAGGGAATTGATTATGTGTTTAATCTGTTTTCAATACTCTCTACTCTGAAACGGCGCAAAGCCGGGTTTTTAAGTGGCGGCGAGCAGCAAATGCTGTCGATCAGCATGGCGCTGATAACCAAACCGATCCTTTTACTCCTTGATGAACCCCTCCTGGGGCTCAGCCCGATGATGCAGACTACGCTGGTCGACGCCATTGTGAATCTGCGGGAAATTTCGGGTTTTACCATTTTGATCACAGAACAATTTGCTCGGCCGGTTTTGCCTGTCATCGACCGGGGATATGTCATCGAAAATGGCATGCTTGCCCTATCAGGCACCGGCACAGAGCTGATGAACAACCCCGAGATAAAGTCAGCTTATTTTGGCGTTTGAACAGGTTCAATGGATTACACAACTTGAGTGATATATTTTCAAAATTTGCTATCACTGCCGACCGGCGCGGAGACCACACGGCCGTCATCTACCTGGGCACCCGATTTTCCTATCGCGCAGTCAATAAATTTGCCGAACGATTTGCGGCAAGTCTGACGGAGATAGGCGTTAAATCCGGCCAGAGAGTAATTTTGTATATTCCGAACAGCATTCAGTGGGTGGTAACCTGGTTAGGTATCCAAAAAATAGGGGCTGTATGTGTACCCATTACCCCCATTTATACACCCCACGATCTTAAATATATCGCCAACGACAGCCACGCTGAAACAATTGTCTGCGCAGATACCAATTTTGGCTATGTTACGAGGGTTCTGCCTGAAACCCATTTGAAACGAGTCGTCGTAACCAAAATGGCAGATATGCTGCCCTGGTGGAAGCGTTATTTCGGTTACCTGTTTGATGTCGTTCCCCGTGGTAAAATTGCCCTTGATGAAAACATTTATTCATTCAAAAAATTGCTCTCCCATTTTCCTGGTTCAGTTCCGGCCAAAAAAGAAACAGAACAAAGTGGGAATGCCATTGCCGAAATTCTTTATACCGGAGGAACCACAAAATTCCCCAAAGGAGTTCCATTTACCCATGATCTGTTTCTGGTTTCTGCCGAAGAACAGATCCATGCGAGCGATTTTCTCATTGCAGCCGAGGAAAATGTGATTATGGGCAATGCCCCTCTGTTTCATATTTTGGGGCAAACCTGCAGCCTGGCCACCCTTTTAACCGGCGGCAGCCTGATTCTTCAACCCCGGGTCAATCTGGATGCCACCTTTGATGCCATCTGGCGCTTTAAGGCCAAAACCATGATCGGTGTGCCGGCTTTGTACCGTATGATCCTGGATCATGATCGTCTTGATCAATATGATTTAAGCTCGTTGGTATACTGTTTCAGTGGCGGCGATGTGCTTCCTGAGGAAGTGGGAAAACGCTGGAAAGAAAAGTTCGGGAAAACCATTCATCAAGGTTACGGGGCGACAGAAACCTGTGGGGGTGTCTCCATGTGTCCGGTAGGTAGTGAGAATCCGCCTAAAAGCGTCGGACGCATTCTACCGAGCAAAAAGGTAATCATCGTTGATCCCGCATCCATGGAACGGGTCAAGAAAGGGGAGCCCGGTGAGCTACTGGTTTCATCCCAACATATGGTTACCGATTATTTGAACAAACCAGAGGAAACAGCAGCGGCATTTGTTGAGATGGAAGGCAGGAAATGGTACCGTACCGCAGATGTCATGTCCATGGATCAAGACGGTAATCTGTACTTTATCGATCGGGCTGTTGATACCATTAAGCACAAAGGGTACCGGGTATCGGCTTCTGAAATAGAATCCGTGCTCCAGGAACATCCGGCTGTGATCAGTTCCTGCGTTGTTGGGATTCCGGATGAAAAGGTGGGTGAACGAATAAAGGCCTATGTGGTACTAAAAGAGAACATCAAAGGAATCACGGGTTATGAGCTGATCAAGTGGTGTCGAAAGACCCTTGTATCTTACAAAGCCCCACAATATATTGAATTCAGGGATATGCTTCCCAAGTCGAAGGTCGGAAAACTGCTGCGGCGTGAAATCAGAAGCGAAGAACAGCGGCGGGCGGAGGCTTGATTAACCGGATTTAACACTCAGGTGAATAGGGGCTGTGAAACTTGAGTTTTTAGTCAGGATAAGATCGTACATTTTTGTGGATCAAGAAATAGGTAGAGTTCTTGGCCTTCTTTTTGTGGCAGGTGATGCGGCGCCTGGACCCTGATCATCGTGTTATTGACGCTTACGAAAAAGTATAGGAGGTTACCCAAATACGCCTTATGGGCAACAATACCCTTTACCAGATTTTCTTTGGCCTGGGGGGGGTCCGTAAATACTTCCACATCTTCAGGGCGTATGGCTGCATACACTTTTTCTCCTGGTTTTATTGCCGAACTGTCCGACGTCTTACAGCGCATCTTTTCGCTGAATTCGGTACGCACGTAAACCGCATCCGAATCCGGGGGGATCTGAACAACCTCACCGGACATAAAATTCATGGTTCCGATAAAATCGGCAACAAACTTATTGGCGGGCTTTTTATATATCTCCTGTGCAGTGCCGATTTGCACCACGTTACCCGAGTCCATTACGGCGATTCGATCGGAAATAACCATCGCCTCCGCCTGGTCGTGGGTGACGTAGACCGATGTGATGCCCATCCGTTTGACAAGGCTCTTGATTTCGAATCTCAATTCTTCTCTGAGCTTGGCATCCAGGTTGCTCAGCGGTTCATCCAACAGCAACACTTTAGGATTTCTCACGAGCGCACGCGCAAGGGCTACCCTCTGTTGTTGTCCACCGCTCAATTGGGCCGGATATCTGTCTTCCAGATCATCTAAACCGACCAATCCCAATATCTGGTTCGCTTTTTCTCGGATACTCTGCTTGGAAATTTTCTGTAGTTTCAAACCGTATACAATATTATTGAATACCTTCATATGCGGCCATACAGCATAGTTTTGGAACACCATGCCGATTCCCCTTTTTGACGGATGGACAAACCCTTGTGAAAGCATAGATTTGCCGTCAATAATGATATCCCCTTCCTCCGGGACCTCCAATCCGGCGATACAGCGCAAGGTGGTTGTTTTTCCACACCCGCTGGGCCCAAGAAGGGTTAGCATTTCTCCCTTGTTCACCTCAAGCTGTATGTGATTAACAGCCACCACGTTTTTAAATCGCTTGAACAGGTTTTGAATCTCTATAAAGGCCATTTAAAATTTGTCTCCTTACACAATCGTTCTCAGGTTCAATGCCTCTCTAAGTTCCTTTAATGAGAATGGTTGTCTGCTCTGGTATTTGGCAGCTGTTCAACGATCTTTATGATTCTCACCGAATACTCGAGCAGCCTTTCTTCTAAGCCATAAGTCTGTTTCTTCATCTTTTCCCATTCAATATTCGATGTTGGACGTTCGATGTTCATTTTTTTTCAGTTAACCCCTCAATCCTGACACCTGAAATCTGACGCCTTTATTTTTCATCGGTCCCCCAGGCAGCTTTGAGGATGCCTCCGCCGATTCTTGAAATGATCAGCAGAAGAATAAAGGTGATCACAATCATCAAAAATGCCATGGCGGCAGCGATGCCGAACTCCATGCCGCGGTGCCAGTTCAGATATATTCCAATGGGCAAAGTTTCCCATCCTCCTTTATATAGAAATACTGCGGTCGATATCTCCTGGAACGCCATGATAAAAAACATTACCACGCCGACGAGCACCCCTTTGAGCAGCAAAGGTAGGGATATATAAAAAAAAGTTCTGAGTCTACCGGCCCCCGATACTTCGGAAGCCTCTTCAAGCGAAACATCCAGTTGCAAGTAGGAGGCATGCGCCATCCGCAAAAAATACGGGAGCCGCCTTGCAAACAGGGCCAGGGGCATGATGATCCAATACTGGGCTATGGGTATGTCTTTCCAAAATGCCAAAAGATAACTCACACCGATCGCGATACCCGGGAAAGCCAGCATCAGTGTGATCACAAAATCGAGGGCATCTTTCCCCGGGACCCGGGTGCGGACGATGAGATAGGCGGCCGGAAGCCCAAAGGCAATCCCGAAAATCAGGGCGATTCCGCTGAAGAGGAAAGAGTTTTTGATCAGGCCCGGGCTTTCCAGAAGGATGAGCCTGAAATTTTCAAGCGTCCAATTCGTCGGAAACGGCTCAAAGACCCATGTTCTGGAAAAAGCGGCTAACCCCAACACAACCGGAATAAGCAGAACCAGGATAGCGATAAAAACCATATACCCGTAGGCGCCCGCTTTCACCCACGCGCTTGGCTCGATAACTCTCCCTTCAGACGTTGTCCCTTTCGAAAGGCCGGTATACTTTCTCTTTTCGACCCACCACCTGGCAAGCAAAAAGAGGGTAATGCATACGATGGCAGCAACAGCCACAGACACGATCCCCATGTATTTGCGGTGCATATCGGTAAAGTGGTAGGCGATGTTGATGTAGGCAACCGAGGGTAGAAAGTCGATCTGCCCTAAAATCAAAGGCGTGAGCCAGTCTGTAAAAGGCCACAGAAATACGATCACGGCGCCGGCCAGATAACTTGGCGTGCAGAGCGGCAAGGTGATGGTGAAAAATCTCCTGAAGCCGCTCGCTCCCTCGACTTCGGCGGCTTCTTCAAAGGAAGGATCTATATTGGTGAAACCGGCGGAAAGACCGAGGACGATAAACGGGAGCATGTGCAGGGATTGAATAAATACCAGCCCGTGCAGCCCGTAGATAAAATTGATCGGTTTCTCGATCAACCCTATATCCATAAGGAGTAGATTCAGCGTACCATATTTACCGAAAAAGATGATGAATGCAAAGACACCGGCGAAAGCGGGCAAAACAATCGGCAAAAGGATCAGGGCTGTGAAAACGGTTTTCCCCCAGTGCCTGTATCTTGCCAGAATATACGCCAGCGGAATCCCGAACACGGTGGTCGTCAGGAGTAACAGGACGCTCAGAAGCAGTGTATTTCCAAAGGTTCTAAGATAATAGGCGTCCTGGAAGAATTCCAGGTAATTTTTTATACCCCAAGTATCGGTTCCGGCTACTTTGAAGCTTTCCAGCACCAGGATCGACAGCGGATAAAGGACGAGAAAGGCAATAATCAACCACAGGAGTGCTGCCAGAGAGATACTGCCGCGAGACATGTCCTACCCTTTCCTGTCTATGATATGATGCACGGGCGAGAGGTGGCTCACCCGTGCATCAAATAAGGAGCGTATTTTGTTGTGTGTCAATGTTGTTGTTATGGCGTGACCAGCAGCGCGCGAGCCTTTGCTGCGGCCAAACGAGCGGCTGCAAACTTGCCATCATACTCGAAGAGCTTTCTGGCTTCTTTTATTTTCGCTGCAGCTTTGGTCACGTCCGCATTTGCGGCTTTGGCCTCTTTAATTTCCTCCTCAACTTCCTCTATCAGGAACAGACTTCTTTTTAGCTTTCCCCACTTTCGGTAGATCTCGTACTCGTATTTTTTGTTGACTTCGTCCCATCTCTTTGTGGCAAGATCCAGATCGTACTCAATGAACCCGGCTTTCAGATCCCAGAACGAATCAACTCCTAAGGCCTTTTTAGCATGTTTGGCCATGGTGACGCCCTCTTTTTCCCACGCTGAAAATTTGACGTCCGTACTTGCCGCGAAGTAACGGCCCTCAAGTACTGATTTTTGTCCGTCCGGACTGAACAGCCAGTCCAGAAAGATCTTCCCGTTCGCTTCGTTGGGCGCACCTTTGAGCAAAGCCACGGCCTCCGGAACCAGGATCGTTTTTTCCGGGAGCAGGTCCCGCACAGGGTAGCCATCTTTGCGTGCAGCCATCGCGTTCATCTGCGGCTGAGCGACCCCGATGGGAACTTCGCCGCGCTTCACCAGGTTGGTCGTATCTGTGCTGCCGGTAGAAAAACGGGCCAACTGCGCCGCCAGCAATCTGAGATATCTCCAGGCTTCCTTTTCTCCAAATGCCTGCAGAAGTATTTCAATGGTTTCATGCATGGTGCCGGAAGCGTATGGCAGCGTATGTACGATGTTACCCCTGTAAATGGGGTTGAGCAGATCGTTCCACGTTTTTGGCGGTGGCAGCCTCAGCTTTTTTAAAACCTTCTCGTTATACAGATTGGTGACGATCCAGGGCGCGAAGCAGGTCCAATAATAACCGGCATCTTTTACCTTCATACCGTGCCATTCGGCAGGAACCTTATCCCAGCCTTTTGGTTTGTAAGGGACGAGCAATCCCTCCTGCATTAAGAGTTCATGCGCCGGCGCGCCGGCACCCAGGAAGATGTCGGCATCGGGTTTGCCGGCCCATATTCTGACTTTATCTACGACAACCGGCCATCCGCCCGGCCGCACGAACGTGATGTCAATATCCTTACCATAGGCCTCTTTATAGTATGCCTTGAAATCCTTGGTCAGACTGGCGGACAGGGACGTGTAAACGGGTCCGACCCAGCCGATCTTTTCTTTTGCCTGAGTTTCCGCCACAAGAATCGGCAGGAAGAGCAGCGCCATTGAAAGGACGGTAACAATTGTTGTGGTCAAATTTTTATTTCTCATTTTGCCCTCCTTTTTGGTTACATTGTCACATTTTATATGAAAATTTCTATCCCCGATCACCTCCGACTACAAGAGTTTCCACCGTTTGTCACCAAACCGGTACTGTGTCGTCAATTTTTTTCTGTCATCACCTCCCTTTTTTTATGTTTTCGTGATCGATCGAAGGCCCATCACTCTGGCGTGTAAACTCCCGTATGTTTGATGCCGCTTCGTTGTTTTCAATATGAAGTTTGTCGTTGAGAACAACCATTTGTAGGGAATTTTCTTTTTAATTTCAATATAGATTCAAGTCAAGATTTAAAAGTGAAAGTGAAAAAACAAAATGAGACTAAAGTCTTGATTTGAGGCTAATATGGACGGTATAGTTTCGACGTTTACAGGAACAACGCTTATGTGTGGTATCGTCGGCTTCAGAACAAAAAATAATTTTAACCGCCTGAAAGCCTCTCTTTCCCCTGCGGCGAAAGCCCTTGCCCACCGGGGGCCGGATGACTCAGGTCTTTTTTTGGATGAGCATAGCGGCATCGGTCTGGCGCATCGACGGTTGTCGATCATCGATCTTTCGGATGCCGGGCATCAGCCGATGAAATGCGATGATGAGGAGATATATATTGTATACAACGGTGAGATTTACAACTTCATGGAAATCAGAACGATCCTTGAAGGCTATGGATTCCGGTTTCAAAGCGCTACGGATACGGAAGTCGTGCTGAAAGCATATCTTCAATGGGGCGCTGAATGTCTGCAGCGGTTTGTCGGGATGTTTTCGTTTGCCATATGGGATGGGAGGGATCGATCTCTTTTTCTGGCCCGTGATCGATTGGGCATTAAACCGCTATATTTTCACACAAGCGAAGGCGGGCAAACTTTCATTTTTGCTTCAGAGCTAAAAGCGATTATGGCCTTTAAAAGTTTCAACAGAGAGGTTCACTCAGATGCCATACCGCTATTTCTCCATTATCAGTATATACCGGCTCCCGGAACGATCTTCAAAGATACTTACAAACTCCTCCCCGGGCACTTTATTTTAGCGACTGAACAAGACATTAAAATACTTCCGTATTGGTCGCTGCCACGGCAATCTTCGATGATCGATTCCGGTAGCCAAAGTGAGGCCGAACAAATATCACAAATGGACGCCCTTTTAA
>Ga0255052_10002416_pt1 | contig 13522 bp, 12 predicted proteins | sample JV7_2_21_MG_FD_188632 | JGI IMG/M metagenome (GOLD analysis project Ga0255052, IMG submission 188632) | Seawater microbial communities from Jervis Inlet, British Columbia, Canada - JV7_2_21 | ecosystem: Environmental > Aquatic > Marine > Inlet | place: Canada: British Columbia | collected... | reverse complement strand
CCACCACGGTCTTGCCGGAACCGACGTCGCCCTGGATCAGTCGCATCATCGGATGCGGGGACGCAAGGTCCCGCATGATCTCCCCGATTACCCGTTGCTGTGCGGCCGTCAGCGTATACGGCAGGCTGTCGATGAATGTGCGAACCAGCTTGTTGTCGGTGCGCAAGGCCGGCGCCGTCTCCTTCCGGGCGAGGTGTCGCAGTTTGCGCAGGCTCAGGTAGTGTGCCAGCAACTCCTCGAATGCCAGTCGTTGCTGGCACGGGTGCCGTCCGCTGCCGAGCAGATCAAGATCGGCGTCCGCTGGAGGCCGGTGCAAATACTCGAGCGCAGCGGCCAGCGACGGCATGCTCCGCTTCGAGCGCAATTCATCCGGCAATAACTCCTCGGGCGGCGCCGCCTGCATGATATCGAGCGCCTGGCTGACGAGATTTCGCAACCGCCCCTGCTGCACGCCTTCGGTGGTCGGATAGATCGGCGTCAACGCGTCACCGGTGAGCGCCTGCTGCTCCGGCCTGAGTATCCGGTACTCGGGGTGCACGATTTCCAGCCCGACCGGACCGGCGCGGACCTCGCCGAAACAGCTGACGAGAACGCCGGGCTTGAATTGCGCCTGTTGTTGCCGCGAGAAATAGAAAAAACGCAGCGTCAGCTGCCCGGTTCCGTCACCGATGCGCACCAGCAAGTTGCGGCGGCCGCGATACACGGTTTCCGCAAGCAGCACCTCACCGCTGACCATGCAGCGGTCACCGGTTTGCAGCGAACCGAGTTTGACCAGCCTGGTTCGGTCTTCGTATCTGTGCGGTAGAAGGAACAGCAGGTCTTCGACGCGAGCGAGCCCGAGGCGCTGCAACTTGTCGGCCAGGGCAGGTCCTACGCCGCGTAAGACAGTCAGGTCAGATTGCAGATTCCGCTCGTGCACCTTGCATGTATCAGGCAGGAATCTACAGGGCAAGAACCGCCTCGGCCTCGACGTCGGCACCCTTTGGTAAAGATGCCACTCCCAGGGCGGCGCGCGCCGGGTACGGCTCAGTGAAGAATTCGGCCATCACGCCATTGACGGTCGCGAAGTCCTGCAGATCGGTGAGATAGACGGTCAGCTTGACGATCTGATCCAGTTCACCGCCGGCGGCCTGGACCACCGCCTGCAGATTCGTGAACACTTGTCGCGCCCGGGCCGAAAAATCGCCCTCGACGATCTCCATCGTCGTCGGGTCGAGCGGTATCTGCCCGGACAAAAACACCAGGTTACCGGTCTGTATGGCTTGTGAATAAGTGCCTATGGCGGCGGGCGCGTGGTCGCTGTGTATCGGTCGTTTGCTCATTTGATCTCCGGTTGCGGTGCTGTTGCTCAGGCGCAATCGCGGCTTATGCGAATGACGCTTGGCATACTGCGAACGTTTCTCATGATGTCTGCAAGGTGCTTGCGATTCTTTACCTGGAGGACGAACGTCAGCACGGTGCAATCCTCGTACCGGTCCAGTACGGAGACCTGTTCGATGTTCGAATCCGAGTCGGCGATGGTCGCCGCGACTTCGGCGAGCACGCCGGTTTTGCTTTCGGTATCGACCTGGATCTGGCTCGAGAAATCCCGGTCGATGTCATTCTCCCAGGTTACGGCAATCCACTTTTCAGGTTGCTTTCTGAAATTGATCAGGTTGCCGCAGCTATTGCGATGGATAACCACGCCGCGGCCGGAACTCAAATATCCCATCACCTCGTCACCCGGGATCGGGTAACAGCATTTGGCATAGCCGACTACCATGCCTTCGGTTCCCGCCACCGCCAGGCTGGCTGCGGACGGTTCGTTGTCAGCACCGGCGCCGGCGCCGATCAGAAACCTGGCGGTCAGTGGCGCCAGGCGCTCGCCGAGGCCGAGCTGTTCAAACAGTTCAATGCTGTCGCTGAGCCCGATTTCCGCGATAGCCTCTTTCATACGCACTTTGCCGACCTTGCGCAGCGAGGAATCCAGATCTTTGAGAGACCGATCGAGCAGCCGCTTGCCAAGATCGACGGACTCGCTGGTGCGCATGTTTTTCATGTACTGACGAATAGCGGAGCGTGCTTTGGCGGTGGCGACGAAAGTCACCCAGTTGGGGTTCGGTTTGGCGCCGCGGGCCGTAATGATCTCGACCGTATTACTGTTCTGCAGTACCGTCCGCAACGGCACCAGCGTGCGGTCAATTTTGGCGGCCACGCAGCGGTTGCCGATGTCGGTGTGCACCGCATAGGCAAAGTCGACCGTGGTAGAGCCTTTCGGTAGCGGCATGATGTCGCCTTTCGGCGTGAACACGTAAATCTTGTCCGGGAACAGGTCGACCTTGACGCTTTCCATGAATTCCTCGGAACTGCCGGACTGCTGTATCTCGAGCAGGTTGGCCAGCCATTCACGCGCGCGTCGCTGGGGCGTGGCGGTCGATTTGTCCTCGGCTTTGTATTGCCAGTGCGCCGCCACGCCGGACTCGGCAACACGATCCATCTCGCTGGTGCGAATCTGTACTTCGAGCGGCAGTCCCTTGGGACCGAACAAGGTGCTGTGCAGCGACTGATAACCGTTGATACGCGGGATCGCAATGTAATCCTTGAAGCGGCCCGGCATCGGTTTGAACAGGCTGTGCACCAGGCCGAGTACCTGGTAGCAGGTATTGACGTCGCCGACAATGATGCGAAATCCGTAAACGTCGACGACGTCACCGAGCAGCCGTTTTTTCTCGGCCATCTTTTTGTAAATGCTGAACAGATGCTTCTCGCGACCGGACACTTCGCCGTCGATGTCCGCTTCGTCCATCGCCTTCCTGATCTGCTCGGAAATCTTCTTGACGATCTGCCGTTGACTGCCCTTGCTGCGCTTCAGCGCGCGTTCCAACACCGCATAGCGAAACGGGTAGAGGTGACGAAAGCCTAAATCCTCGAGATCTACTTTCATGTGATTGATGCCCAGCCGGTTCGCGATCGGGGCATAGATCTCAAGTGTCTCGCGGGCGATTCGTGCCTGTTTCTCCCGCGGCATTGCGTCGAGCGTGCTCATGTTGTGCAGGCGATCAGCGAGCTTGACGAGGATGACCCGAATATCCTCGATCATCGCCAGCATCATCTTGCGGAAACTCTCCGCCTGCGCTTCGGCGCGGCTGTGAAAGTGAATCTGGTCCAGCTTGCTGACGCCATCGACCAGGGTGGCGATTTCCGCGCCGAAACTTTCCTCGATATCCTGCAACGAAGCAGCGGTGTCCTCGACGACGTCGTGCAGGATGGCGGCACAGATGGCCTGTGCGTCCATGTGCATGTCGGCCAGGAATTGTGCCACCGCAACCGGATGGGTGATGTAGGGCTCACCCGACATGCGGGTCTGGCCTTCATGTGCGTTGGCGCCGAACTCGTAAGCACGGCCGACCACTTCGATGAGTTCCGCCGGCAGGTAGCTTTCCAGCGTTTCGAGCAGGTGCCGCAAACCCCGGCCACGTCGCGATGACGTGCCGGGGAGCTTAGCAAGCAGTGTCGCGGCGTAGTCCATAACTGATCATTCGATCATACCCGCTTGCCGGGTGCGCCGCTGTTGACGAGGCGGTTCAGTCGCCGATCGAGATTCCACGCATCGGAATGATTTCCTCAGCGACTTCCGGTTGCAGAAAATCATCGACTACCGGCTGCTCGATTTCGTCGAGGATGGCCGGGGTAATGTGTCCTTCAGCAATCTCGCGTAGTGCAATGACGGTCGGCTTGTCATTTTCAAGCTCAACCAGCGTCTCCGCTCCGTGGGCCACGCGGCGGGCACGTTTCGCCGCTACCAGCACCATCTCAAAAATATTGTCTATGTTCTCGAGACAATCTTCGACCGTAATTCTGGCCATGTAATCAGTACTCCAGGATCGGCCAGCAGGCCGTTTACTCACGCAGACCCACCAGTATATTTCAATTCCAGCACTATTTGAAAGGAATAATCGAGAGCTAGCAGCCTGTTGAAAACGTCTCAGGCGAGTGCGAGGCAAGGCAAGGACGCGCGAAAAAGCGCAGTGTATATGCCCATTTGCGGCTACGCCGCCCCGCATTTTGAGCGCGTTCTTAACGCGGTATCGCGCCGGATGAGGCTTATTTCAACAAGCTGCTAGGCCGCGACGATGGCCGCAATCTTGGCCTGCTGCGCCTCGTTGCCGGTGTGGCTCGCGTGGCCGCGTCCCTGTAACACCGCTTCCAGTTCCCCGACGGCCTGGTCGAGATCATCATTGATGATTGCGTAATCGAACGTGCGCCAGTGCGACATGTCGCCGAGGGCGTCGCGCAGCCGCCGCTCGATGACCTGTTCGGTATCGGTGCGTCGGTCGCGGAGTCGTCGCTCGAGTTCCGCGCGCGACGGCGGCAGTATGAAAATTGTCATGCAGCCCGGCATAGACTCACGCACCTGCTGCGCTCCCTGCCAGTCGATTTCAAGCAGAACATGGTGCCCCGCGGCGAGGTACTCTTCGACCTGCGAGCGGCTGGTGCCGTAGTAATTATCGAATACCAGTGCCGACTCCAGCAGTTCGCCCTGCTCGCGCAGGCTGAGAAACTCATGCGGGCCGACAAAAAAATAATCACGGCCGTCAACTTCCGTGACCCGCTGCTTCCGGGTCGTGTAGGAAATCGAAAACCTGAGATCCGGATTACGCGCCACGAGAGCCTTGACCAGCGTGGTCTTGCCGGCGCCAGAGGGTGCTGCAATCACGAACAGCCCGGCCCGGGTATCCGCTTCAAGGTTCCGTGGGCTATTCAATGTTCTGGATCTGCTCGCGCATCTGCTCTATTAAAACCTTGAGATCGACAGCGGCTTTGGTGGTGGCAGCGTCAGCCGACTTGGAGCCGAGAGTGTTGGCTTCGCGATTCAATTCCTGCATCAGGAAATCCAGTCGGCGTCCGACCGGCTCGTCGCTGGCGAGGACCTCGCGAATCTCGCTGATATGACTTTCCAGCCGGTCGACTTCCTCGTCCACATCGAGTTTCTGCGCGATCAGCGCGAGCTCGGTCTCCAGCCTGGCGGGGTCCGCATCGATATCGAGCTTATCGATGCGCTCCTGCTGCTTTCTTCGGGTCGCCGCCAGGACTTCCGGCATGCGCTCCCTGACGTCGGCCGCAATGGACAAAATCTCGGTACAGCGGTGCTCGAGCATCGTGGCAACCCGCCCCCCTTCGCTACGGCGCATTCCGGCGAGCGCATCGAGCGTGGCATCGAGCAGCTTGCAGGTGTCGGCATACAGCGGTTCCGAATCGACTTCCGGTTCCTCGATAACGCCGGGCCAACGCAATACGTCGATCGGATTCAACGCCGCGGTAGCCGGCAACAATGCCGATAACTCCGTCGCCCGGGCGCCCAGTTGCCGCACCAGGTCCTCGTTCAGACGCAACTCCGCACGTTCACCGATGCTGCGCCGAAAATGCAGACTGCAGTCCACCTTACCGCGCTTCAATGCCCTGCCAATTTGCTGGCGCAGCTCAATCTCCTTCGAGCGCAGCTCCTCCGGCAAGCGGAATTGCACGTCGAGATAACGGTGATTGACGGTTCGCAGCTCGCAGGTGAGTGTGCCGAGCGCGGATTCGGCGGTTTGTCTCGCAAAGCCTGTCATACTGTGTAACATTGAAATCCTCGGGAATCAGGTCGAATTTGCGATCTGAAGGAACGACAAAAACAATACCCGCCAACCGTGTGTCGTTCACAGACAGGCAGATTTCGCGACGCCATACTTCGATGTGCTGATAATTTTGAGCAATTTTTCCGTCAATGTATATGCAACGCGAAGGCGTGCCGCGAATAAATTCTGAAGAACCGCGGCGGACGGCACCATAAAGCACCAGTCACATGAAGATTGAGTACGCCAAGGTCTCCGCGCTCGGAGATCGGCAGGACAACCAGGATCGCGCCGCCGTGGTGGTTGCCGAAGATGCGGCGATCATGCTGGTCTTCGACGGCATGGGTGGCCATTCGGATGGCGCCAGGGCAGCGGAGATCGGCCTGCGGGTGGTACAGGACATGTTCATGGCGACGGCTCTGCCGGTATTCGATCCGCAGGGGTTTCTGTACATGGCACTGGCGAAAGCGCACGACGAGGTCGTCAGGATCGGTGTGGACCTGGCCGTGGACTTTCGTCCCAGGGCAACCTGCGCAGTCTGCCTGATCCAGGAGAACGGGTCGTACTGGGGCCATATTGGCGACAGCCGCATTTACCAGATGCGCCAGGGCCGGCTCATTTCGCGCTCGCGAGACCACAGCCATGTGGAAGTGCTGATTCAGGAAGGGGCGATCACCGAAGAAGAGGCCCTGGACCATCCAATGAGAAACTTCGTCGAGTGCTGTATCGGCGGCGATGCGCCGGTGCCGGATATGAGTATCACCCGCCTGAAACCGCTACTGCCTGGCGACGTACTGCTGGCCTGCAGCGACGGGCTGTGGTCCGGCCTGAGTGACGAGGAAATGGCCGATGTGGCGACCCGGCCCGGCAGCAGCCTGACCGAGAATCTCAAGGATCTGAGCTTGAAGGCGCTGAGCGCCAATGCGCCATACAGTGATAATACGACCGGTACGGCGTTACTCTGGATCGGTGACTAGCAGCCTGTTGAAAAAGTCTCAGGTGAGTGCGAGACAAGGAAAAAATGGCCGAGAAAACGCAGTGTACACGCCAGTACACGAGGCTTTTGACGCCGTTTTTGACACCGCATCGTGCCGCATGAGGCTTTTTTCAACACGCTGCTAGAATCCGCCGGGCCGGCGATAGATAACCACGGCCGAACCAAGGAGCAGGAAATGCGACCAAGTGGCCGCGCACCGGATCAGCTTCGCGAGGTGCGCTTTACGAAAGACTTCACCATGCACGCGGAGGGCAGCGTGCTGGCCGAATTCGGTAACACGCGGGTGCTTTGTACCGCGAGTGTCGAGAATCGTGTGCCGCCATGGTTACGCGGCGGCGGCAGCGGCTGGGTGACCGGCGAGTACGGCATGCTGCCGCGGTCTACCCACTCGCGCTCAGGCCGCGAGGCGGCTCGTGGCAAGCAGAGTGGCCGGACGCAGGAAATTCAGCGACTCATCGGCCGCTCGCTACGGGCGGCAACCGACCTCGATGCACTGGGCGAGAGAACGGTGACACTCGATTGTGACGTCATCCAGGCAGACGGCGGCACCAGGACGGCCGCGATCAGCGGCGCATACATCGCACTGCAACTGGCGATGCGCAAACTCTGCAAGCAGAATCAGTTGCGCAGGAATCCGCTGCACGGACAGATCGCGGCCGTATCGGTCGGCATATTCGCGGGCACGCCGGTACTCGATCTCGATTATGCGGAGGACTCGCAGGCCGAGACCGACATGAACGTCGTGATGAATGAGGCCGGTCGCTTCGTCGAAGTGCAGGGAACTGCCGAAGGGCACGCGTTCAGCCAGCAGGAATTCGACGAACTGCTGACGCTTGCCACCAAAGGCATCAGTGAAATCATTGCCGCTCAGAACGCAGCGCTGCATGGCTGAATTCGAACGCGCGGCCCGACGTTATGTGTTCGCCAGCGACAACCGCGGCAAGCTGCTCGAAGTAGAAAAAGTGCTGGCGGAATTCGCGGTCACGGTCACGCCGCAATCGGAGTTCGGGGTAGAAGCGCCGCAGGAAGACGGCGCGAGCTTCGTCGAAAACGCACTGTTGAAAGCACGCCACGCGGTTGCGGTAACCGGCTTGCCGGCTATTGCCGATGACTCCGGCCTGGCGGTGGACGCGCTCGATGGCCGGCCGGGTGTGCACTCGGCGCGGTATGCCGGTGCTGGCGCCAGCGACGAGCAAAATATCGACAAGCTGCTGTGCGATCTGCAGGGCATCGAGGATGCAGAGCGTGGCGCCGCGTTTCATTGTGCCGCGGTGCTGGTGCCGCCACACGGCAAGCCCCTCATCGGCGAGGGAGTGTGGCGGGGCCGCATCCTTCGCGTCCGGGCCGGCGCAGGCGGCTTCGGCTATGATCCGGTGTTCCTGGATCCACAGCTCGGCCTGACCGCCGCGCAACTGACAGCGCAGCAAAAGAACGCCAGGAGCCATCGTGGCCAGGCGTTTTGGCGGCTGGCGGAGCGCTTGCGCACGGTGCTCTCGGCTTAGGGCGATGACGCTGCCACCCTTGTCCCTGTACCTGCACCTGCCCTGGTGCGTGCGCAAATGTCCGTACTGTGACTTCAACTCGCACACGCTGGGAGCAGAGGATCAGACCGACCGTTATGTGCAGGCGCTCTGCAGCGATCTGCAGCTCGAAGCGGCTGCCGGCCGCGCTGCCGGCCGCACGATCGACACGGTCTTCTTCGGCGGCGGGACGCCGAGCCTCTTCAGTCCCGGGCAGATTGCGGCGCTGCTCGAGGCAATCGGTGCGTTGCTAACCGTGTCGCCGCGGGCCGAAATTACCATGGAAGCCAATCCCGGCACGATCGAGCACGGCAGGCTGGCGGACTATAGTCTGGCCGGTATCAACCGGTTGTCGCTCGGCGCGCAAAGTTTCGACCCTGACATGCTCGAGCGGCTGGGCAGAATCCATGCTCCCGGGGACATCATCGCCGCCTGCGACGAAGCGTCACAGGCCGGATTTGCCGCCATCAATCTGGATCTGATGTTCGCATTGCCGGGTCAGGACCTGAGTCTGGCGGCCGCCGACCTCGAACAGGCGCTGGCGTGCCAGCCTGCCCACATTTCCTACTATCAGCTGACGCTGGAGCCCAACACGGTGTTTCACAGTCGCCCGCCCGACGATCTGCCCGACGATGACGCCGCCTGGCAGATGCAGGAACAGGGACACGCGATGCTCGCGGCGGCGGGCTTCAGCCAGTACGAGGTGTCCGCGTTCGCCAGCGGCGGGCAGCAATGCCGGCACAACCTGAATTACTGGCAGTTCGGTGACTATCTCGCCATCGGCGCCGGCGCGCACGGCAAGTTCACCGCCACCGACGGCAGCATCTGGCGCTATCGCAAGCCGGCGCACCCGGCCGCCTACATGCAGCAGAGCCAGGCTGGCAGCTTCAAGGAGGAGCCGGAGCGAGTTGCCCCGGCCGCGCTGTGTTTCGAATACATGCTGAACGCGCTGCGTTTGCCGGCGGGCTTCGTCGAGCAGGATTTTGTGGCCCGAACGGGCCTGCCGTTCAGCGTGCTGGAACAGCCGCTGCGGCGTGCGGAGACCGCTGGCATGATCGAGGCGACGGCGGCTGCCCGTTGGCGGCCCACGGCGCTCGGCCTGCGCTTCTTGAACGACCTGCAAGCGCAATTCCTGCCACATTGAGGGGCCAGCTGATCATTTTTTGTGCACTCGGTGCTGCGCGCGGTACCGGCGCCGGCCGATGCTCTTATACACAACGAATCGGCTTCGCCTGTTATTTCCGGCCTATAAGCGCGGTTATTCAGTCCAAGTGTGCAATAAAGCCTGTAACCGATTGATAATAAAAATATTATTAAATTGGACACAAAATAGACATTTTAATAAGCATGCTTTAAGAATGCCCACTTAGCTCACTCACTCAATTTTTTTCCACAGAGTTATCCACAGCTTTTGTGGATAATTCCTGGCGTACAATACGGGCGGCGGACAATGCTTGCGGCGGCGGCGGCTTCGCTATATCCTACGCGCCCTTTTTTGTGCCAGAACCTCCGGGACGACGACCATGAAAGCCGAGATTCACCCCAACTACGCCGAGATGAAAGTGACCTGTAGCTGTGGCAACGAATTTACCACCCGCTCCACACTGGGCGAAGACCTCGCCATCGAAGTGTGCTCGGCCTGTCATCCTTTTTATACCGGCAAGCAGAAAATTGTCGATACCGCCGGCCGGGTTGACAAATTCCGCCGTAAGTACGGTATGAGCTGACCGCAATCGGGCTAGGGCCTATACGTATTGCTCGTATTTCCAGCTTGCGGCAGCATCGACAGTTGCGGGCCGCAGTTGCCAGCACCCGCCACTAACAGCCAGATGAGGATGCGCCGCCAGGCAGCGGCCGCTTGATATCGCCGGCGCTATACCGGCGACCACGAAAAGGACAGAAATGAGCAAAGACGCATATACGCTGACCAGCCCGGACGGCACCAGCACCGAACTACCGACCCGCACAGGCACCCTTGGCCCCGATGTCGTCGAAATTGGCGGCCTGTATCGCAACCAGGGCGTCTTTACCTATGACCCCGGATTCGTCTCGACAGGCAGCTGCGAGAGCGATATCACGTTCATAGATGGTAATGAAGGGGTACTTCTGTACCGCGGCTACCCGGTCGAGCAACTTGCCAAACATTCGCACTTTATCGAAGTCGCGTATCTGCTGTTGTACGGAGAGCTACCGACCGCAGAGCAGCTGACAGTATTCGACACCTCCATTCGCACGCACACGATGCTGAACGAGGGCATGCTGAGGTTCTTCGCCGGATTCCGTTACGACGCGCACCCGATGGCGATGCTGTCGGCGGTCGTCGGCTCGATGTCTGCCTATTATCACGACACCATGGACGTGCACAACGCCGACGCGCGCGAGGTATTTACTCACCGTATCGTGGCCAAGTTGCCGACGATTGCGGCGGCGGCGCACAAACTCAACGCCGGCCAGCCTTTCATCTACCCGCGCAATGACCTGAAATACTGTGAAAACCTGCTGAACATGTTTTTTGCCGTGCCGGCCGAACCGTACGAGATCAACAAGACTGCGGCGGAGGCACTGGATCTCCTGTTCATCCTGCATGCCGATCACGAGCAGAACTGTTCGACCTCGACTGTCCGCATGGCCGGCAGCTCCGGCGCGAACCCGTATTCCGCAATCGCGGCCGGTATCTCCGCGCTGTGGGGGCCGGCTCACGGCGGGGCCAACGAGGCGGTACTGCGCATGCTGTACGAAATCGGTGATGCGAAGAATATTCCGGAGTATGTGGCCAAAGCCAAGGACAAAGACGATCCGTTCCGCCTGATGGGATTCGGTCATCGTGTGTACAAGAATTTCGACCCGCGAGCGACCATCATCCGCGAGATGTGTCACAAAGTCCTGAAGCAAATGGGAAATTCGAATTCGCCGCTGTTTGACCTGGCGCTGGAACTCGAGCAGGTGGCGCTGCAAGACGATTATTTCATCGAGAAGAACCTGTACCCCAATGTCGATTTCTATTCCGGCATCATTTACAAGGCACTGGGCATTCCAACCTCGATGTTCACCGTCATGTTTGCCATAGGCAGAACGGTCGGCTGGGTTGCGCACTGGCGCGAGATGATCACGGAACCGCACGGCCGCATCAGCCGTCCGCGGCAGCTGTACACCGGCGCGCCGCAACGCGACTACCTGGCGCTCGAGAAGCGGAAGTAGCTTAAGAAGCCGGATTGGTGCCGGCCCGACAAAGCCGATTCGCCCCGTTGGGCGCGTGGCTGGCGTGGTTTGTTTCTGAAACCGTGGCCCGCAGGGATGCGGGCCCCGAGCCTACATGGACGTATTTACGGCGTGTTTCAGAAACAAACCACGCCAGCCACGTCCGCCCTGCTCCAGGTGACAGCCCTGATCCGGCACTCTGCGCTTACTTGTCCAGCAGCTCCTGCACCGTCCGGGCGTCGGCCCGGCGCATCGGTTTGCCGTCGACCGGGCTGATCGGTGCCTGGCGCATGCCGTTGACCGGAAACACGGTCGCTTCCACATACGAGTGCGCGTGTGCGAAGCGAAAGCCGCTGAACACTTCTGCGCGGTCCCGGCGGCTCTTGAGGCGCCGCTCGTACGACCGGTATTGCAGGAGGTTAGCGTCCAGTTGTGCGGCGATCTGCTCCGAGTGATCGGCGAACACGTGCAGGTTGATGGCAGAGTTGGCGGCGGCAGTGCCGTGCAGTACCGGACCGACGAGGCGTGGTGTGAACGGCGACAATATTTCCATCGCGGAGAGGGCTGCAGTACGCAGCAGTCGCAACAGGTCCACATGGGAATCGCCGCCGAATAGCTGCAGATGGTCACCGAGCGCTTTTTCGATTTCGCTGTTGCGCGGCAATGAGCCGCGCGCGGACATGCCGAGGCGCTCGGCCGCCTTCAGTTTGGCAATGCGAAAATCCTGAATGCCCTGGTCGACGATGATGCGTGCGGCTTCCTGGGCCAGCATCTGCCGTTCGCGATGATTGCCGTTAATCTTCCTTTTCATACGGTTGCCGTATCCGGTCTAGAACAGTGACTCGTCATCCTCACTGTTGTCCGAGGCGCTGGCGCTGTTGAATATTTCCTGCTGCTCTTCGAGTACGTCGCACTGCGGTACATGGTCTTCACGAAACACTTCCCACATTACATCCTCGAGCGGATCCGCGGCGCTCGCCGGGCAGCCAGTGGTCTTGGAAATGCGTACGGTGACAATACCTTCCGGCATCGGCAGGAGATGTTCGGGCGCGCCCTGCAGGGCGAGGCGCATAAAGCTCATCCACACCGGCAGCGCCGTCCTCGAACCTTCTTCACCCGGCCCGAGCGGCAGGTCATCGTCGTAACCCACCCATACGGTGGCTACCAAATCACCGTTGTAGCCGCCGAACCAGGCGTCGCGGCGATCGTTCGACGTGCCGGTCTTGCCCGACAAGTCGCCGCGGCCGAGTTGTCGCGCGCGCCTGCCGGTGCCACGGAGAATAACATCCTGCATCATATCGCGGATAAGGAATGCGTTTTGTTCGGTGATGATCCGTGGCGCCACATTGACATCGGCAAACAGCCGCGGCGCCGCCGTTGCGTCCGGCTGATAGGACAGTGCGACCTCTGCCATCTGCTCCATTGACATCTGGTACTCGCCCGGCTCGTCGGGAAACATGACCATGTCGGTATCATAGCTGCCGTATTCATCTTCGACAGGCCGCAAATCCACCGACGGCGCCGGTTCGTATTCGTCGGGCTCGCAACGTGGGCAGACAACGGCGGGATCGGCGCGATACAGAATCTCGTCGTCCGGCCCGCTGATCGAGTCGATGACGTAGGGGCTGATGGCGTAGCCGCCGTTCGCGAAAGTGGCATAGGCCTGCGCCATATCCAGCGGCGAGGTATTGCCCCCGCCGAGCGCCAGCTGCCCGTTCCTTGGCAGCGCATTTTCGTTAAAGCCGAACGGCTGCAGGTGCCGCACCGCGTTACCGATACCGGTGTTTTTCAGCAGCAGCCGTACGGATGCCAGGTTCATCGACCGCACCAGCGCTTCCCGCACCCGTTGGTAACCGTTGACCCGCCCGCTGTAATTGGTCGGCCGCCAGTCTCGTTCCAGTTCCGACGAATGTATGACTACCGGCGCGTCCAGCACGATCGTGGCCGCCGTGTTGCCCTGCTCCAGGGCTGCCGAGTAGATAAACGGCTTGAAAGAGGAGCCGGGCTGCCGCGCTGACTGGGTCGCGCGGTTAAACTTGCTGATCGAAAAATCGAACCCGCCGCTCAATGCCGTTATGGCGCCATCCAGCGGGTCGACCGACACCACTGCCGCCTGCGCCTCCGGCGCCTGTGCCAGTGCGTAGCCGCCAGCGGTAATCGGCATTACATAGACAATGTCGCCCGGCGTGAGTACCTCCGTTACGGCCTCGGGA
>Ga0255052_10002415_pt1 | contig 13528 bp, 9 predicted proteins | sample JV7_2_21_MG_FD_188632 | JGI IMG/M metagenome (GOLD analysis project Ga0255052, IMG submission 188632) | Seawater microbial communities from Jervis Inlet, British Columbia, Canada - JV7_2_21 | ecosystem: Environmental > Aquatic > Marine > Inlet | place: Canada: British Columbia | collected... | reverse complement strand
GACGGCAAAGCAGACATCCTTTGGCGGCATGCGGTTACGGGTCGTAATGTCATGCACCTTATGGATGGAGCCACCATTCTCAGCAATGTATGGGTTAGCACGATCAGCGATCCACAATGGCAAGTTGTGGGTAACGGCGATTACAACGGCGACGGCAAAGCCGACATCCTGTGGCGGCATGCCGCTACGGGTCGGAACGTGATGCACCTGATGGACGGGGCCACAATTATCAGCAATGTTTGGGTTAGTACAATCGCTGACCTTCAATGGCAGGTTGTTGGAAATGGTGATTACAACGGCGATGGCAGAGCCGACATCCTGTGGCGGCATGCCCTCACGGGTCGAAACGTTGTGCACCTGATGGATGATGGAGCCACTATATTGAGTAATGCCTGGGTCAGCACGATCAGTGACCTGCAATGGCAGGTCGCGGGTAGCGGTGACTACGACGGCGATGGCAAAGCCGACATTCTGTGGCGGCATGCGGTGACGGGTCGAAACGTAATGCATCTTATGGATGGGGCTAACATTCTCAGCAATGCCTGGATTAGCACGATCAGTGACCTGCAATGGAATATCGTGGGCGTTGGCGACTATAACGGTGACGCCAAAGCTGACATCCTGTGGCGACATAGTCTCAGCGGGCGAAACGTGGTGCACCTGATGAATGGGGCCGCGATTCTGAGCAATGCATGGATAAATACAGTCACAGACCTTCAATGGCAAATCGTCAATGTCGACTAGTAGACATAAACCTGCTCCAAAACGTCGATATTCTTTACAAACTTTTTAAGTCTCATTTGTAACCGCCTGATTTATGTGGTCAGGTACGATTTTTGCATTTGCTCAAAGAGTGGGGTATTTACCCTAGCTGAGAATCGACGCCGAACACCACATGGAGCAAAACAAACACGCAATATCGCTGCGATCTTTGGTCGTCGGCATCCTGATCGTCGGTGTGCTGTCGATCGGGGCGGTTATCTATTCCCAGTGGCTGAGCAAGCGCGATTTTCAGGAGAACGCGGCCGTCATTCGCATGACGCAAATGATCCAGCAAGAGATCGCCACGGCTCACCTCTGGTTCGAAGAAGCGCTCGGTGGGGATGAGACCATCGACATACAACGAGACGTGCGCGAGCCAATCGCAGTGGCGCTCGCGCTCGTGGATAACGGCCTGGGACGAGGCGAGAACTCTCTGCAGACGTTCAATTTTCTGCCTGAGGTGCATGAGGATCTGATTCGGTTGCGCGAAGCGATCGAGATACTCGAAAGTCTTGTGATTTCCCGCTGGGAACGACGCGCAACAACCGGCGTAATCGGCGGTGAAGAGGATCAGAAGTTCGATGCTGTTTTCGGCGAGATTCTGTCTCAATCCCGAGTCGTTGCCAGAAAGCTCGATGGACATATCGCCTCCGACCAGTCGAAAATATTGACGATCAACATCGGAACCGTCCTGCTGCTTGTCATTACTTTTATAGCGATGACTTTGCTGGTCGTCAGAAACCGGCGGACGTTGGATGGGCGAGCAGCAACGCTCGAAGACATGGTTCTCGATCGGACGTTTCGATTGCGGGAAAGAGAGGCTGAAGCGATACACCGCAATGAGGAGCTGGCGGTCGCGAGAGACGAGGCGCGTGCAGCCAGCGTAGCAAAGAGTCAGTTTCTCGCCAATATGAGTCACGAAATCCGAACACCGATGAACGGTGTAATTGGTATGGCTAGCTTGCTGATGCGTTCCGACCTGTCGCCGAAGCAGCGCGAATACGTAGAGACCATGCACGGTTCCGGTCTGACCTTGCTAAAAATCATTAATGCCGTTCTCGACTTTTCCAAGATCGAGGCAGGCAAGATTTTGCTGGACGACGTGGACTTTTCGCTCACTGCGTCGGCCGAAGATGTTCTGCATCTGTTCTCTGCGGAAGCGGAACGCAAGAATCTAATACTAAGACCCGTTATTGCTGAGGATATTCCCACGACTTTGCGTGGTGATCCGATACGCCTCGGCCAGATATTTTCGAACCTGGTCAGTAACGCCATCAAGTACTCCCGGGATGGCGAAATCGAACTTGCCTGCGGTTTGAGCGTCGATCAACCAGCCAGTTCCGACACGGTGGAGGTGCGTTTTGAAATACGGGACTGTGGTGTGGGTATTGAAAAGAACGATCAGGCGAAACTGTTTGAACAATTTTCGCAGGTCGATGAATCTGCTACACGAAGCCAGGGCGGCACCGGTCTTGGGCTCGCCATTTCAAAAGAACTCGCCAATCTCATGGGTGGCCAAATTGGCGTAGAGAGCAGTCCGGGAAAAGGTAGTACTTTTTGGTTTACGGCGCGTTTTGGAAAGGCGTTGGCCGAGGGGGTCGTCAGGACATCGCCTGCTCATGAAAAATATGCGGCATGCAGTGCCGGACCAATTGAGCCGCTATTGCGACCGACATCAGATCAGAAGGTGCTGGTCGTGGATGACAACGAAGTGAATCTGCTGGTCGCACGGAGAATGCTCGAACAACTCGGGTTTGAGGTCGAGTTCGCGTCCAATGGCGAAGATGCTATCGAAGCGAATTCAAGAAATGACTATGCCGCCATATTAATGGATGGTCAGATGCCCGGGATGGATGGCAATCAGGCAACGAGCATCATTCGTCGATCAGATGGAGACTCGAAGCGCACGCCCATAATTGCTCTTACCGCCAACGCAATGGAATCGGACCGGCTGAAGGCCCTCGAGGCAGGCGTGGATGACTACCTGAGCAAGCCCGTATTTCTAGAAGATCTGGAGACGGCACTCAGCCGTATTATTACCGGTCAGCAGAGCGGCAGAACTCGTGTTGTCTCAAGTTCGCTGTCGAGTTCAGACAATTCAGGGGACCAGGTTTTCGACAGACGAATTGTCGAAGAGCTAAGTGGCATTGATGGTGACGGGGAAAAAGATCTGTTCCTCGAACTTGCTGATCAATTCGTACTGCAAATGCCGGACTGGCTGGCTGAACTCAGATCAGCTGTTGAGCAGGGAGATGCGAGACTGACAAAGCGGCAAGCGCATAAGCTGCTCGGTCTGTGCAGGCAGATCGGTGCGCAACGAATGGCACAGGTTTGTAGTGATTTGGAGTTAGCCGAGTGGGGCGATGAGCATGACAATTTTCTAGTCAGCGTCGACCGTCTTAACGTTGAATTCGATGTGGCGCAAAAGGAATTGCAGCGCAGGCAAGCAGACCAGTAATCACGTCAGACGAATCCTGGTCAATGCAACCGTTTTTCATTCGCAGAATGTGCACTGACCGGTGCGTAGTTGTCGTCGTATACGATTTGTGAAATGAGCTGCGCCGTGTTAGCCGCACCGTTCATATCAAAACTCATTCCGCGCGGCTCGAACTTCGTGAGCTGATGAATCTCATTGACCAATGATGCCGTATTCATATGGCGGGGCATGAGTAGCCTTCCGGCACCCCAACTCACCAGCCGTCTGGCACGTTCAATCTGATCACGGCGATTTGGATCGGAACTTGGAACAAACAGCGATGGAGTCTGCGTTTGTATCGCATCAACCGCGGTGTCGTACCCACATTGACTGATCGACCATCTGGCGCCGGCCATATCCGCACGCGCCCGGGGCGAGTCGCCGCGCAGTGTTAGTTCAGGCAGGCCGGCGGCAAGCGACCGAAGAGCTCGCCAATCTGAATCAGCCAGGCGTTTTCCTGCAACAATTGTCATTGGGATAGGCAGAGTCCGTTGTAGCATTCTGTGCGCCTCGATCGCCGATGTGTAAAGCGCCATGCTCGCTGCGCCACAGCCAGCCGAAACCAATATTCCGTCTCTGTCCCGGTTCGCTGCTGAACCCGGCGTGTTGTTATGTTGTGTGACGAATCCGGTGTGATACAGCGGCGTGTGCAGTGTGTTTCCCGGCTGAAAGAATTCCTCGAGCCGCGCAAAAACCGGGTCGCTACGCACGACAGCAATGTCGAAAAACCGGTCGAGCAAGTCAGCAGTATCATCTACGCGTTTGCCATTGAACGTGGAATTGTTAACGAGGACGCCGTCCGTTATGCAAGCCACCAGGGCCTGGCCATATCGGCCACTGCGCGCAGCGACTATCAGTGGCAGGAATTCTTGCTTCAATTGATATTGCTGGAACGGAAAACTATCTATAGCAACGACTCGCGGTTTCAACAGGTCGAAGAGCCTGAGCACCGTCTCCGGCCGTTGCTGCGTCTGCAGACGGACGAGATCGACTCCGTCGGGCGCAACAATAGTATCTACAACTGAATCGCCAAGTAGGATCGAGACGCTAAAATACTCGGCCAGTTCGCCGGCGATGGCCAGCGCACGCTGAATGTGCCCAGCGTCCGTTGCGCTTTGGCAGCAATACATCAACGTGTCTTTTGACATTCTTATCTTCGCTCTGGTAGCTGGGAGGCATCCCGTCTATTTCGCCGGAATGCCTCCCGTAACCCCTTTCGGGGTCAGTGTGCCTATTCCATCTCCAGTTCCACTTCTTCGGCCGACAGCATCTGCGTATCTGTCTCAGTACCGTTGATATCAATCAGGCTGCCTACATCAACCGCTGCCCAAAAATCGTCACGATTCGGATATTCGACTTCATTGCTGTCTTTGAGTACGGCCCCGCTCACATCAATCGTTACACCGAGTACGGTCAGAGTCTCATTGAGTTGATCCACGCCGCCGACTTCGACAAAGCCGCGCAGCTCAGTTCTGGCGCGTGCATCGTCGCGTTCGACCAGAAATGCCGTGATCTCACCAGCCGGGAGTTCCTGGCCTCGTACCTCGACGTAGTAATCCTGGGCGATATTGCCAACACCGAATGGGTCATCAGGCGCATCACTCTTATCCTCGAAGCGAGTCTTCAGGACAGCGGTGTTGACGGTAATGCCTAGAACCACGAAGGTATCACCAACACTTTGGGCATCCACAAGCCCGGTCACCCTGACCGCCGTTGACGTCTTGATTTCAATTTTTGTCGCGTTCAACACGTTATCAATATCGAACTCACCTTCAACCTCGACTTTCACATTCAGGCCGAGATCCATGGCATCACCGCCTTCATAAACAGTCCTTCCGGTAATCTCTGTTACCGAGACGGCGGGCATGTTGCCGATGTCGAAGTCCGTTGGCGATTCGAACCGTGTAATGAATCCCTCGATTTCGAAGTGATCACCTTCGTCACCTTGAAGCCGATCACCCTTGAACTCGACTTTCGATGCCGTGAGTACTGGCGGCGTGCCGCTGTCATCGAACTGTGTGCCCGTCGCCTCAATCGGATCGCCGTCGTTAATCAAGCCACCCGGAAAATCCTGAATGAGGCCAGCCGTCGCATAATTGACCTCCAAGTCGTTGATCATGAACGTCTTGTCAATGGAATCGTGACCGCTGACGACGCCGTTTATCTCGAATTCGTCGAGAATCCCCTTACACTCGAATCGGGTCGCCGCGATCACGGTAACGCCTGCGATATTCACCACGTACGGCCCAGATACCTCGACCCCGGCAACCGGCGGATCATTCAGCAGGCCTTCGAGCGTTGCAGGACAGTTGTCATCGGCTGATGTTTGCGTTCCGACCTGGACGATTTGGCCCAGCACGACGAAATTGCCATCTACCGCGTTTACGCTGGTGACCGGCCCTTCGACGGTGTCCTCCACCTCGACCGTTATGGCAGAAGCGGTCGTGTTGTCATCCTCGATGTTGCCCCTTATGAGCACCATGTCACCGACCTCTAGTTCCGTTTCCAGGATATCCTGATCGTCGTCAGTGAAAGATGTGGTGGCGTCAGTCTCGTAACGAACGCCGTTGACAATGACGCTACCGAAGCCGGTGATCGGACCAACAGCGACAGCGACGCCGGTTCGTGTAATTCCACCAGTAGGAGGAGGTGGTGGAGGCGGTGTGATACCGCCACCGCCGCCACCGCCGCCACCGCAGCCTGCGAGGAGCAGCGCCACTGTGGCGATAATCGTGCTGAAAATTCTCGTGTAAGTGTTCATTTCACTATTCCTTGTTCACTTTCGTCGTAGATGAGATAGACACCAACACCCAAGCGAACGGTGCGCGCATCAGCGTCTGTCGTTTCGTCAATCTTGTTTTGAGAAAGCCACGTATCGACTTCCTCGAGAAATGTAATTCCTCGTGCTTCGACGAGGTCCTGAAATACTTTGAATGCCTTGGGAGAGATGCAGGTGTTGTCGGCAATACCCTCGAAACGGGGTGCCGAGATGCGTTTCTCATCGAGGTTGTGCTCGAGCGCCGCGGCATGATCGTGCAGTGCAACGCCCATTCGGCGTACGATTTCGGGGTCGAGGTTAGAGTAAACATAGTCTCGCTTCAGCACTCTCAATTGATCGTCGTCAAGTTCCTCGATCAGTCCCCGCTGGTGCATTTCCTTGCGTATCGCTCCGTGCGGCAGGTCACCAGCATATCGCTTTAGCAAACTGGACAAACTCCCCGTTGGACCAGTTGCCGGCAGATCGTTCGGGTGGCCATTAGCGTCGGTGAAATCGCTATCCGTATGCCAGCCGCTGAGAATTTGCGAGATGCGGTTGCCCTGGAGAGATTGGGCACCGTTTTCACCATCCAGCAGGCGGTCGCGAACTTCAGCGACTTCGCGCCGGCTCAAGCCGGTAAGCATGGCCACCCGCGAATTGTTGGTCGGCCGTCCCTGGATCCCGTAGTCCTCGCGAGCGACGCCAACGTAGGCCTCCTTGGACAGATCGCCAAACTCGCTCCAGGTCACACCATGCTTCAGTAGGAAGCGGATGACGGGCAGTAGCAGGTAGCGACAGCTATGAATGACGTGATCTTTCAGCACTGAATTTATTACCTAAGAATCATATATGTGTGCCAATTTAGCACAGATATAAGAAATTGCAAGGACATCGAGCCCAACTGGCTTACAAGCAACGAATTGCAGCCTGGGCTTTGCGTTAGTCGGCTGTTTTAGAAGGAGATTCTTCGCTTTTTGACATAAACCGGCTGGGGTGCTGGTCCAGGACATTGCTATTAAACCCGCGAACAGCCGGGCTAACGAGGTGCTTGCTGACGTAAAAATACAGCGGCACGATAGGGTAGTCGCCGAGCATTTCGGCCTCGGCGGATGCCAGGAGTTGTGCCTGGGTGCTGGTGTCCTGTTCGGCCAGTGCCGCCGCGACCAGGCTGTCAAAGCGGGGACTCTGATAGCCGGGGAGGTTCTGTGGACTTGCGGAAAGAAGAATGTCAGTAAATGTGCTGGCGTGGTTGTAGTCACCTGTCCAGGCAAAACGCATGATCTGCCATTCGTCACGATTGCCGCGGGTCTCAAGAAAGTACTGCCATTCTCTTTTGTCCAGTTCGACGTCAATGCCGAGAACGTCCCGCCACATTGAACTGACGGCGACAGCGACCCTCTCATGAATATCGCCGACGTCGTAAGTAAGTTTCAGCTGCAGCGAATCGTTGCCATGATGTCGGCTGCTCCTGAATACTCGACGCGCTTCATTTTCACGCTCCGTATCGCCAAGCGATTGCCAGTCGTAACGCGACGGCGTGTAAGCAGACACACCGTCGGGCACCAGTCCATACGCCGGTTGCTCACCGCGGCCAATAACATCTACGAGCGCGCTTCGGTCTATCGCCATCGACAGTGCCTGTCGCAAGGCGATATCGTCAAAAGGAGCTTCACTGAGGTCGAATGCCAGGTAATAGATAGCCAGGCTTGGTGAAATTCGCAATTCGGAATCCCGGCTGACCCTGAGTTCTTCGACGTTCGCGCCAGGCACGGATGCAGTGATATCCAGTTCACCTGCGCGGTACATATTCAGTTCCGACAGGAGATCCTGTATCGCGTAGTACTCGACGGTGTCGATGTGGACGGAATCCGCATCGTGAAATAGAGGGTTTTTTTGCAAGCGAATGCGATGCCCGGGCTGCCAGTCATCCAGGAAGAACGGCCCGTTACTAACAAGTTGCTGTGGATCCGCAAGGAAAGGAAACGCAACCGGCATGGCGAGAACCGCGAGAAAATGCGGTGCGGGAGAGTCGAGTTCGATTACCAGTGTCTGCGGATCGGGTGCAGACACGCCCAGAGATGACGGTGGCAAATTGCCGAGCGTGACCTCGTTTGCATTCCGAACGGAATGCAACAAGAAGCCGTAGGTGGACGCGACCTCTGGCTCCAATGTTCTTTTGAATCCTGCGACGAAATGATCGGCCGTCAATTCTTCACCATTCGACCACACCAGGTTCTGCCGCAGCTGAAACGTGTAAGTGAGGCCATCCTCACTGAGCTCCCATCGTTCGGCGGCGCCTGCTGTTACGTTTCCCGACGCGTCAAGGGTGACCAGACCTTCAAACAGGTCCGTGAGCACGCGGAAGGAGTGAACATCTTCCGCTTTAGCGGGATCAAGAGTCTGTGGGTCGCCGCCATTGCCCCGCCTGAGAACCGCGGGCGTAGCCTGAGGGTTTTCCGTTTCATTGACGCCGCTGTCGCGACCACAGCTGGGCGTTGCCGTCGCAGCGATGGCAATCAGCAGGAGGTAAGCTGGCATACGACGCCACATGCCGTGTATCTTTTCACATGGACGGGGGTCTGACCACAATAATTGGGACTATCGAAGGAACGGGTAATGCAGATAGAAACACTCAGTGAAACCAACTGTTTCGGCGGCAGGATGGGTTTCTACCGCCATGCGTCCCACGCCAATAGCTGCGACATGCAGTTTTCGGTATTTGTCCCGCCCCAGGCGGCTGACGGAAAGGTCCCTGTACTGACGTTTCTGTCCGGGCTGACCTGTACGGAAGAGAACTTCATGGTGAAAAGCGGGGCGCAGCGTTACGCGGCCGAGCTCGGCATCATGCTGGTCTCGCCCGACACGAGCCCGCGTGGCGAGGGTGTGCCGGATGACCCTGATGGCAACTACGATTTCGGCCTTGCCGCCGGGTTCTACCTCAATGCCACCGAGGAACCCTGGTCACAGCACTACCAGATGTATGACTACGTCATGCAGGAACTGCAACCGGCGGTCTTCGATAATTTCCCCGGCGACCCGGAGCGGCACGGCCTGACCGGTCACTCGATGGGCGGGCACGGTGCTTTGACCATCGGCCTCAAGCATCCCGATGTGTTCAGGTCGCTGTCGGTATTCGCCCCGATTTGCACGACATTGCACAGCCCATGGGGCCAGAAGGCGTTGGGCTATTACCTCGGGGACGACACCTCGACCTGGCATGACTACGACGCGTGTGAAGTCGCACGTAACGTCAGCGACGCGTCGGTCTTTGGCAAGATCCTGGTTGATCATGGATTGGGGGATATCTATCTCGAGGAACAGCTCAAGCCAGGTTTATTCGAAGCAGCGTGCGCCGAAAGCGGCTTGGCACTAGAGCTACGCCGGCACGAGGGCTACGATCACGGCTACTATTTCATTTCGACCTTTATCGAGGATCACCTGAAACACCATGCGGCAATACTCGGTGCCTGAGCTCCGAACAAGCGTAAGTATTCCTCCCAATTGAAGAAAAGCTGATTTCCTGAGGAAATACAGTGGCTCGCTGCTGCGTTTGTCCGTAGCGGTAGCCGAAAGAGGTAACCGTCATGCGTTGTTTTATCCGTACTGCTTTTCTCGCTATTTTCGTGCTGTCATCAGCCACGGTTTTAGCTGCCGATCTTAATAAGGGTCTGGCCGCATTCGCCGAGGGCGATTACGAGACGGCACTCGCCGAGTGCCAACCACTCGCCGATGAAGGCAATATCGAAGCAATGTTCTGTGTCGGGCGCATGTACGCCAATGGTTTCGGCGTGCCGATGGATGATGCCCTGGCGCTGAAGTGGTACGGACTGGCTGCGGGTGAAGGCCATGGTCAAGCCCAGTACAACCTGGGCATCATGCATGCGAACGGCTGGGGTGTGGCTATGAATGACGCCGCGGCCGCCGGCTTCTACAGACTCGCCGCCGGCAATGGCATTGTTGAAGCGCAGGCCGCTCTGGGTTTCTGCTACAAGCACGGGGCTGGTGTTGAGAAAGACCTGGCCAAGGCCTACATTTGGTTCGACATTGCCGCGCAAAACGATGACCTCAGTGCTGCATCGGAGCGTGATGGTGTGGCGGAACGACTGACCGAGGAGGAGATCCTTGCTGCACAGCGTTCTGCACTGCAATGGCTTGAGGGCTACGAAGGCAGCGCCATGCACGCGGGTACGCTCGACTAATTCATCGCTCGAACGAATTCCACCAGGCCCGAATTTGCCCGGGCCTGACTGTCCCAGGGCTCGTAGGTCTGTGCGCGCGGACCGCCCGTACTAAGCCGGATGTCGCGAGCTTCCGCTATTACGCGAATCTGGTCCATCGTAACTGGATAGTAGGCGTCCGCCGCAGTCGCGGTTGGTTTGTTGTAGACGGGCTGCGACACGCCGATCGACGCCAGCGTCCAGCCTTCCAGTTCCAGCCGTAGCGGCTCGCCGTCGGCGAAAATGACGATGGATTCGAAGCCATCACGCTGATCGGGAAGTTGCTGAGTGCTCAGCGAGCTCCAGATTCCCAACCAGAGATAGTGGTCATAGTTGCCCATGCGGTTGACGCTCAAGGGACCAACGTAAACAAAGTCACGCGCATACGCAGCGCGCGCAGAATTTTCCTTGTAGAGCACCATAGGAGATGTCGAGCGCGTAACGGTTACACCGGTCAGTGGATCCAGTTGTTCGGTAGTCAGTGTTGGCGACGAGCCGCAGGCGGCAATTGCCAACAGGGCAAGTAGTGCAGGGAGCGATTTTCGCAGGACGCTGGTCATCAGAAGAACAGCTGGTAGCCGACGTTAAAGTAGTACGATTCGCGGTCTTCGTCGAGGTTGCTGGCCAGTTCTCGCGTGGAAAACTGCTTCCCTGCCATCAATTCGAAACGGACTTTTCGACCCAGGCGATATTCGAGTCGAAGCCCCGGCGTATAGATCCATTGCTCGCTGCCATCCGTGCTGAATCGCCTGTAGTCGACGCGTATCCGCGGACTGATGCGCCACGACCTGCCGATCGGGAATCGTGAGTCGATGTTGAATGTAGTGACATGGGACGACCCCGAATCGGAGTACCTCAGGCCGAATATCGTCACGTCGCGCTCAGTGAACAGGCTGCTTGCGACGAGGTCAAATGAGTAGTAGCTGTAAGTCGACGCAGGATTGGCCAGCACGCCGCCCGATTCCGGGGTCTCTTCCACGCTGGATTGAGTGGCGTTGAATCCCAACTGCAATTTCGGCGTCAATGGCCGCGACAGGCCGAGTGTCACCGTGGTCGTGGTAGCGGACCTGTCAATCGCATACTGCCGAATCTCATCCTCGGTGTAGAGCGTTTGTAGTTCGGCGAAGTCCTCAACGTACTGGCCAATCAGTGCGTTACCGAGGCTGAGGTAGGGGCTTTGGCGATGATCGAGGAGGCCGGTTATCGTGAAGTTTGATGGCAAGCGCCAGCTGCCCTGAACGAACACGCTGCCTATTTCGCCAAAGTCGGGGTTGTAGTCGAACATACCCCAGAAACTCTTGTTCTCGCCGAAGTAGCGTAGTTCGCCACCGACGGCCTGACGATCCGTCAGGCCGTTGATTTCCTGCTGCAACACGAATGCACGCACGTCGAGATTGTCGCCAATGGGGCCGAAGCTTGTGCTGAATCCGTAGAAAGTCCTGTCGCTTTCGACGCCATCGGCCGTCGAGAACACAGGCTTCCCTGCAACAGCTTCGAGTTCCATTCGCTCGGTGAGCGTGTACGTCAGGTTCAGGCCATCAAAGCGACCCAGCACACCACCGGAGTTGCGCGTTTGCCGTCCCAGCCGGCCACGCAAACCGATTCTTGAATCCGCCAGGTCGGCGTAGGCGTAGGAGAGGCGTACGTTATTCTCATCGCGTTCCGGTTGATCGAGCAAATTGTAGCGATGACCACCCGTCAGGCGTGCCGAAAAATCGAAGCGCTCGCCGCGACGCCGGGCGTCGATACTGACATCGGTATAAACTGACGATTGGCTGATGACCTCGTCCTGGTCATTTAGCTGGTTGGCATCGCGGCGATAAAATTGCGATGCGAAAGTGCGTACGTTCCAGTCCGACGAGGATGGTCGACGCGCGCTGCTACCTGCGGTCAATGTCTGGACTTGCCTGTCACTGCCGCCAGCGCTGGCTAATAGCGCTGCGAGGCGCTGACTTACCCTGTCTGCGCCTTCGCTATCGGGATACACCGACAGATAGCGTTGATACTCAGCCTTGGCATGGGCGAGTTGCCCGTTTCTTTCGCGCGCCAGTGCCAGGTATTCCTGCGCATCTTGTTGATATTCGCTTGGTGGCTGCTGCAGCACTTTTGTATATATCTGGATCGCGCGGGATATTTCCCCTGCAATCATCGCGCGTCGGGCGTCCTCCATAAGCTGGACGATTTCAGCATCGGCTGCGACAGGTGCGTCGGTCGTATCATTGCCTGGCTGCACGGTTGCGACCGGAACGTCTGTTTCCGGGCGTTTCAGCGGCGTCCCCGCGTCATTGGCCTGGTCAATCCAGGCCCCCGGATACTGCGGCCGGAGCGCGCGTAGCGTCCTGGCGGCGTCATCAGCCGATGCGAAATGGCCAACCCGCACGCGGTACCAGGTTTGGCCATCGATAACGGCTTCCGACACGAAGAGCTCTGTGTCGTTTTCCAATGCCAACGAGGGAATGTCGGCGGTTGCGGGAGGCCGCAGTGATGATTCGAGGTTGATGACGTACTTCGTCGCTGCAGGTGCAGCTTTCTGTACTCGCCGTGACATTGAGGCGCTCACAGCCCGTTCCTCGGGCGGTGCATCGGCATCGAAAGTGATGTGAATCGTAATCGTATTGTCGTTCAGGGACTCAACGAGATCGAAGCGGACGTCTTCGCTGAAATCGAGGCGCAGTATCTTTCCGGCCGGGGTATCTCCGTGGTATTCGAGACTCAAGAGCCTCGCAGCATCTGCCCCGATGGGTCGGTGCTGCTCGCGGTTGCGCGCGATGCCGGGTGCTGCGCCGGTACAGATTCTCGTCGATTCCAGGCGTATGCGCAGGCTGTCGCCGTGGTCGCCTGGTTCATGTCCCAGGTACTCGACGCCGCAGCGAAACTGTACAGACATTCTTGCCGTGTGTTCATCACCATCAACGAAGCTGCCCGCGATGAAGCCCGGTGCAGCAGTCGACAGCATTGGCATTGCGCACAGCACAATACCGAGCACGACAATGCGGAGATCGACCCATAACGGTCTAGAAGTCGCCACCGGATATCCTGTGTTCCGGGCCCGGACGATTCTTCTTGATCGTCGTCATGGACGAGTTTGTGTAGACATGACAGGCGCCCGAACAGTCGCGTAGCTCGCTGACCGTATACTTGGTGTCTGGGTTTTCCGTCTTCTTGTGCGGGCCCGACTTGTAGTCGTTGGCGTGGCAACCGGCACAATCCGGCTGGAACGCGGGTGATTGCCAATTGACCAGTTCAGTGTTGCCCTGGTGACATTCGGTGCACGCCAGGTTGCCGCGATGATCAAGCGGCTCATACGGCAGACCA
>Ga0255052_10002409_pt1 | contig 13542 bp, 10 predicted proteins | sample JV7_2_21_MG_FD_188632 | JGI IMG/M metagenome (GOLD analysis project Ga0255052, IMG submission 188632) | Seawater microbial communities from Jervis Inlet, British Columbia, Canada - JV7_2_21 | ecosystem: Environmental > Aquatic > Marine > Inlet | place: Canada: British Columbia | collected... | reverse complement strand
TGGTGATGCCGGGTGACAACGTGCAGATGACAGTGAACCTGATCGCCCCGATCGCCATGGAAGACGGACTGCGCTTCGCTATTCGCGAGGGTGGCAGAACGGTTGGCGCAGGCGTGGTAGCAAAGATTATTGAGTAAGGAGTTCTAACAAGCTCGGTGGTACCGGGGCCATACGTCAAGTGATCTGTCGCGCACCTGACGGTCTCGACTCTGCTGAGAGGGTTGGACGCGACAGGCCAGTAGCTCAATTGGCAGAGCGGCGGTCTCCAAAACCGCAGGTTGGGGGTTCGATTCCCTCCTGGCCTGCCAATCGAAGGCAGGAGGCATCGTAGGAGCTGTCCGACCGCCATGGATGGCGGGAGTGGTAAGTGTTGCAGGAGCATTCACCTGCCTGACGGGCGATTGAGAACATGAACGCAAAATGACGACGACAACGGAAACAAGCGAGTCCGGAGTACTGGACATCCTGAAGCTGCTCATTTCGGCTGGCCTGCTCGTGGGCGGCATCTTCGGCTACTACTGGTACCTGGAGTGGTTGCTGCCCTTGCGCGTATTGCTTGTGCTCGGCGGGTTGGCTGCCAGCCTCACTGTCGCGGCGACGAGTACCCAGGGTCATCGGATTCGGGCATTCATCCAGGGGTCGCGGATAGAGATACGAAAGGTCATATGGCCGACTAAACAGGAAACGACGCAAACAGCAATTGCTGTTTTTATCTTTACTCTTGTTATGGCTTTATTTTTCTGGGCGTTGGATTCAGGGCTACTCTGGTTGACGCGCACCTTGGTCGGTTCAGCCGACTAATTAGTTTTAAGAGGTACAGCCCAAGTGGGGTTACGCTGGTACATAGTCCACGCCTATTCCAATTTCGAACACAAGGTGAAGGTTTCGCTCGAAGAGCGCATCAAGCTGATGGGCCTCGAAGACAAGTTTGGCGAAATTCTTGTTCCGACCGAAGAGGTGGTCGAAATGAAGGAAGGCCAGAAGAGGAGAAGCGAGCGAAAGTTTTTTCCGGGCTATGTCCTTGTACAAATGGAAATGGACGACGAGTCATGGCATCTGGTGAAAGAAGTTCCCAAGGTATTGGGATTTATCGGCGGTTCGAGTGATCGTCCAGCACCGATAACAGAGGCCGAAGCCGACCAGATTTTACAACGCGTCAAGGAAGGCGTGGACAAGCCGCAGCCGAAAGTGTTGTTCGAGCCAGGTGAGGTTGTTCGCGTCACAGACGGCCCGTTCAACGATTTTAGTGGAGTCGTTGAGCAGGTGAATTACGAGAAGAGCCGCCTGCAGGTTGCGGTACAGATTTTGGGCCGGTCTACGCCCGTCGAACTTGACTTCGGCCAGGTCGAAAAAGGCTAGACAGATTTAAAGCTAAAAAGGGCTCTGACCCCTTTATTAGAGTTAATAGATGCGAGGAGCCCCGAGAAGGCGTTTGAACTCGAGAGGAATTTGAAATGGCAAAAAAGGTCGCTAGTTTTATCAAACTGCAGGTCCCTGCAGGACAGGCTAACCCGAGTCCGCCGGTCGGTCCGGCGCTGGGCCAACATGGTGTGAACATCATGGAGTTCTGCAAGTCGTTTAACTCGGAAACGCAGGGTGTCGAAGCGGGTTTGCCGATTCCGGTCATTATTACGGTCTATGCTGACCGCAGTTTTACGTTTATTACAAAGACGCCGCCGGCGGCCGTGCTGTTGCGCAAGGCTGCGGGTGTTCCGAAAGGATCGGGAACGCCGAACACAGAAAAGGTCGGCAAGGTAAACCGCGGGCAGCTGGAAGAAATCGCAACAACGAAAATGCCGGATCTGACGGCGGCCGATATGGACGCCGCAGTGCGTACCGTTGCCGGTACTGCCCGAAGCATGGGAATCGATGTGGAGGGTGTGAAGTAATGGCCGGCTTGACCAAACGCAAAAAACTTGGGCGCGAAAAGGTCGAGTCCACGATGGCGTATCAGATCGATGAGGCACTTACCCTGGTCAAGGAACTGGCGATCGCAAAGTTCCCCGAGAGCATCGATGTGTCTGTGAATCTCGGTGTCGATCCGCGCAAGTCGGACCAGGTCGTTCGCGGATCGACCGTATTGCCAAACGGCACTGGCAAGAACGTGCGTGTCGCGGTGTTCGCCCAGGGCGATAACGTCGATAAGGCAAAGGCAGCCGGCGCCGATATCGTCGGTTTCGAAGATCTTGCTGAGCAAGTCAAAGCCGGTGAGCTGAATTTTGATGTTGTCATCGCGACGCCGGACGCAATGCGCGTCGTTGGTACGCTCGGCCAGATTCTTGGTCCGCGGGGCTTAATGCCTAATCCAAAGGTCGGCACTGTAACGGCAGACGTTGAAGCAGCCGTGCGAAACGCAAAGGCTGGTCAGGTGCGTTACCGGACGGACAAGGCGGGAATCATTCATTGTCCGATCGGTCGTGCGGATTTTGACGTTTCGGCATTGAAAGAAAACCTGGTCGCGTTGCTGGCTGACCTCAAGAAGGCCAAGCCTGCATCGGCCAAAGGTGCATATTTAATGAAACTGACCGTCTCCTCAACGATGGGGCCGGGCGTGTCAGTCGATCGGGCAAGCGTAGACGCCTGATCTGTGAGTTTTGCGGTTCGGTTTTCGGATGGAACTGCAGAATATGGCCGGATCGAGAGATTCCGGTCATCGTCGAAGACCGTAGGTGGTCGGTGTGAAACACGACCTTAATAAAGCCTACGCAGATGGTGTTGCCTGAGTCGGAGCAATCTGGCGAACGGTCACCGTTCGACATTGGGTGGTGGAGAAGGACTCCGCTGAGTTGTGACCGTTAGCCAGGAGAAGTTCATGGCACTAGGGCTCGATGACAAGAAGAGATATGTCAAAGAGGTAAACGCGGTTGCGGGTGACTCTATAACCGCTGTTGCAGCGGAGTACAGAGGGTTATCCGTTGCAGAGATGACGGACTTGCGTAAGGAAGCGCGCAATGCCGGCGTATATCTTCGTGTTGTCAAGAACACGCTGGCGCGCCGGGCCGTCGAAGGCACTGAATTTGAGTGTATGAAGGAGATACTCACGGGACCGATTCTGCTCGCGTTTGCGAAAGACGATCCGGGTGCCGCTGCCAGAGTTATCAAGGATTTCGCCAAAGAGCACATTGCTCTGAAGGCGGTGTCACTTGCTGCCGGCGGGGAATTATTGCCGGCAACCGATCTTTCACGATTGGCAGATTTGCCAACGCTCGATCAGGGTCGCGCGTTGATGCTTGGCGTGATGATTGCACCGATGACCAAGCTGGTACGGACACTTTCTGAGCCGTCCACAATGCTCGCACGGACATTTTCCGCGCGTGGCAGTCAGGAAGCGGCTTGAGTGCTGGATGATTGTCTGACTATCGATACTTACTTAACTGATTCAGGAACATTAGAGGAATAAAGACATGGCATTGTCGAACGAAGATCTGCTCAAAGAGTTGAGCGCAAAGCCGATTATGGAAGTTGTTGAGCTCGTCAAGTTGCTCGAGGAAGAGTGGGGTGTATCAGCTGCTGCTCCGGTCGCAGTTGTTGCGCCGGGTGCCGCTGGAGCCGACGCCGCAGCCGCTGAAGAGAAGAACGAATTCGACGTCGTATTGTCGAGCTTCGGCAGCAACAAGGTCGCGGTTATCAAGGTAGTTCGCACGATCACTGGCCTGGGCTTGAAGGAAGCAAAGGACACCGTCGAAGGCGCGCCGTCAACAATTAAGGAAGGGGCATCGAAGGAAGATGCCGGGAACTTCAAGAAGCAACTTGAAGAAGCCGGCGCAAGCGTCGAGCTCAAGTAACACGAGCTCGAGCTTTTGCCTGAGATGCGGGACCAGGTGGTCCAAATGTACAAGAGCAGCCTGCGGCTGAAAGCCGCTGGCTGCGTTTTCGCGTCTGTGTGATTCGTACGAGGTAATTATCCGAATGGCTTATTCATTCACTGAGAAGAAACGCATTAGAAAGAATTTTGGCAAGCGGCCAACAATTCTGGATGTCCCGTATCTTCTGTCAATCCAGCTGAATTCATATCGAAAATTTCTGCAAACGGCTGTATCTGAAAAAGATCGCCAAAACATTGGCCTGCACGCCGCATTTCAGACCGTATTTCCGATCGTCAGCTACTCGGGAAACGCTGCACTCGACTATGTCAGTTACCGACTGGGTGAGCCAGTATTTGATGTCAAAGAATGTCAGATGCGTGGTCTTACCTATGCCGCGCCTATTCGCGTCAAAGTTCGTCTCGTCATTTACGACAAAGAGGCAAGCGGCGCGAACAAACCGGTAAAAGACATTCGTGAGCAGGAAGTCTATCTTGGTGAAATGCCGTTGATGACTGACCACGGTACGTTCGTCATTAATGGAACCGAGAGAGTCATTGTCTCTCAGTTGCACCGGTCGCCGGGTGTTTTCTTCGATCACGATAAGGGAAAAACGCATTCGTCAGGCAAGCTCCTGTTCTCGGCCCGGATAATTCCATACCGGGGTTCGTGGCTGGATTTTGAATTCGACCCGAAAGATTCCGTGTTTGCACGAATCGATCGGCGCAGAAAATTGCCGGTCACGATTATCTTGCGTGCCCTCGGTCTGAATAACGAGGAGATGCTGGATATCTTCTTTGAGACCAATGACTTTTATCTGTCGTCGAAAGACATTCGCATGGGCCTCGTGCCCCAGCGCCTGCGTGGGGAAACTGCGAATTTCGACGTCAAGTTGGGTCGCAAGCTCATCGTCGAGGAAGGGCGGCGCATCACGGCGAAACACGTACGCGACATGGAGAAGTCCAGGGTCGATAAACTTGTCGTGCCCGCTGAGTATCTCGAGGGCAAGATTCTTGCGCATGACGTCGTCGATACAGAGACCGGTGAGTTACTGGCAGCCGCAAATAGCGAGCTGACCATGGAACTCATCGAGACCCTTATCGAAAAAGGCGTCGAGCACATTCGAACACTGTATGTGAACGACCTCGACCGTGGCCCGTATATTTCGAATACCTTGCGTATCGATCCGTCCACGACGCGTTTGGAGGCACTCGTTGAGGTCTACCGAATGATGCGTCCGGGTGAACCGCCGACGAAAGAAGCGGCGGAAAACCTGTTTCAGAACCTGTTTTTCAATCCGGATCGTTATGATCTATCCGCCGTCGGCCGCATGAAATTCAACCGTAGGGTCGGTCGTGACACATCCGAAGGCGGTGGTGTGCTCGAGAATGAAGATATTCTCGACGTCCTCAGGACGCTTGTCGATATTCGTAATGGATACGGCACGGTCGATGATATCGACCACCTCGGCAACCGGCGCGTAAGAAGCGTCGGTGAAATGGCTGAAAATGCATTTCGTGTCGGTCTGGTCCGCGTGGAGCGGGCAGTCAAAGAGCGCCTGACACAGGCAGAGACCGAGGGCCTGATGCCGCAGGAGATGATCAATGCCAAGCCTGTAGCAGCAGCCGTTAAGGAATTCTTCGGATCCAGCCAGCTGTCACAGTTCATGGACCAGAACAATCCATTGTCCGAGGTGACGCACAAGCGCCGTGTATCGGCACTTGGACCTGGCGGCCTGACACGAGAGCGCGCGGGTTTCGAGGTGCGTGATGTGCACCCGACACACTATGGGCGCGTATGCCCGATCGAAACACCGGAAGGCCCGAACATCGGGCTGATCAATTCACTTGCTGTCTATGCACGAACAAATGCATACGGGTTCCTCGAAACGCCGTATCGAAAGGTGACCAGCAGTAAAGTGACGAGTGCAATCGAGTATTTGTCAGCAATTGAGGAAAGCCAGTACGTCATTGCACAGGCGAACGCGGAGCTCGACAAGAATGGTCGCTTCGTTGATGCGCTCGTATCGGTGCGGCACAAAAACGAGTTTACCTTGGCCGATCCGTCCACTATTGACTACATGGACGTATCGCCGAGACAGATCGTCTCGGTTGCGGCTTCGCTGATTCCGTTCCTGGAGCATGACGATGCTAATCGCGCCCTCATGGGCTCGAACATGCAACGCCAGGCAGTTCCGACGTTGCGTTCCGAAGCGCCGCTGGTTGGCACTGGCATGGAAAGGGCGGTTGCCGTGGATTCAGGAGTAACGGTTGTCGCGACTCGTGGCGGTACCGTCGACTCCGTGGATGCATCCCGCATCGTAGTTCGGGTTAACGATGATGAAACCGGAGCTGGCGAGTCCGGCGTTGATATCTATAACCTGACGAAATACACGCGCTCCAACCAGAACACCTGCATCAACCAAAAACCGCTCGTCAGGGCAGGCGACCAGATAGCGGGTAGCGACGTGCTTGCCGACGGACCCTCGACAAACATGGGCGAACTGGCGCTGGGGCAAAACCTGCTTGTCGCGTTTATGCCGTGGAACGGTTACAACTTCGAGGACTCGATTCTGATCTCTGAGCGCGTCGTACAAGAGGATCGTTTCACGACGATTCATATCGAAGAGCTGTCATGCGTGGCGCGAGACACCAAGCTGGGATCCGAAGACATAACTTCGGATATTCCGAACGTTGGGGACGCTGCCCTTGCCAAACTCGATGAGTCGGGTATCGCGTTCATTGGCGCGGAGGTCAATGCCGGAGATATTCTGGTCGGTAAGGTAACGCCCAAGGGCGAGACGCAGCTGACGCCCGAAGAGAAATTGCTTCGTGCGATCTTTGGCGAGAAAGCATCTGATGTGAAAGACACATCTCTGCGCGTACCACCCGGCATGGACGGAACCGTTATCGACGTTCGCGTCTTTACACGTGACGGCGTTGAAAAAGATGTCAGGGCGCTGGCGATCGAGAAATCCGAACTCGAAAGCGTACGCAAGGATTTTAACGACACGTTCAGAATTCTCGAAGAGGATATTTACGAGCGAGTTGAGCGCATGCTGACCGGCAAGATGGCTCAGGGAGGCCCAAACAAGCTCAGGTCGGGCAGCAAGATCACCAAAGCTTATCTCGACGAAGTGCCGCGCGATCAGTGGTTCGAAATTCGCCTTAAAAATGACGCAGCAAATGAGAATTTGGTGAAAGCATTCGAACGCCTGAAAGTGCAGCGCGCTGAGTTCGACCGGCGCTATGAGGAGAAGAAAGAGAAAATCACGGCAGGTGATGATCTCGCTCCAGGCGTACTGAAAATGGTCAAGGTTTATCTTGCCGTCAAAAGGCGTATTCAGCCCGGCGACAAGATGGCCGGACGTCACGGCAACAAGGGCGTAATTTCGACCATCGTTCCCGTTGAAGATATGCCGTATCTCGATGATGGCACGCCGATCGATATCGTTCTCAATCCGCTCGGCGTACCGTCACGAATGAACGTCGGACAGGTGCTGGAGACTCATCTGGGATGGGCGGCGAAGGGCCTTGGAAGAAAGATCGGCTTGATGCTGAAGGCTCAGGAGCCGACGGCAAAGATCCGACAGTTCCTCGAGACCATTTATAACAAGACTGGCGGCAAAGTAGAGAGCATAAAGTCGCTTTCGGATGCCGAAGCGCTGGAACTGGCCGGCAATCTCGTCAACGGCGTGCCGACCGCAACGCCAGTATTTGACGGCGCTACCGAGGCCGAGATCAAGGTGATGCTCGAGCTCGCCGAGCTGTCCGACACTGGCCAGACTCGACTGAATGATGGGCGCACGGGCGAGCCATTCGATCGTGAAGTCACGGTTGGCTACATGTATATGCTGAAGCTCAACCACCTCGTCGACGACAAAATGCATGCCCGCTCGACTGGTCCCTACAGCCTCGTCACGCAGCAGCCGCTGGGTGGCAAAGCACAGTTTGGCGGTCAACGATTCGGGGAGATGGAAGTGTGGGCGTTAGAAGCCTACGGCGCTGCCTACACCCTGCAGGAAATGCTGACGGTGAAATCCGACGACGTACAGGGCCGAACCAAAATGTACAAGAACATCGTTGATGGTGAGCATGAAATGGATGCCGGCATGCCCGAATCCTTTAACGTACTCGTCAAAGAGATTCGTTCGCTGGGAATTAACATTGAACTGGAAGCAGACTGATGAAAGATCTTCTGAATCTATTTAGGTACCAGAATCCCGTAGATGACTTTGATGCAATCCGCATCGGTCTTGCGTCGCCCGACATGATCAGGTCCTGGTCGTTCGGCGAGGTTAAGAAACCGGAAACCATCAATTACCGTACGTTCAAACCCGAGCGAGACGGGCTATTCTGCGCCAAGATCTTTGGCCCGATCAAGGACTATGAATGCCTGTGCGGCAAGTACAAGCGGCTGAAGCATCGTGGTGTTGTATGCGAAAAGTGCGGTGTTGAAGTCACGCAGACAAAAGTGCGCCGTGAGCGCATGGCGCATGTCGAGCTGGCGAGCCCGGTTGCACATATCTGGTTCCTGAAATCACTGCCGTCGCGGATCGGTCTCATGCTTGACATGACCCTGAGGGAAATCGAACGCGTCCTGTACTTCGAGGCATTCGTCGTGGTCGATCCCGGCATGACCCCGCTCGAGCGGGGTCAGTTGATGACTGACGAAATGTATCTCGATGCGATCGAGCAGTACGGTGATGAGTTCGATGCCCGCATGGGCGCCGAAGCCGTACGCGAGATGCTGACGACGATCGACCTGCAGCGCGAAGTACTGCAGGTTCGCGAGGACATTGGCGCGACGCGCTCCGAGACCAAGATCAAGCGTTTGTCGAAGCGGTTGAAGTTGCTCGAGTCATTTATTGAGTCAGGCAACAAGCCCGAATGGATGGTGTTGATTGTATTACCGATATTGCCTCCGGACCTGCGTCCGCTGGTACCGCTGGACGGCGGCCGTTTCGCGACCTCGGATCTCAACGATCTCTACCGCCGCGTGATTAATCGCAACAACCGTCTGCGCCGCCTGCTCGAACTAAATGCGCCGGATATCATTGTGCGCAATGAAAAGCGCATGCTGCAGGAATCTGTCGACGCATTGCTCGACAACGGCCGCCGCGGTCGTGCGATAACCGGCACGAACAAACGTCCATTGAAGTCGCTTGCCGACATGATCAAGGGCAAGCAGGGCCGCTTCCGCCAGAACCTCCTCGGCAAGCGTGTCGATTACTCGGGACGTTCGGTCATCGTGGTCGGCCCGACGCTGAAGCTGCATCAATGTGGCTTGCCGAAGAAGATGGCGCTCGAACTCTTCAAGCCATTCATTTTCTCGAAGCTGCAGTTGCGGGGCGAAGCCACGACCATCAAGGCTGCCAAGCGCCTGGTCGAGCGCGAAGGAGCGGAGGTCTGGGACATTCTCGAAGAAGTCATTCGCGAACACCCCGTCATGCTTAATCGTGCGCCGACTCTGCACAGGCTCGGCATTCAGGCGTTCGAACCGGTTCTTGTTGAGGGCAAGGCGATTCAACTGCATCCTCTTGTTTGCACGGCGTTCAATGCCGACTTTGACGGTGACCAAATGGCCGTGCACATTCCGTTGTCAATCGAGGCACAACTCGAAGCGCGCGCACTCATGATGGCGTCGAATAATATCTTGTCGCCCGCAAACGGTGACCCGATCATCGTGCCTTCGCAGGATGTTGTACTCGGCCTTTATTACATGACCCGCTCCAAGGTCAACGGCCGGGGTGAGGGAACACGTTTCAGTGACGTCAATGAAGCAAGGCGTGCATATGATAATGGTGTTGTTGAACTCCAGGCGAAGGTGAAAGTTCGGGTCCAGATCTACGAGGATACTGAGGATGGTCAGGGCGAAGCGGTGCTGAAGGTCGTTGACACGACCGTTGGCCGAGCGCTTCTTTCCGACCTGTTGCCCGAAGGCCTCAGCTACGACCTCGTCGATCAGGACATGAACAAGAAGGCGATCTCGAACGCCATCAATGCCTGTTATCGCAAACTCGGCCTCAAGAAGACCGTGGTCTTTGCGGATCAGCTGATGTACACGGGATTCCGTTTCGCAACGATTGCCGGTATTTCGATCGGTGTGAACGACATGGTTGTGCCGGAGGTCAAGGAAGAGATTCTATCTGCTGCGGAGTCCGAGGTGAAAGAAATCCAGGACCAGTACGCGTCCGGCCTCGTGACTGAGGGAGAACGATACAACAAGGTCGTCGATATATGGTCGCGCACCAACGACCAGGTTGCGAAAGCGATGATGGACAAACTCGGCTCCGAAGATGTCGTGGACGCGTCAGGCAAAGAGATCAGCCAGGAATCCTTCAATTCCATTTACATGATGGCCGACTCCGGTGCCCGCGGATCTGCGGCGCAGATTCGGCAGCTGGCCGGTATGCGTGGCCTCATGGCCAAGCCGGACGGCTCGATCATCGAAACACCGATCACGGCGAACTTTCGTGAGGGTCTCGACGTACTGCAATACTTCATATCGACGCATGGTGCTCGCAAAGGCTTGGCCGACACGGCCTTGAAGACCGCAAACTCGGGTTATCTGACGCGCCGCCTTGTCGATGTCGCTCAGGACCTGGTGGTGACCGAAGTGGATTGTGAGACCAGAAACGGTATTGCGATGACACCGCTCGTCGAGGGTGGCGACGTGGTCGAACCTCTGCATGAACGGGTACTCGGTCGCGTCCTGGCTGAGCCGGTCCTGATTCCAGGTACTGACAATATCGCATTCGACGCAGGAACCATGCTGGACGAAGCCAGCGTAGGGCGGCTTGAGGACATGTCGATTGACTATGTACTGGTCCGATCGCCGATTACCTGTGAGGTGCGCTACGGTGTTTGCTCGCAGTGCTACGGCCGTGACCTGGCACGTGGCCATCGAATTAATATCGGTGAGGCGGTTGGTGTCATCGCCGCACAGTCAATCGGTGAGCCGGGCACTCAGCTCACGATGCGTACTTTCCACATTGGTGGTGCCGCGTCACGTTCCGCCGCGGTCAACAATATCGAGATAAAGAACAACGGTATTGTGAAGCTCAACAACATGAAGACAGTTCATCACCGGAAGGGTTACCTCATAGCCGTTTCACGTTCCGGTGAAATCTCCGTCATCAACGAACATGGCAGGGAGCGTGAGCGTTACAAAGTGCCGTACGGTGCAATGATTACGGTGGGAGATACTGACGAAGTGAAACAGGGTCAGATTGTCGCAACCTGGGATCCGCATACTCACCCGGTTGTATCTGAAGTTGCCGGCAAATTGCGGTTCGAGGACTTCCTCGAGGGTGTTGCCGTAACGGAACAGGTCGATGAGTTTACCGGGCTGGCCAGCATCGTCGTACTCGATCCGAAGCAACGCGGCAACATCGGCAAGGACCTCAGGCCGGTTGCCAAGCTGGTCGATGGCGACGGCAATGATGTCTGCTTCGCAAACACCGATATTCCGGCGGTTTATGCACTGCCTGCCGGCGCCATCGTCAGCATGCCTGACGGTGCGGCGGTGTCTGTTGGCGACGTCATTGCGCGTATACCTCAGGAATCATCGAAGACTCGCGACATCACTGGTGGTCTGCCGCGTGTCGCCGATCTCTTCGAGGCGCGCAAGCCCAAGGACCAGGCCATCATGGCTGAATACACGGGTACCGTCAGCTTCGGCAAGGAGACGAAAGGCAAACGACGTCTGGTCATCACCGATGACAACGGTGAAAAACTCGAGGAACTTATTCCGAAATGGCGCCACCTGAACGTGTTCGAAGGCGAACAGGTCGTCAGAGGTGAAGTCATTGCGGATGGTGAGCCGAACCCGCATGACATTCTCCGCCTGCAGGGTGTGGAGCCGCTGGCCGATTACCTGATCCGTGAGATCCAGGATGTATATCGACTACAAGGGGTGAAGATCAACGACAAGCACATCGAGGTCATCATCCGTCAGATGTTGCGCAAAGTGATTGTGTCTGCTCCGGGCGATAGCAATTTCCTCAAAGGCGAACAGATCGATAAGGCACGCGCCCTGGAAAACTGCGATGACCTGGCGGCCCGCGGCAAGGAGTCGCTGATATTCGATCCGATTCTGCTCGGTATCACCAAGGCATCGCTGGCGACGGAGTCCTTCATTTCCGCTGCATCGTTCCAGGAAACCACGCGCGTTCTGACCGAAGCCGCCGTTCGCGGCCTTAAAGACGATCTACGCGGTCTCAAGGAGAACGTTATCGTTGGCCGTCTGATCCCGGCCGGTACAGGCTTCGCGCATCATGCGGAGCGGCGGCGTACCAGGGAGCAGGATCTCGCCGATCAGCTACAGGAGCTGGAGGAAGAAGTCGAGGAAAAGCCGGCCGACAGTGAAGCCGGGGCAAAGGATGTGATTGCCGAAGTCGCCGAAGAAGTGGCCGCCGCCGCGGCCGCGGAAGCCGTTGACACAGGCACTGAGAAGGCTGGCAACCCCAGCGCCTGAGTCTGTCTGATCAGACCGCTGGCAAACCGGGGAAACCGGGGAAACCGGGGACGGACCCCATGCAGGGTCCGTCCCCAAGCCCGCGTTCCCCGAAGCCCCGTCGAGTATCGGTATCAGCCGCTTGACACTGGTATCAGAGCGTCCCTACAATGCCCGGCCTTAACCCAAGGGCCCGACAGAAACTGGCTCTACAACTTAGGGACGGGATGACGGGATAGTTCTTGTTTATCAGGGGCTTAAGCCCAAATCTCGTCAAACTCAATGGCTGGATCAGAAATGGTTCGGCCGTTGATTGCGCGCGTGTGTCTGCGTGCTGTTTTTTATGCTTTAGTTCAATCGAGAGAGGCCCATGGCCACGACGAATCAATTAGTACGCAAACCGCGCTCGCTGAAGGCGGCCAAGAGCACGGTACCGGCACTGGAGGGAAGTCCGCAGAAGCGTGGCGTCTGTACCCGCGTGTATACGACTACGCCAAAAAAGCCGAACTCCGCCATGCGCAAGGTCGCTCGTGTGCGCCTGACCAATGGGTTTGAGGTCACCAGCTACATCGGCGGTGAAGGCCATAACCTGCAAGAGCACTCGATCGTATTGATTCGCGGCGGTCGGGTAAAAGACCTGCCCGGTGTGCGTTACCACACGATCCGCGGCACGCTGGACTGCGCGGGCGTGAGTGACCGGAGACAGGGCCGCTCGAAGTACGGCGCCAAGCGCCCAAGATCATAATTTATTAGAGACAAGAGATGTCTAGAAGAGCACAGGCCCCAAAACGCACCATCCTGCCGGATCCCAAGTACGGTAGCCAACTGCTCGCGAAATTCATGAATATGATCATGAACGACGGTAAGAAGTCGGTCGCGGAACGGATCATCTATGGTGCGCTGGACCGGATTTCCGAAAAGGAAAGCCAGGCAGAAGTCACGGCGCTTGAACTGCTGGAGCAGGCTCTCGAAAATGTGAAACCTATGGTCGAGGTCAAGTCCCGACGTGTCGGCGGTGCAACCTATCAGATACCCATTGAAGTCAGGCCTGCCCGACGCCAGACACTGGCGATGCGCTGGTTGATCGAAGCCGCAAGAAAACGCAGCGAGAAATCCATGGCACACCGGCTGGCTCACGAGCTCATGGATGCGGCCGACAATCGCGGCACTGCCGTGAAGAAGAAAGAAGACACACACCGGATGGCGGAAGCGAATAAGGCCTTCTCCCATTACCGGTGGTAAGCCTTTCAAGTCCCTTAAGGCTTAAGGAATAATCCCGTGG
>Ga0255052_10002408_pt1 | contig 13543 bp, 15 predicted proteins | sample JV7_2_21_MG_FD_188632 | JGI IMG/M metagenome (GOLD analysis project Ga0255052, IMG submission 188632) | Seawater microbial communities from Jervis Inlet, British Columbia, Canada - JV7_2_21 | ecosystem: Environmental > Aquatic > Marine > Inlet | place: Canada: British Columbia | collected... | reverse complement strand
ATAATGCTGTAAATTTGAATCTTGATTGTTTTGGCTGTCATTATTATCCATAGTTGGTCCCAAAAACCATGCGGGGAAAAAGATGGACAGAAGAGCGTTCATAAAAACGGGCGGTATGTTATTGGTTGGGACTACCAGTGCATTTGGATTGCCATTGCTGGCCGCAACTAATTCCAGCATAGCAAACCCAACAGGTTCATCAGCCAGGCGTAAATGGGGTATGGTGATTGATCTCAACAGATGCTTATCAGGATGTACCGTATGTTTGGAAGCGTGCAGAAAAGAGAACAACGTCGCTTTCCACGGAGACAAAAGATGGGATATACATTGGATTAGAAAGGTCAGAATCAGAAGAAAACATTCTGCCGGTTCGACTGAAAAATCTGTAATTTTGTTATGTAATCACTGTGAAAATCCGCCATGCGTCCAAGTCTGCCCTGTGAAAGCTTCATACAAAAGAGATGATGGAATCGTCATTGTAGATCACCACCGGTGCATTGGATGCAGGTACTGCGTTATTGCATGTCCCTATAATGCCAGGTATTTCAATTTTAAAGAAAACCGTGAATGGCATAATAAGAATTACCCCAAAAGAATGCATGGGGTAGCTGAATCATGTACCTTTTGTGCGCACTTTGTAGACAAGGGTAAAAAACCCGCATGTGTAGATGCTTGTGAAAGGATTAACATTAAAGCTTTAGTTTTCGGAAACTTAAATGACCCGGCCAGTGATATTTCACATCTGATGGCCGGTAACCCTGCAAGGGGTATCAGGGAAGATCTGGGTACTAAACCAAAAGTTTATTACATAGGTCTGTAAAGCAAAATCATGGAAACCAATTTTGAGACCATAGAGGGGAGGTCAACACAGTTCTATCTGCTCATGTCCTTTCTCGCGATATCGGCTGCCGTGGGGTTGGTATCTAGCTACCTTATGTACAGTAAAGGACTCTATATCACAGGGATGACGAACCGGGTGCCATGGGGACTTCAAATAATATTGGCTGTATTTTACATCGGATTATCGGCCGGTTCACTGGTGATTTCATCCTTATATGCTATTTTTGGAAAAATTGAGTATAAGCCCTTTGCAAGGATCTCAGTATCGCTTGCCATACTTTTTTTGATGGCAGCTCTCCTGTCAATCATACTTGACTGGGGAAGACCTGACAGAATTTTTGTGCCTTTTTCACACTTTAATCCAGTATCCATGTTTTCGATCAACCCTTTTTTGTATACCGTATATATATTTATCTGTTTTGTCTATCTATGGGCAATGTTCAGGGAAAAAGAAAAACTGGTAAGGATTATCGCTTTAATCGCCGTTATCTGGGCAATCGGAGTTCATAGCGGCACAGGTGCGATTTTCGGTTTTGTCCCTAGAGAATTGTTCCAGTCACCTTTGCTCCCACCAAGCTTTATTGCTGCGGCACTCTCGTCCGGGACTGCACTGATGATTCTGGTTATATTCGTGTTATTCAGGCTTACCAGGCGGGCTTTGGATAATAGGCTGATGGTAAGACTGGGTAAGCTTTTGGCAGTTTTCATTGTTGTGGCCATGTATTTTGTATTGGTTGAAAATGCCTATCGTCTTTATCTCCCTGAATCCCGCAAGGCAGCTTATTATTTCCTTTTCGGCGGTTTTCACAGTTCGGTTTTCTGGTATGGGATGATTGTGATCGGCTCTATAATCCCTGCCGGTATTCTCTTCAATCCAAGGACTGGAAGCTCAATTCCCTGGATCGTGTTGTCGTCTGTTTTAACGGTCTTTGGTGTTTTATGTGAGCGGTATCTCATTGTGATTCCGGGGCAGACCCACCCGGTGGATCTTTTCCCAAATATGGAGATTGTCGGTTCTGCCCTTGAGGAGGGAATTGTTAACTATTCTATCAGTTTTTATGAGGTGCTCCAGGCTATAGGCATACTTGGGATCATCGGATTTCTATTTGTTTTGGGATTAAGATTGTTCAGGCTGCTTCCAACAGAAGCTAAAATTTCTGAGTAACTCACATCCGCGAAACCTAGAGTCATCAAACAAAAGCCAGATACTGCTTTCCTATTTTATTGTTCAAATTGAGAATGAAAAAGCAAAAAATAGATGATTACTTTTGATCTCCGGTTGCGGCGCCATGCAGTCTAATTTCAACTTTTTATGTCAAACCGTTGTAATACTCTCGAAGAATAGCCAGAACTTCATCCCCTTCACTGACGGTAACCGCCTCTTTTCCGGCTACATCCAAAGTGACCGGCACCGGCCAGAAGGTGCCATCGATCAGCAGGAACTCCTCGCAAACGCGTTTCCAATCAGCTTTCGTCATAAAACCGGTCAGTGGACTGAATCCACCGATCCCGATTATTATCAAATCACCCTTCACTCGTTGTGAGATGGGTATTTGTTTTAACTCCACCGCTTTTTTCTTTTCTGCAGCCGGTTCATCTCCCTCCAGCAGGCAGATGGTCAATCCTTTCCCGCCATGGGGCGGAACCAATTTTGACATGGTGTTACCTCTCCTTACTAATCTGCCAATTCGAAATCATGACCCTTGGGATCCTATTCGCTTTATTCGATGGACAGATTAAAATGTGCCGAAAACACTTGTGGACTGAATGCTTTTCTTAAAGATCCGGCCGCTCTGTACAAGGCGCGTTTCCAGGTCCGGGTAAGGGTGCTTTTAAGCCGCCCTTGGATTCGCCTTCAATAAGAGATTTTATGTCCGGGTATGCGTATATGGTTAATGCATTATTTTTGGGTAAACCACCTGTATCAGCAGACGGTCCATAAATACTATGGATTTTTCTTTCCAATATTCTTAGAATCGCCGTCTGTTCCCCCCGGTGATATGATGTATGTGCTATCCTCCTCACCATAATCCAACTTCTGGTTCGCTTGGTTTCAAAAAAAGAAACCTCTTGTTCCCACCAGACTTTGTCCTTTGCTTTCAGAATGGTAAGCCGTTGTCCGGAATCTTCAGCATACTGTTTGATAAATTCAAGGCGTGTTTCCTTCTCAGGCAAAGGCGCTGCACCCACATCAATACCGAACATATCGTGGAACCATTTCTCTTCGCTAAGGCACTGATGTACCATGTGCTCGAGTGGATTCCGATCTCTTTGGTCCAAAGGGTGAGGGCGAATTAAAAGATCGTCATCCATGAACATACTCCAAACGCTAAGGGTCTTAATCCGTTCGGTGTTATAGGTATCAACAAGAAAATCGTATTCCATATTATGCCTCCCTTTAACCTCAATTGGGGTTATATACATTTTTTTTGGCAAGGGTCAAAAACAATTATATTGGGTTGCGCTCAAAATTCTCATAATCTCGCCAAGTTGATAAAAGTCTGAATATGTTGACTGTAAATGGCATAGATGCTACCTGTTTTTGGATGTCATCACTGGTCGTTTCCAGAAACTTAAGTCAATTATCTCTAATCCCTGCTGTTAACTTAATCGAGTCAAAACTCGATTAGATGTTATTCATTATCAGTTATTGGTTTTGGTAAAATTTAAATCAAAATTGTATCTCATATATACAAGGAATACAGCTTAATGAACATAATTAAAAGCCAATAACCATTAACATTTAATCCATACCCCCCGTTGAGCTTTTTTTCGCTCAATTGGAATAGGAGGATGCAATGGGGAAAAACATACTTGTTCTGGGTTCATCCTTTGGTGGATATCACTCGGCACTAAATTTACGAAAGCACCTTACCCGGGAACATTCAATCACAGTGGTTTCATCGGATAATGAATTCACGTTTATCCCATCTTTACCTTGGGTTGTGATGGGCTGGCGCAAACCCTCTGCGATACAGTTTCCGGTAGCCGGAAGTTTACGCCGCAAAGGTATAGACTTTGTTCAGGACACCATTGTCAGGGCCGATCCGGAAAACAATCGGGTTATTGGTGAAAAAGGAGAATACGAGTACCACTACCTTATAGCGGCTACCGGATCAGAACTCGATTATGAAGCCATACCCGGTCAAGGCCCTAAAAAAGGTTACAGTTATTCATTTTTTTCCGTTGAAGAGGCCCTTAATGCCAGAGACGCCTTAATGGGCGCAATAAACAAGGGGGCCGGCTCACTGGTATTCGGTAATGCACAGGGTGCATCCTGTCTTGGTCCAGTATATGAAATGGCAATGATGGTGGATACATACCTGCGCAGGAAACTGCTGAGAAACAGATTCAAGCTTTCCTTGTTAACAAACGAGCCGTATCTCGGTCATTTCGGAGTGAACGGTTTCGGTAAGATGACGAGGATGCTTGAGGATGAATTCGCCGACAGAGATATTGAATGGAAAGTGAACTGCAAACTGGCACAGGTGACACCTGAAAATGTGGAACTGGAAGATGGAGAAAAATTAAAGAACGATTTCAGCCTCATTGTGCCGTCCTTTTTTGGCAGCCATGCATACATCGGCATAGAGGGACTTTCCAATCCACGTGGTTTTATACCTGGAGATGATTACCTGGCCAATCCCAAATACCAAAACATTTACGCGGTTGGTGTGTCTCTGGCCTTTCCCCCTCCCTTCGAAACGCAGGTGCCGGTCGGTGTACCAAAAACAGGGCAGATGTCCGCGGAGATGGCCGGCGTAGCAGCCCACAATATCGCAGCGGACATTAATGGGGGTCCGAAAAAGCCGGGAAAAGATTTTTCGGTTATTTGCATTGCCGATGCCGGCGACACCGGGTTTTACCTTTCGGCAAGCCCTCTGCTTCCGCCTCGCAATAAGTTGGTTCACAAAAAGGGGAAGAGGGCTCACTGGATGAAGATCGCCTTTGAAAAGTATTACATGGCGAGCTTGCGTTATGGTTTGCCCCATCTGGACTTCGGGTGGTGACTATAACCTAAATTGAGGGAAAAAAGGCGCAACCGGGGGAAAACATGACGGCTAAGGACAAAAGAGAATATGTCAGGCGCCCTGTTGACATACCGGTAGATTTTATCGTCCAAGGTCGGCTTTACCAAGGATCGATCAGAAATATAAGCGAAGACGGGTTTTTAATCGAAACCGAAGGGGCATTTTCGGTTGGACAGAATATCTCGATGATATATTCGTTCCATCTTTTTGGGCGAGAAAACAGAGCTGGCCGGATTATCTGGATTGGCGCTCAAGTTATTGGCGTAAAATTTGAAAGGCCGGAAAACAACAAATGAAATCCGTGAAAGGTGGCGATACTGCAAATGAAAAAGTAGGGAAGGTTACAAAGATCGCGAAAAAAATCGATGACAGATACCAAGGGCCTGCCATTGTTAGGTGTTCTTAGGAGGATTGAATTTTGCCCCAATTCCTTGAAGTTTAGCCCAGACGATTATGCCGATTCTGTTTTCTTTTCCAGAATCAGGAAGCGAATATGTCATTGAAATCACACTTCGGACCGGAAATAAAGTTCCAGTTTCAATATAAGCCCCTCCTGCGCTGATTTTCCAAATCCATACGGTAACTAGGCCCAATAAATCAAAAAGGGGGGTTATCGGTTTAAACCGATAACCCCCTTGATATCATTGGTGCCGGAGGCGGGAATTGAACCCGCATGGGCATAAAGCCCACTGGATTTTGAGTCCAGCGCGTCTACCAGTTTCACCACTCCGGCAATGTCAATAAAAACAATATCTTATAAATTCATAATTTCCGAAGACACTGTGGATAAAAGAGCAGAGCGTCTTTTTGTAACGACATGTAATAACTATAAATAAATTAAAATTCAACTAAAAAAACTATTCTTGATTTTATGGCCGATTTTAATCGATTGCCCCTTGGTGTTATTCACAGATGTGACCGTACGAACCGAACCAGCGAGTGCATTCCCTGTAGCAGCTTGCCCAATGGAATCCATCCTTCGGCGGGTCAGCGGGGATTCGATCTGCTTTCTCTCATGCTCCAGGACCAGTTTGGTTTTGCCTATTTCTCTTTTTTTCTTCTGTCTGTATCGCTTCTTCTGTATTTTTGGCTTCTTCTTTCCGGGCCGTTATAAGAAGAAGCCCCGCCTTTTCTTCGATCTTCGCTGGAGCGTCTTTCTTTACCGCTTCTCTTTTCATCCATTTTTGATCCCCTTCGGTTTTATGGTCACTGTAATTTTCTTAATAATTACAAGAGAAACCGGGTTACGCTATCGGTGGTTAAGAATGGTAAGGAGTTTTTCAGGGGAGATTTCACCCCTTCTTAAAATCTTTGGGGTTTCTTCAGACACATCGACGACGGTTGATCCCGATCCCCCTTTTAGCGGTCCTGCATCTAGTATAAGGTCGACCTCCGAAATAATTACAGGATCGATATCCGAAATCCGAGAGGCGCCCGGGAATCCTGAGATATTGGCGCTCGTTCCGGTGATGGCACCGTTCGTCCGATGAACCAGACGAGATGCGACCGGGTGACCGGGTATCCGAACACCAATTTTACCAGTCCCTGCGGTAAGCGCAGATAAAATTACAGGCAAGGCTTTAAAAACCAGGGTAATTTTTCCCGGCCAGAAACTGTTCATGATCGACGTCGCTTCGGGTGAGACATGCTGGACCAGCCCACCTATTTCATTTTGATCCTTTACCAGGACGGAGAGGGGATTTTGAAAGGAGCGTCGTTTGATCCGAAAGATCCGTTCAACTGCTCTCGGGTTCGAGGCATCGGCCGCCAGTCCATAAAGACACCGGGTTGGAAACAGGACAACCCCACCCCCCTTGATTACTGATACCGCCTCCTCGATGATTATAGGGGAAGGATGAGCCGGGTTTATAATCCTGGATTTTTCTTGGATCGCTTTATTTGTGTCTCCCGAGTTTTTTTGCTTTTTGAACAACCTGTGATGCCATCTCCTTTTTATAATCTCCCAGTTTTTTTTCAAGATCAGGGTCGCTTAATGCAAGTATTTGCGCAGCGAGGACCCCCGCATTTTTCGCACCGGGTTTTCCGATTGAAACGGTTGCCACCGGTACCCCGGGGGGCATCTGCACCGTGGAAAGGAGTGAATCGAATCCAAGAAGACAAGAAGAGTCGATAGGTACGCCGATGACCGGCAGAGAGGTGTGGGCGGCCATTGCCCCCGCTAGATGGGCTGCATGGCCGGCCCCGGCGATAATAACATTTATACCCCTCCGGCGGGCGGAAGATGCGAATTTGGCTGCCCTTTTGGGGCTCCGGTGGGCAGAGGCAATGGTCATTTCAAAGGGAATCCCTAGTTTTTCCAAAACACCTGCTGTTTCCGCCATGACATCTAGATCAGAATCGCTCCCCATTACGATTCCGACTTTTGGATTCTTTTCAGGGGTGTTTTTTTTGCTTTTTTTTTCGGTTTTCAAAAATACCTCCTGTGTTTTACGTTATCAATCCCGGATTAACCTTGACTATCATCGATCAACGTTTTTTTAGCTTACCCTCTTCAATACCGAGCTCGATCAATTTATCAAGCACCCTGGGAAAAGAAATTCCGGCAACCTCTGCGGCTTGGGGAAACAGGCTGGTTGCGGTCATACCAGGAATCGTATTGGTTTCAAGAACATATAAGTCTTCGTTATTAAGGATCATATCGGTCCGACTGTATCCTCTGCATGAAAGCGTCTGGTGTGCTTTTTTCGCATAGGTTTTGGCCTTTTCTGTCAATGCATCATCGATACGGGCCGGACAGATTTCTTGGGTTACACCTGCCGTATATTTTGCTTCATAGTCAAAGAAAGCGTGCTCCGTGTCAGGAATGATTTCGATTATCGGCAGGGCGTTAAGAACTTCATTTCCAATGACGCCGGCTGTCAGCTCTATGCCTGGTATAAAGGCCTCAATCAATATCGTGTCATCGTGATCAAATGCCGATTCGACAGCGTCATCAATGTCATCCATAGATTCGACAATGGTAATGCCGACGCTGGATCCGGCATTGACCGGTTTGACCACCAGCGGCAGGCCTAACTGTTCGGCAAGGTCTTTTGGATCGAAAACGTCGTTTCGCTTAACTGCGCTGTAAGCTGGAACCGGCAATCCGGATCTTTCATAAAGCTGTTTTGATATCACCTTGTCCATGGCAACCGCACTTCCCAGGACACCGGATCCCTGATAGGGAATATTTAAAAGATCAAGAAACCCCTGGATGGTCCCGTCTTCACCGTATGGTCCATGGAGAATTATCAGGGCAACATCAATCTGAGACGCATCAGAAACCAAACGGGCAAGATCAGTTTTGGGGTCATACCGGATGATCGTGTATTTTTCTTTATCCAGTGCTTCATAAACCTGATCGCCACTTTTAATCGAAATCTCTCTTTCAGAGGATATCCCGCCGGAAAGCAGGGCAACTGACAGCTTTTTCATGATATTGTCATGCTCTTTTTAAAAAAAATATCTTAATGTTTACCGATCCTTCTTGCCCTTTAAAGACGGTACGCCAAAACGTTCCACCAATTTTACCGCGTATTTCTGGGGAAGATCAAATATAACAGACGTATTTCGCATTGAATTCAACTTCATGATTAAATAATTTAGCTTTTTTAAGGTTCGATATTTTTCGGCGGTCTCTGTCATGCCAGACAGGAGATCTTCCGTCACCCTGATTTCTCTTTTCAACTCGATTTCAGGGGGAAGGCAATCGGCATTCTTCAGTATCTTATAGGCCAGTCGGAGTTCTTCAGAGACGAAATGGTCATTCTCCCAAGAAAGGGGTTGGCCCGAACCTGGCAGATGCTCAAACGCCCCTTTTTTCTGTGCCTGTTTTATTCGGTTTTCAACGATTTTTTCGAAACCGGTTATCATAGCAGATATCGTTTTTAACATAGGTTTTTAAAAGGATATATACAACAAGTGGTTCATTTTCAAGCCAAAAAATTACGTTGTCTTTTTATTGAAAATGCCCAAACGCTCCTGACGATTTTTTTTTAGGATCTTTGTAACGGTGGTGAGAAAAAAGGGGATGATCAACATCATTTAGGATTTGACCCTATCCATCCGGTTTTGATAACAATAGGAGTGTTGGATGGGTAGGAATGAATAAAACACAATCGCATCAGGGGATTAAAAAACTCATGAAAAAAATAGCATTTGCTGGAACTGATGGAAGGACCCTATTATGCGCCCAGGTGGTATCCACAGCTACCAGCGAAACGTACAAAGAAGGGTTTGAAGCCGTGGTGGTAAGAGGAACGCCGGCAATGCCATTGTTTGTCCAGATAATGAACTGGCCTGTTCGATTTGTTCTCACCAAAAGCAATTCAATCCAGGATTATTCTAAAGCCATCATCCAGGCCCTGGAAGAGAACCGGATAGACTACGTTTTGCCGATGCCCGAAGCACTCCTGTTCGAGGGGCTTGTCGATGCAGTCGATGCAGCGGGATTTGGAGATCGGATTATTGGTTTAGATCAACAGGGTGCCTTTATCGAAAGAGACAAGATAAAGTGCAAAATGCTATGCGAGAAGGCGGGTATTCCGGTGGCGCCTTCTTGGGAAGAAGTTGATACCAAAAACTATAAGGATGTTTTGCGTACCAGTTTGGCCTTTATAGATCAATTCGGCGGAGCGGTTCTCAAGTTCCCATACAGTGCTGGAGGAAAGGGCGCACGAATCATATTAAATTCCTGGGAAATAAGAGAAGTTTACGACACGCTGTTCAAAGATTATAAACCGATCTACGGGCAGATGTTTGGGAAAAAAGCAAAGTGGCCACTTTTGATTGAGTCGCTGATGTCCGGCGTGGAGATCAGTTTTACCATATTGGTTGACAGGGTCGGAAATTTTCAAATATTGCCGACCGCCATGGATTACCCGGAGCGCTTTGAAGGGCCTGCGAGTAAGAGCAATCCGATTACAGGAGGCATCGGGGCGATCTCGCCTCATCCGATGGAAACACCGGATTTGATTGAAATGGCCGGAGAGGTGATTGCAAAGCCATTGATAAAAGAGATGAAACAACTGGACATCCTCCGTCCCTGTGTCCTGTACCCGGGTTGTTTCGTCTCCCTTGATGAAACCAAACGCCCGACGAGCATTCGAATCTGTGAAATAAATATCCGCCCCGGGGAACCTGAAGCTCAGCCGATAGCAAGAAGATTAAGAAACTTTGGCGCGCTTATCAAGGCCACCCTTGAAGGTAAATTGAATGAAGTGCAACCGGAAGTCAGATCGGATCAGTTATCGATCTGTTTTGCATTGGTGACAGGCCCGGGCGGTCCAGATGGCCAAAAGGGATATCCCTGGTCCTGTACCAAGGGAGAACCGTTGGAGATTGACTTTAATTATCTTAAACGAAAAGGGATACAGATAATTCCGTCGGCGATGACCTATTCGGCATCAGAAAATAGATTCAAATCCGATGGCACACGGGTTGCATATCTTAACGCCAATGGGACGGTAAAAAAAAATGAGGCTCGGGGAGAGGTGGCAGAACGTCTGAGGAAAAAACTGATAACGGCTTTTACCAGTGGGAAGGTCAGGGTTATTCCCCGCGAAAACAGCGAAGGGAATCGTCTGGACATCCGGCGGGATATCGGTTTTCATTATCTGAAGGCAGCAGAGATTTTTCCACATGGTGGCGATGCAGGGATTTGAACCCCGGACACTGCGGATATGAGCCGCATGCTCTGACCACCTGAGCTACATCGCCACAACATCGACAAATTTAACAAGCATTTGAAAAGACAGTTCAACCCTTGCTCAATTGTTGAGCTCGGCCTCTTTAACAGCTCGTTTAAGGGCCGTCAAGTCCGAAATTTTACCTTATGGGGGAAGATTCTTTGACCTCAACGGTAAATTCATCAAGATCGCCTGGCAGATTGTTAAACACGAGCATAAAGGGAAGCGCTTTTCCCGGCTCCACATTGACAACGGTTTTGTTTGTGAGGCGTTTTTTAATTACGTTTAATTCGAGATTTGAAAGATCCTGTTTCGACAGGATGTTTCCAGAGTAAATGGTTTCCGTTTTTGTAAGCTTTTTTCCTTTGGTGTACAATCTTCCAATCACTTTGATAAAATTTCGTGTGTCGGGATATGAATTTTTCACCTGACCGGTAATAACGAAAAGTCTTCCATTTTTAGCGTTATCTACAAAACTGCTGTTGATGTCGAATGGGGTTATTTTTAGGTTTCCCAAATCCTGGAGTTTCGGTTTCAGGAAATCGCTGATATAGGGAATAGTTACCTCCGGTTTATCGAGGAAAATCCATGCCCCATAGCCCCCCCCGCCCAGAATGGCTAAAAGTAAAATAACAAGGAGCGGAGAACTAACCCCCTTTTTTCTCATCGGTTTGATTTCCTCGTCATCAAAGAGGGCGTTTTCACCTAAATCACGGCCTGGTTCTTGAAACTTTTCTTCTTCCTGTGATTCAGTCTCACTGATCGAGATTCCGGTGCCGAATGCCTCCTCTATCGATTCCTCTTTTTCTGTTGGTTTTTCCTCAAATACATTTTCTTGGTCATCGGTTGCAGTTTCAAATTCCAGTTCCTCCGATGTCGGTGTTGCCTCCGGTTCGGCTTTTTGCAGGCTGTCCGGTTTGTCTGGGTCTTCTATGTCTGATAACCCGACATCATCTTCAAAGGTCATCTGTAAATCGGGTTCAACATCGAGTTCCTCGATTTTTTTCTCAGTGCCTTCTTTGGAATCGGGCACAATATTAGCATCCGGTTCAACTTCCTGTACCTCCGGTTTTGTCTCCGGCTCTTCTATCTCGAGCATTTCTTCCAGCTCAGAAAGATCAAGTTCTTCTATTTCCTCCTCGGTTGTTTCCTCCAGATCAATTTCAAAATCGAAATCTCCTGTTTCTTCTCCAGTTTCATCATCGTCGGTGCCAGACAAATCAAAGTCAAATTCAAGACCTGACTCGTCTGGTACTTTTTTAGATTCCACCACCTGGGCCGTCTTCTCTTCTATCTCCGCAGAATCTCTAAGGTCGCTCGGGTCAAATTTTTCTTCAAACAAATCCTCTTGGGGTATTTGAAGTTGTTCATCTGTTTCACTCTGCTCAAGATCTGATAAGGCCGAAGCTGATTCTTTAGATATCTCTGTAGGAGCTGCCGGATATGCTGTAAAAATGTTTTTGCATTTCGAGCATTGAACCTTGGAACCTGACGGTTTTACAATGGTTTCATCCAGACTAAAAGTGGTGCTGCATTCCTCACAAGTGATATTCATAATAAACCCTCTTTGGTTAAAATTTTAATTTGTAGATCTCGGGTAAACCCCGATACCTTTCAGCATAATCGAGTCCATATCCGACAAGAAAGCCTTTTTCTACCACGTGGCAGGCATAATCGATAACCGTACTTCCCTTGCGGCGTTCGTGCTTGTCCAGCAGGGTACAGACTTTGACGGTTTTTGGACCGAACGATCTCAGATAGTCATAAAGGAAAGCAAGTGTCAGGCCGGTATCGACGATGTCCTCTATCACCAGTAAGTCCCTATTTTTTATATCAATTTCTATCCCTTTTGTCAAACGGATATTTTCTGAAGAACTGATATTGGAACCATAGCTGGACGCACGAACAAAATCGACGGTGACCGAGATGGTGAGATGTCTGGTGAGGTCGGAAAGGAAAATAAAAGCACCTTTTAGAACTCCAATAAGAACCGGTTCACGGTCTTTATAATCCGATGAAATCCTAAGCGCCACATCAGCGACCATCCTTTCGATATCCTCTTTTTTTAAGAACGGAATAAATTCAGGCATGATTTGAATAAAAACCTAATCTTACATTTCATGCAGATCGAAGATCCGGTTCAACCGGTTGTACAGAATCTGCAAACGATCCATTTTTTAGGAACATCGTTGAGCCGGAATCTTCATCTCATAACGACTGTCTTTTTTGGTATATGTATCAAAATTTTTATTTTGTTACAAACCGACCTTTGCCAATTGTTTGATTAGTTTTTTTTGTTGTACGGTGAGTTGCTCGGGAATGTTGATATGAATGAGGATATAAAGATCGCCTTTTCCTTTTGCTTTCATGTGGGGCAGGCCCATTCCAGGTAGACGCATCTTGGTTTTGTGTTTTGTCCCAGGAGGGATGGTCAGGTTTATTTCTTTCTTTTCTATGGTCGGGATGGATAGGGTTGTCCCCAATATGGCTTCACTTAATTTAATTTCACGTTTCATTGTGAGATCGTATTCGTTAGCAGAAAAAGGGGGACTGGCGACCACCTTCGACTGGATAAAAAGATCTCCCGGTGGGCCGCCATAGGGACTGGGGTCACCTTTTCCGGCAAGTCGGAGCTTCTTTCCCGTTATCATCCCCTTTGGAATTTTAACCGTTAAATTTTCAGACCGTCCGCCATGTTGGAAGTTGACCATTTTGCGGGTTCCGGTCGCAACCTCCTGTAATGTCAACGGAAGCTCATATACGAGGTCAGCCCCCTTCACCGGGGCCTGTGGCCGTCTTTGCTGAGGGCCAAAAGGAGATTCGGGACCGAATGAAAACCGCCTTCCATTTCCTATTCCCTTGAAGCGTCTTCCCCCGCCAAATCCAAATTCTTTTAAAATATCGCCAAGGTCAAATCCCCGGAAGATATCTTCCTGTGAATAGCGTTGATGAAATCCGGTTGAACCGAATGTGTCATATTGCCGG